>Ga0315336_1000151_pt1 | contig 296948 bp, 259 predicted proteins | sample ASW5metaG_FD_204512 | JGI IMG/M metagenome (GOLD analysis project Ga0315336, IMG submission 204512) | Ammonia-oxidizing marine archaeal communities from Monterey Bay, California, United States - ASW #5 | ecosystem: Environmental > Aquatic > Marine > Intertidal zone | place: USA: California...
GTCACTTCTGGGATTCGACAAGCCTCGAAGAACCGGCGGTCTCGGACAGCGACGAGGTGAAGGATGGGCCGCCGCGTACGGCCTCTTGGCGCCGCGCCTACGGTTCTTATGACAAGAGCGCGCCGAACCTGCGGCTTTATTGACGTCCACGGCCCAAGGAAATCTGGATTAGGAGGCAGTTATGATAAGCAGGCCAGTTGTCGCTATCGGCCTGGACGCGGCCGATCACGGCTTGATCGATATGTGGTCGGCGGACGGTCATTTGCCAAACCTGGCCCGGCTGCGCAAACGCGGCAGCTACCGGACCTTGCGGCACATGGCGTTCTATAGCGACGAAACACCCTGGACAAATTTTCTAACCGGGTGCACGCCGCAGAAGACCGGTTTTTGGAGCCAGTTTCACTTTTCCCCCAAGTCCTATGACACCACGTTCAGTCCCTATAACTTCAGTGAATTCCGGCCGTTCTATGCGCTCGACGAAGAACGCTCCGTTTGCGTTTTCGACGTGCCGCATTGCCCGGTGCTGTTCCCAAAGCAGCGCGGTGTACAAGTGCTGGGCTGGGGCGCGCACGCGGCCATGGGGCCGCTGCAGTCGAACCCGCCGGGCCTGTGCCGGGAGCTCACCGACCGCTTTGGCGAGCATTTAGGCGTGCCCATCGAATATGGTGGGGAGTGGACCAATCAGCCTTATCTCGACCGGCTCCATGCGGCGCTGATCGACAGCATTGATCGTAAGAAGCAAATCTGCCTGGACCTGCTGGCGCGGCAGCGCTGGGATTTGTTTCTTACGGTCTTTAGCGAGGCGCACATGGCGCTGCACAAGTTCTGGCATTTGAGCGATCCGGCGCATGCGCTCTATAACGCCCACGCCCAGTCCGGCAAGAACCCGCTGCGCGATATCTATGTGGCGCTCGATACGGCCGTCGGGGCCATCGCCGACCGGGTAGCAGATCATCAGGTCGATCTGATGATCTTCTCGGTGCATGGCAGTGTGGCGAACTGCTACGACCTGCCGAGCATGATCTACCTGCCGGAACTGCTTTATCGCTACAGCTTCCCGGGCCGCCACTATCTTTGCCGAAATCAGGTGACGGACGGCAAACTGCCCGCTTTGCCAACCAGCCAGGACAATGACGAATGGTTGCGCTCGGTTTGGCAACAGACGGCGACAACGCCGGTATCCGTGGCCACGCTTGGGCAGTGGAGCCTGGCAAGACGGTTGCTCTATCGGATGCATCCGCGGCTTTTTTCACAGCCGCTCTCCTGGCTTGAGCGGCGCTGGCCGAAGATGAAGGCGTTCGCTCTGCCAACTTACGGGGACGGCTACGTGCGCATCAATCTGAAGGGCCGGGAAGCGCGCGGAACGGTGTCTCCTGCCGACTACGACACGGTGTGCGACGAGATCACCGATATGCTCAATGCACTGCGCAACCCACGCAACGATCAGCCTGTCGTGAAGGAGGTCGTGCGCACGCGTAGAGATCGAAGGTCGCGCGGCCCGCATGAGCCTGATGCCGATCTGGTTGTCATTTGGCGGCAGCCGCCTGCCAATATGGTGAGCAGCCCAACGCTCGGCGTGCTTGGTCCGCTACCCTTCCGTGAGACCGGTGGCCATCGTCCGGAGGGATTTCTTATGGCTTGCGGTCAAGGCATAGCCGAGAATGCGATTTTGGGTCCCGGGGATGTCACCGACCTGGCGCCGACAGTGCTGTCGCGACTGGGGTCGCGGATCCCCGATTACATGGACGGCCAGAATCTCCTGGACGTCGAAGAGCGTGAACTGATCGGAGGCGAGATTCGATGATTGAAACGAACATCAAGAAGTTGATCCGTACCATCCCTGACTATCCCAAACAGGGCATCATGTTTCGTGACATTACGACGTTGCTGGGCCATGGCGAAGGATTCAACGGCGTTGTCGATGCGCTTGTCATGCACCACGACAGCGCCGCGATCGACTTCGTGGCCGGCATCGAGGCTCGGGGGTTTATCCTCGGCGGTGCCGTCGCCCACCGGCTCGACGCCGCTTTCATCCCGATTCGAAAAAAGGGCAAGCTGCCCTGGGATACGATCGGTCAGGAATATCAGCTCGAATACGGTACCGATAGCGTCGAAATTCATGTCGACGCTATCGAACGGGGACAGAAGATCCTCATCGTTGACGACTTGCTGGCGACCGGCGGCACGGCCGACGCGGCGGTCAAGCTGGTCGAACGCGCCGGTGCCGAAATCATCGGCCTGAGTTTCGTCATCGAACTGCCCGACTTGGGCGGCCGCGACCGTCTCGAGAGCGGCGGCCACGACGTCATTTCGTTGTGCACCTTCGATGGCGAATAGGGCGTTGAACGTCTATTTCGGATGAACTTCCACATAGGCAACCGCGCCATGACCGCCGGTTAGCTTCAACCCTTTCTGGTTTGCCGGGTGATGGCTATGGATGGTCAGAGGAAAGCGCCCCGAGATCTTGGCAATGAAATCCAGTTGGCCGGGCAGGGCCGGTTGGGCGGCAATTTTCACGTCGTAGCCGTGCAGGTGTAGCTCGGCTTTTCTGTCCGTGGATATGGTCACCAGCACCCGATCGTTTTGGCGGACTTTGAAGGTTTGTACGCCGTTTTCCGGGCTTCCGGCCTTCAGGGACAACTGAAACTGCTGCTCCGCTGCTTCAACCGCGGCAATTGAAATCCCCAAAAGCATCGCACTCAGGCCGGCGAATTTGACCGATTGGAAAAAGGGTCGTACGCTCTTTCGGCGTAAAAATGGCAGGTCAATTCTCCTATTGGTACGCGAGTTCAGGGCGTTTTGACACGAGCCAACCGGGTGGGCAGGATTGCCAAACGCCGGAACCGGGCCGCTAATGACGACCAAAAGTAGCAGCAAAACCCTTGAACATGAAGACGGGATAATGATGAGATACGACAGCAATTTTGGACGATTCTGCGCCGGTGGCGCGCTGGTACTGTCCCTGCTCCTGCCGGCGACGGCGCGGAGCGAAATCCTTGCCATGATGAATTACGAGAGCAAGCCCGCGGACTCGCTGAAGGCCCTAAAACTGTCCGGAGAGCGAGATAGGCAAGAAGGTATTGCTATCGTTGATGTCGACCCCGGGTCGGAAAGCTACGGCAAGATCCTCATGGACATTCCCTTGGAACCGGATCTGGTGGCCCATCACATTTTCTTCGATCGGACGATGACCAAAGCCTATGTGACCGCTCTCGGCAAAGGTGAGTTGCATGTCTTCCGCACCGATGAATTTCCTTATCGGTTGCGGAAAATACTGGTTCCCCAATGCAAGATGGGCGAAGACGTGATCTTCGACGAGGCCAACGAAAAATGGTACCTGACCTGCATGAATTCGGCCAATGTCGTCGTCGGCGATGTGAAAACCGATGAAATCCTGAAGACCATCGATATCCCCAACAGCTACCCGCACGGCCTGTCGGTGCACACCGCGATCGACCGGATCTTGGTCACCAGCACGGTCAGCGGGGATCTGAAAACGCCGGACGAATCGGTGACGGTGCTTGAAGCCTCCAGCAACAAGATTTTGGGCAAGATCAAGCTCTCGACCAAGCCGTCGCCGTCGGGCGTGGCCCCGGTTGAGCTGCTCGTCGTACCGGGCCGGAAATCACCAATTGTCTATGTCACAAACATGTTCGGCCATTCGCTTTGGACGTTGAGTTGGGATGAGGCGACGAAAGAATTCGTGGCCGCCATGGCTTTCGATTTCGGCCCGGAAAAGACCGGCGTGCCCTTGGAAATGTACTTCAGCGATGATGGCAAGCGGCTCTATGTCACGACGGCAAATCCGGGCAACTTCCACATCTTCGATCTGTCTGCCGACGTTCGGAAACCGAAATTGCTGAAAACCATCAGAACCGCGGAAGGTGCCCACCACGTCGCCTTTACAGCGGATTGGACGATGGCATTTGTGCAGAATTCCTTCATCAATCTGCCGGGCATGCGCGATGGCTCTGTTACCGTCATTGATCTGGGCCAGCAAAAGGCTGTGGCGTCGATGGACACGCTAAAAGATCTCGGCTTCAACCCGAACAGCATTGTTTTGCTGCCGGAGTGGAATCATCTGGCGGGGCATTAGTTCACCGTCGAGCCAGGCTGTCGAGGAGTTCGCGGCTTTCGGCAGGGTCGGGTGTGTCGAGGCCTTCCGTGAAGCGGCCGTAGATCGGCTGCAGCAGCTGAAGCGCCTCTTCGGTTCGGCCCTGTGCCGACTGCCAGCGGGCAAGATCGCGCGCCGCGCGCAATTCGAACAATGTAGCGCCTTGGGCCTTTGCTATCGCCAAGGCATCGGCAAAAGCGGCGTTTGCGGCATCGGTCTCGCTGCGCGCGACTAAAACATTTGCTCTTACACGAGCAACCTCGCTCAACCAGAGCCGCTCGTTGACTTTCCTGCCGTTCTCTTCCGCCTGCGCGAGAAGATCCAATGACCGGTCGTAGTCCCCCACCATGCGTTTCGCATCCGCCATGACCATCAGTTGAAAGCCGATTTTGGGAAAACCAGTCCTTTGCAAGTCTTCGAAATTGTCTTCGAGAAGCGCCATGCCTTCCGTCACCCGGCCTATAGAAACATATGCCCAGCCCTTGATCATTTTCGGTGTGGCGACGAATAGGCTGAGGTGGCCGACGGCATCACCGGCAACTGCCTCCAGGTCCTCGACCCAGGCAACCAACGGGTCGATCTCGCGCCGCATGAGAAGCGTGGTTGCGCCGAAGCCGCGGGCGAAAACTTCGCTGAAGGTGTGTTCGATCTGTTGCGCGACGACAACGGAATCTCGCGCGAAACCCGCTGCCCGGTCGAGACGACCCAGGAAAGAATTGACCATTCCACTGATCGCTCTACAGCACATGCCGGCGTCATGGCCACCGAACTCGGCGTGCTGATGGCGGTGTTCCCGGACATCGTGGAGGCGTATGCCGCTTTCCGCATGTTCCAGCGCTTCGTGCAAATCTTCACGCGCCCAGCGACTGGTCCAAGCCGAATGATGGGCTTGCAGAAGCAGCCCGCGATCATTCTGACGCTGTCCGATATCAAGTAAACGTCCGGCGGTCTCGACGGCTGCCGATGGATCGTGCGCGCCTATATGCTGAACGAACCATTTGGCCCAAGTTGCTTGGAACGTTCGGCGATCGTCATTGACCGTATCGGCCAGAGCCAGCGCACGGTCGTTTATTGCAGCGACCACCAGGTCGGCCGGCCCTTTGGTCCACAACAAGACCGTACCAAGCGATATGTGACAATCCAAGTTCAGGTCGATCTGGCGATCGGGCGCCGGTAGGCTCTCGATCAAGGCGATGGCATGTTCGTAATGAGAAATTGCCTCGTGGTTTGCGCTCATGTTTTGCAGCCGGCTGCCGGCGCGATAAGAATAGGTAGCCGCCTCGTCGAGGTCGCCGGCCGCCTCAAAATGACGCGCCAGCTGCGAGGGGGAATGTTCCATCTGGGCTGGAAAGCGTTCGACGATCGTATCCGCGATGCGGCGATGCAGGTCGCGGCGGCGCCGGTTCAACATGCTGGCGTAGGCCGCGTCTTGCACCAAAGCATGCTTGAATATGTACCGTGCCGCGGTGTCTCTGCCGCGCTGAAACACCAATTCCGACTGCACCAGCCGCCCAAGCGCGGAACCGAGCGCGGCCTTGCCTTTGCCGTAGATGGCTTCGATCATTTCAAAACTGAATTCCCGGCCGATGGCGGCACCGATTTGCGCGATCTCCTTGGCCGCGCCCAGACGGTCGAGCCGGGCGATCAGCGAGGCCTGCAGTGACGCCGGGATTGACCCTTCGCTGCCGCCGCTTTCCAGCAGCGACTTGGTCAGTTCCTCGACATATAAGGGGATTCCGTCTGCGCGGTCGATGACGCGATCGATCACATCCGCGCCCAAAACATGGCCGCCCATGGCTTTCACGATCTCCGTGCTGTGATCGCGCGACAACCGGTTCAGGGCGACCCCCGTGCGATGGGCTAAGTCGGCCCAGGGCGGCGTATAGTCGGGCCGGTGGGTGATCAGCATAAACACCGGCGCTTCGGCGATCCGGGCCATGATCTCGCCGATCAAGGTTTCGGTGGTCGGGTCGATCCAGTGCGCATCTTCCAACAGGAATAGGATCGGTCGCGTTCGGCTCAGATTTAGTATTTGGGTGATCAGCGCCTCGATGGTGCGGTCACGTTGTTGTTGTGGCGTCAGCTCAACGGCGTCGTAGCGGTCTTCATAGGCGAGCGACAGCAAGGCCGCCAGCAGGGGTGCATCGGATTCGATCTCGCTGGACGACACCCGCAGCAGTGTTTCCAGTTTATCCAGGCGGCTTTCGACATCGTCACGCGCGGCGAACCCGGCCGCCCGTTCCAATCGTTGAATGATCGGGTAAAACGCGATGTTGCTGTGGTGCGGCGAGCATTGGTAGCGTAGGCGATAATGGGGCGTATCCGTGAGGTGCCCCCGCAAGGCCTGCAATAACAGAGACTTGCCGATTCCAGCTTCGCCTGACAACACCACCACTTGGCCTTCTCCGGCCATGGCCTGTCGCCAGCGGTCATGCAAAAGGCCAACCTCGTGGCTCCGGCCGATCAGGCCGGTTGAGGCATCGCTATGGGCCGCTTCGAAGCGGCTTTCCACCGTGCTTGCCCTGGCGACGCGCCAGATCGGTACCGGTTCGGCGAAGCCTTTTAGGTCGGCCGGATCGAGCGCTTCAAGGACGAAAGCCTGGCCAACCAGTTGCTGGGTCGTGGCGTCGATTACCACCTGATCCGGTGCCGCCATGCCCTGAAGGCGTGCCGCCAAGTTCGGCGTCTCGCCGGTCACGGCTTCGGCGTCACGGCCGCTTTCGCCGACCAGATCACCGACGACCACTTCGCCAGAGGCGATGCCTATGCGGGCCCGCAGGCCTTGGCCGCCGTCGATGGCAACCGAATTGACCGCCAAGACCGCGTCAAGGCCCGCGCGCACTGCCCTTTCGGCTTGGTCTTCGTAGGCTTGCGGCCAACCGAAATAAGCCAGCACGCCATCACCCAAATATTTCGCCACATGACCGCCGAAGCGGGCAAGTGATGCTGAGACGGCGTCTTGATAGGCTCCCATGACGTCGCGCAGGTCTTCTGGATCGAGTTGTTGCGACAAGGCCGTCGATCCGACCAAGTCGCAAAACATCACTGTCAAATGCCGGCGCTCGGCATGCGGTGGCGGTGCGGCCGCTTCCTGGCTCGCCGCATCGGACGCTGCCGCTGCGGCCAAAGACGGTTCATCCAACGTCTCTATCGCCATCAAGATGCGACGGCGCGGCCCGAGCGGCAGGTCTAATTCCTTGAGATCATCGTCGGTGATGCCCGGCAGGTCACGCAGGCCGACTTCGTTCTCGGCAAACAGGTCGCCATATTTGCCAAGCCCGAGGTCCTCCAACCATCGCCGGATATCATCCGCCATTATTCGACCTCCCCGCGCCGCATCGTAGCAGAAAACGGAGGTCATTCCAGATAAGCATCAATTAAGTCAAATAGAGGCGAAGAACACCCGACCCGGCAATCGCGGCAGGTTAAGAAATTCTTCATTTCTGGCGATCACCGTGATTGCCGGGAGTGAATAGAATGCCTAACAACAGCCTGGCGCCGTCGCATACCGAATGCGCTGACCCTGTCAGCCGCGATGAACCGGTGATTTTCGACCGGCTTGAAGAGTCCGACGAAGACTGGCCCGGCGCCATGAGGGGCGTGTTCGTCTACGGCCCGGCATTGTCATTGGGACTTTATGGCGTGATCGCGGCGGCGGTTTGGTTTTTGCTTTAGATCAAAGTGTTAGAGCAACGTATCTGCGTTCGAATAAACGCAGGTTGCTCTAGCGCCCTGCTATTTGGTTAGGGCCACATAGACGCCGTCCCAGCCGTCGCCCGGCGGGTCTTGCTCGAGCCCGTGGATCCGATCTTCATACATGTCGTAGAGGTTGGAGAGGTTTTGATCCAAGACGCGGCAGGTCGCCATATGCGCCTGTGCGCCCTGCCAATCTTGCGCCCGATAGGCCTGCAAAAACTGGGTGTGGGTTGCCAACAGCGTTTTGAAGTCATCGGTTGCCGCCATCTCCGGCGGGCCCAAAAGCGCGAAAATTCGGGTCGGTTCAAGCTTGCCTTTGACCGCTATCAAATCCAGTTCCAAGGCGGCAAATTGTGGTGCCAGCGAGTACGTGCCTTCGCTGATCATGATCGGCACGCCATAGGCCTTGGTTTGGCCTTCAAGCCGCGAGGCTAGATTTACGGAATCGCCGAGCACCGAGTAATCGAAGCGCTGGTCGGAGCCGAGATTGCCGACCACGCATTCACCGCTGTTGACGCCGATACCGATATCCAACCGAATAGCATGGCCGCCTTCGGGTTGCGGCTTCCAGATATTCACCCGGGTTTCGATTTCCTGCCGGACCGTCCGATCAATTTCATCAAGGCAAGCCTCGAGGTCTTCTTCGAACCCACCCAAATCGTTGGACGCCGCCAGCGACAGCCAAAAGAACGCTTCCTCAGCATTGCGGTCGACACCATCGCCATGGGCATACCGCAAGCCGATGTTGCGTTCCGCCGGCACATAGCCTTGGCGTGCTGCCCGCTCAAACCAGTGCGCCGCCCTGGTGGTATCGCGGTCGACGCCGTTGCCGTCGCGATAGGCTTTCGCCGCCGCGTACTGCGCCTTGACGATGCCTTTCTCGGCATCGTCAAGAAGATCATCGAACGCCGAGCGAACGACTGAGCCGTCGGCCGCGTCGTCGGGCGTCTGTTCCGTCGTGCCGTCGCTCGACAGCACGCCTTTGTTCTCGAATTCCGAGTTCAGCAGATGCAGAGCCTGGTACATTCCCAAGACCGCTCTGCAGGCGTTCTCCGCATGATCGGGATCTTCCAACGGTGCGTTCCAAAACGCCATGATGGCATCACCGATATATTTATCGATGGTGCCATGGGACTTAAGGATGACGTCGGTCATCGGCGTGAGGAATCGGTTCAAGAACGTGGTCAGCCCCTGGGGATCATCCTTGTAATGCTCGGAAATCGCGGTGAAGCCGCGAACGTCGCAGAACATGACACTCATCAGGCGCTGCTCTCCACCCAGCCGCAACCGGTCCGGTTGCCGTGCAAGCTGGTCGACGAGCTCCGGCGACAAATAGTGCTTGAATGCGGAGCGCACTTGCTGTCGATCGGTTTCGGACCGAATGAAGGATATGGCTTCCGCGGTCAGGAACACGAACACGATCATGATGGAGGGTTGTACCGGATCCAGCATCCAATCGTAATCGCGATACAGATAGAACGACCCGACAATGACGACGACCACGGCCACCAAACCGATGATGACACTGGGTACGGCGCCGTAGCGCGGCAGCAAAACAATCAGCAAAGTGCCGATCACCAGCAGAAATGCCAGCTCGACGGCGTTGGCGAAACCGGGACGTAACAGAAAGTCGCCGGTGAGAATCTGTTCGACCGCCATGGCGTGGATTTCGACACCGGGGATCGAGGGGTTCAATGGCGTGGCGCGAATATCATGCAAGCCCGGCGCACTGGTCCCGATGAAGACCAGCTGGCCCGTCACCATGGCCGGGTCAAAGTCACCCGTAATGATCCTCCACGCCGGGATGTAGCGCTTGGGCTCGTGCTCGGTGAACCGCACCCAAAGCCGGCCGTTGGCGTCAGTTGGGATCACGAACTCACCGACGCGGATCGCGTTCAGACCGGTTTTTTCGCCGAAAGAGAGCACACCGCTGGCGCCCGATGATTTGATGAAATTGGATTTGGCGCCTTGCGCGACGCGCAACGCTTCCGCCGACAGCGACGGATACAGTTCTTTGCCCAGCCGGAAGACCAGGGGCACGCGGCGGACCACCTGATCGATGTCCGGGATGGAGTTCAGAGCGCCGTTTCCGGCGCCTTGCGCCTCGATGATCGACAGGCTAGCGACGGCGTTGGCAAACGGCGGCAAGAACGGTCTCGGGTCGTCGCCTGCCAAAGCGAAAGTCGCGGTGGGGAGTGGTATGCGTCGGCCATCGGCGACCATTATTTTGGCAGCATCGGCGTCGTCGTCGGACGCTGACCCTGTCCCCCCTTCGGTCAACACAAAACCGGTAATGACCGGTGCGCCGCGAATGGCAGTTGCCAGAATCTTGTCGTGGGATGGCAGTTTTCCAACGTTCTCGCGAAGCGCCAGCACTTCCGGCGTCGACGGCCATAACGGCAGCACATTCTCCGGCGAAGACCGATCCGGTTCCGCAAAAACAATATCGAAAGCTATGGCAGCGGCACCGGCTTGGGCCAAGTGCTCGACCATTTTCGCGATCACCGAACGCGGCCAGGGCCACTGCCCGACGCGGGCCAGGGAATCATCGTCAACGTCGACGATTTTCACCGGCATGCGCTCGTCATAAATGCGCGGTTCCAGCCGTTGGTAAATATCGAACACCAGTAAGCGCATATGCTGCAAGGGCAAAGGATCCCATATGCGCAAGCCGATCATGGCGGCGAGTACAAGATAGGGAAGTGTGTTTAGTAATACGCGGATCATCTCTCAAGCAGCGCGCTAACTTCACCGTGAAGAAAAGTCCTTCGCTACGCTCAGTGTACTTTTCTTCAGTTCGAATAATGCGTTAGCGCATCTTGAGGCGGCTCGGCGATGCGCTAACAGCATTTTTGTTTGTAACAAATTGAGCCTGAAAGGCGCAATTTGTTGCGGATTCTGATCATGACCGAAGGCCATGATCAGTTAGAAAAAGGGTCGAAATCAGACCGCCGGGCCGCCCCAAGGTCTGATTTGGCATTATTTCACCGGCAAAAAGTACACCGAGGCGAAGCCGAGGGACTTTTTAACGATGGACTAACGAGCCCATTTTGTCGATTCCTCCGGGCAGTGGAAGATAACTTAGCAGTCCGGTGATTGATCACCAACGTTGCGATAATGATAATTGATTGGCACAGCGCCGGCACTGTTTATTGTCGTGCGAAGCGCGGCCAAAATATGACCCGTATTGTCTGCAAGATGATTACGATATCCATCAGCACCGAGCCGAACTTGACGTAATAGAGGTCAAACTCAAGTTTCTTGAACGCACTGTCATTCGTATTGGTGTAAGGAAAATTGACTTGCGCCCATCCCGTCAATCCCGGCTTGACGGCGTGACGGTCCGGATAAAACTCAATCACATCGGACAGCTTCTTGACGAAATGCGGCCGTTCCGGCCGAGGTCCGACGAAACTCATCTCACCCTTGAAGATGTTCCAAAGCTGCGGCAATTCGTCCAATCGGAAGCGCCGCAGAACCTTGCCGACAGGTGTTACCCTTGCGTCGCCGTCGTCGGACCAACGGGGTTGACCGTCGGCCTCGGCATCCGTCCGCATGCTTCGGAATTTCTGCAGGGAAAACGCCGCGCCACGGCGACCGATGCGCGCTTGCCGATAGAAAACCGGCCCGCCATCTTGCATCTTGACCGCTGCCATGATGAACGCGAATAGCGGCAGCAACACGATCATGAAAACTGCCGCAAGCAGCAGATCAACGCCGCGTTTCGCCCCCCGGTGCAAGGCATGGGCATGAAAGCCTTCATCGACGAAAAACCAGTCGGCCGTCAGATTATCAATGTCGACTCTGCCCGTTTCTTGGCAATGGAAGGTTTGGTAATCGATGATTCGGATGCCACTCAATCGGCAATCGATCATGGCACGCAACGGCAAGGCGTTGGGCCGCGTGGTGGCAATCACCAGCTGCTCGATCCGCCGGTCCTTGATCAACGTGTCAATGGCATTCGACGGCGGCAACAGCCGGTCGATATCCACCTCGATCGGCTCGCCGTTCACCACGGCGTAGCCATGGCAGGCAAACGTCGCCACGGGGTCCACTTGCATCTTCTCTATTTTAGCCGCGAGAGTGCCGCAGCCGATCACCGCGATTTGCCGCTTCAGTCGCTCCGAACCAAGCGGTGTGCGCGCCAAACGCCGAACAACGATCATGACGACGACCGCGGAAAGCCCGGCCGGCGCCAAAATACTGCGCCAGATGACCAATACCGGCATGGTGTAAAACAACAACGTAAGCAGCACGACCGCGAACGCGGCGGCGGCGATCATTCTAGGAATGAAAATCGATCCGTGAAACATCTCGTCCCGGCGATAAAGACCAAACGCGAACATCGACGTCAGAATGATTCCGGCAAACAAGGCGGCTTTCGGGAAGTGTGAGAGGATCTCAGGCAACGTCGGTTGGAATTCGACCCAACTAATGGTTAGGCCAAAATAGAATGACAGGATCAGTATCGCCAAATCGAGAAGAAAGACGATCAAGGCGGGCACCGATGTTCCCATTTGGAAAATCTTAATCATACGCCTAGTCTGCCCGTCGCCCGCGAATAACCGGCCAAATGATATCTGATCGCCACATGATTGCCAATAATCCCCGCATCGAATGTATCGCAGTAAGATTTTGAATCATTGCAGAGTTATTACCGAGGACGGGCCGAATGTCTGCAATCGCGAAAGAATACTAGATTTCACCGATCGACGATGCCACGATATTCTCTAAATGTTTGCCGATCGGCCCGAGATGATGAAACATTTCGTTGGCCAATACCATTGATTGTGACACGCTGCCGGCAACCGGAACCGACGCGATGATCAGCGCGGCGTCTTCAAGGCCACCTAACAATCGAACCTTTGCTTGCAGAACCTTGGCGTAAACGGCATTCGTGGTAAGCTGACCGTCAACCCAGAATATCCGTCCCACCAACCGACGTTCGCCAGCCGATTCGATCACGGTCACCGACAAAGTATGCGGTGCCCCGTCGAGCAACAGCGACGTTTCTTGTTGCGAGACAGTCAGCCATGGCCCCATCTCCGCCCAAACATGGGCGTCACTCACGACTTCAGCGCCTTCCCTTTGCCGGTCGAACAGCGCGACATAGAGGTCGACGCGGTCGCCTGAGCGTTCGTAGCTCTGCATCGCCGTGCCGAGCGCGCCGTTCACTTGCGGTCGCCAAACCGGGCCGGCCGCGGTGATCGTGCGCCAGGGTGGTGCAGCGGCTGGCATCTCGACTGCGATCGAGGTGGTGCGCGGCGTCCCGCGATCACTGCCCCACAAATAGGCGCCGCCGGCTATGGCAAGAACACAAAGCGAGACTAGCGGATAAGTCAGTGATTTTGCCGAACCAGCCGGCCCATCGTCGTCGCCAAATTTGACCTCGGCCAACGGTATGGCTGAACCGATCCTCGCCATGGCCAGCGCCACGACCACAAGCAGGACAATCAATATACTTGTAAATCCGAGCCCGTAGGTCGCGTGGGCGAAGACCGAGGCAGGGTCGAGAATGTCGTATTCGCCGAGCAGGATGATGCCGGACGTTCGCACGCTGTTGCCGAACAGTGGCAAGACGATCACCAGCGGGATGTAGAATATCCTGCCGGACCAGGATTTCACGAACAAAGCCGCGGCAAGCACGCCGGTGGCCATGCACACCAGGAAGAACCGCAGCCCGGCACAGGCATCCGCAACGAGGTATTCGGCCGACGGCATGCGAATGACGTAACCGTCCTGGGTCGCCGTCACGTCCAACAGAGAAAGCAGGAAGACCGTCAACGCCGCCGTCACTTCGCGTAGAAAAGGCACCAGGAAACTGCCCATCGGCACGGCGAAAAAGAGGTAGGCCAAGGGGAATAGAAGGCGGCGCGTCACCGCCGGCCCAAGCAGCGCCAGGATAATCGACTGGAACAGCGCAATGAAGGCGATTTGCTGAACAATCAACGCCGAGACCGCCGTGCCCAAGGCCATGGCCAACGCCGCCAGCAGGGTCAATGCGAGCCCCCAGGGCCACGGCCGCGGCCTTGCCGCGGCAACGTCGTGCCGTCGGAGCCAAATGAAAGCGGCCGAAACCAAGGGCACGAGATAGCCATGCTCGAAACTCGCCGATGTCCGCCAAGTTTCGGCCATGGCGACGACCGGTTGGTAAAACAAGGCGACGAGTAGCAGGCTGCAGAAGCCGAGCCAGGCGAGCGCGATCGGCCAGGGGTCGACCACCGTTTTGGAAACCGGCGACAACCAATTCGGCCTTTTCTCGTCGCTTACCGTCATCGATCCCTCGACCACCGCCGCCAAAGCGCCGGCCTTCCGCAATTGCTGTGACGCTTGTTAGCGTACCATGAGGACGTCACCATTCGACGCATGGTTCTTCGTTCTTTCGTTGATTAGGCCGTCGAGGCCGGCCAGCAACACCGGCCAGGAAAAGTCTCTGAGGACGCGGGCGCGTGCCCGTTCACCAAGTTCCGTCGTTGCCGTCGGATTGGCGTAGTACGGCGCCAGCGTTCGGCAGAAATCCGCTGCCGAATTGGCGACCAACAGGTCCTCGCCCGGACGCATGGGCAGTCCGGCCAACGCTTCGTTTGTCGCGATGACCGGCTTCGCCATTGCCATGCCCTCAAGAATCTTGTTGGCGACCCCCGGGCTGTGGCGAAGCGGCGCGACAACGGCCAGCGCATGGGCAAGATAGGGCCGGACGTCGGGCACGGAACCGACGATACGAACGCCCTCGCGCCGCGCCAGCCGTCGCACGGCCCGTCCGGGCGCGCGCCCGACGACGGCGAAACCCAGGGACGGCATGTCTTGCCGCAACACCGGCAGCACATCCGTGACGAACCATGAAACGGCGTCTTGGTTCGGCCAATAGCCCATGGTTCCGGTGAACACCAAAGTCGGCGCCCCGGCGTAGGGATCAGGATAGACGCCATGCGGCGAAAAATACGCGCCGTCGATGCCGTTTGGCAGGCATTCCACCTTGGCGGCCGCATCCGGCGCTGCGCTGCAAAACTTGTCGGCCTCGGATCGGGAGACAAACAGGCAATGATCGAAGCGCCGACTGGCAGCGCGGTCATGGTCCAGCACGCGCGTCGCTTCCCGACGGAAAATCCACGACAGCGGCCAATGGGCTTGAGCCGCCCGCAGCCGCCACTTGTCGGAATCCACATCGACAAAATCGATGACCGTCGGGCAACGAATCCCATTAATGCCCTTAACAAATTGCGCCATGGCCGAAGAGACGGCATAGATGCCAACCGGCTGACGGCGGTTCACAATGCCCTGCACCCATGCCGCCATGCCGGAATGGCCGTAGGCGGCGATCGATAGCGCCATATTTCGATGTAGCGCGGTCACGGCCGCCAACGCCACACGCCCAGTGCCGACAGGCGCAAAGTAGGTGTCTGCGCAAAGGTCGCGAAGCGCTTCGGCATGGCGCCAATCGTTCGGATCATCGACGAAGCAGCCAAGGTGGACCCGGTAACGCTGGGCCAGGTGCCGGATAACGTGATAGGTGCGAATCTTGTCGCCCTTGTCGGGGGGATAAGGGATGCGGTGGGCAAGAACAAGGACGTCGTCCACCGCCATCATCCGAGGTCATTCGCTATGATCGGGCCAATGCGGTTGGTAAGTGCCAACGGCAAATGCCGCCAAAGCTGGATGAATCGCCGATAGCTTGGATTGGCGGGGTTGACCGACGGCATGTCGCGACGGCGCACAAGATAATATTCATAGCTCAAATTGCGCGGTGCGAAGCCCCAGTTCTTCTTGTAGGCGAAGGAACCGGTTCCGTGCCGGCTGCGCCCGAAATCGAATACCCGAACGCCGTGTTCGCATGACCGCCGCATGAGTTCCCAATACATAAAATCGTTGGCTGACACAGCGCGCGCTTCGGCGGTGCCGCCGCCGTAATACGGTAGGACTTCGTCGCGAAAATAGAAACTCAAGACGCTGGAGACCGGCCGGCCCTGACAAAGGACCGTCAGGACGTCGGTGTCCTCGGAAAACACTTGCAAAAGCGTTTCGAAATATCGCCGGGAGAACACCGGACTGCCGAGGTTGCGCACGCTTTCGGCGTAGATCGGGTAGAATCGCCCGAGGTCGCCATCGCTGACCGCCGTCAGACCGTGCTTTGCCGTGGATCTGATCTCCGCCCGTCGTTTTCGCGGCAGGGACAAAAAAACCGCATCCGCGTCCGGCTCGAGATCGCGAACGAATGTCGCGTAAAAGTCCGACCGGCCCGGCCAACCGCGGCCGGATGCCTCCTTCAAACGGTATTCGAGGTAATCGACGGCCAAATCGCGGGCCAGATCCTGTGCCGCGTGGTCAAGCGCGTCTGTTGCCGCCGAGGTTTCGGCGACCGGACCACCATAGACACCAAAGCCCAGCGATATCAGCGCCTTGCCGAACCATCGGCTGTTGATGTGAACCAAAGGCAGGACGCCGGTAATGCGGGCGCCGTGGCTCGTAAACAAAAAGTAACAGCGATGGCCAAAGCTCCGCTCGATCACCGCTTTCCAGCCGGCTTTGTGGAAAAACGTCGTTGCCTGCGCTTTCTCGACGAACTGATCCCAAGCCACAATCCAAGCGTCGGAAAGCGTGCCTACGGCGGCGGGCTCGATCGGCAAGCGGTTCATGTGCCGTCAAGCTCGCGTTGAAATACCCGATCCATTCGATCCCACCGAAAGTCGGTCAACAAGCGTTTCAGGCGCGCCTCCATGCGGGAAATGTTGGTGTAATGCCGGAACCGTGTCTTCAACGGCAATCCGGCGGGCCGCGGTTGCTGTTGGTCGATTTCCCAAGGGTGAAAATAGAACACGCATGCACGACCTTCGCCTTTGGTTACCCGACGCAAGGCCCATCGGGATAGCCCGTATGGCGCCAAACGGAAATAACCGCCACCGCCACAGGGCAAATGACGGCCGAACAGCGCGATCGTGCTGATGGGTATTTCTAATATCCCGCTCTCGCCGCGCGGTCGGAAAGCGAAGCGCGGCGCGTCTGGTATGCCGTAGTGATCGTGGCGAATAGGGTAGATGCTGGAGCTGTAGGCATAGCCTGCCTCCGCCAGCACATCGAACGCCCAGAAAGTGTCTTCCGAAATCGAGAAACTGGCCGCGCGATAGCCTTTCACGGCGACGCCGGCGATATCCTCCAACAAGACCCGCGTTCGCCGGACATCCGCCGTGAAGGAAGCGAGCGTTTGCTCGCCGACACGATAATGCGCATATCCATGGCTGGACACCTCGTGGCCTGCCGACACAATGGCCCGGATCAGCGCGGGATGACGCTCAGCCACCCAGCCCAAGACAAAGAACGTTGCATGGGCGCCCTGTTCGGCCAGGAGATTCAGAACGACCTCCATGGACGCTTGCAAATGCTGCGGCTGCGCCTCCCAGTCGGCGCGATCGATGTGTTGGGCGAACGCCGATACGTGGAAATAGTCCTCGACATCGATGCTCAATGCGTTGCAACCGTAACCCGTGCCCTCGGCCTGAAAGCATTCGGTCCGGTCGGCTGCGCTACCCTCCGGCATTAAGGGTGACTTTCTCTCGCAACTTGATGAAGCCGGGAGACCAAGCCTTCGTCTATCATTTCGCGAACGACCTGTTCTGCCTGCAGCCGCCCGATTTCGTGTCGTTCCTCCAGAAAGCCGAGCACCAGCAAGCGATCGAACACAAGATTAATACGTCGCGGCATGCCGCCAGTCGCCCTGAAGATGATGCCAAACACGTCATCATCGATCGCCGGGTCGCCGAACCAACCGGCGTTTTTCAGCCGGTGCATGACATAATCGCGGGTTTCGCCTGGATCCATGGGCTTCAAATGGCACGCGGCGACGACGCGTTGCACTAATTGCTCACAATCGGGGCCGGTCATCGTCTGACGAAACTGCGGTTGGCCGATCAAGACGGTTTGTAGCAGTGACCGGCCGCCCTCCGTCAGATTCGATAACATTCTGAGTTCTTCAAGCGACGCAAACGGCAGGTTTTGTACTTCGTCAACCACGACAAGCGGTTGCCGCCCAATGCGTTGGGCTTCGATCCAGGCCGATCTCATGCGCGACAACAGAGTAGCCTTATCGGCATTTTCCGTCACGAACCCGAACGCTGCGGCAATCACACGCAATAGATCATCGGGCTGCAGATGCGTCGTAGATATTGTCGCCACGACATAGGCCGCGGGATCGAGTTGGGACAAAAGGTGATCGACCAATATGGTTTTGCCGGCGCCGACTTCGCCGGTGACGACGACAAAGCCTTCGGCTTTCTCGAGGCCATAGAGAAGGTACGACAAAACAGTCGAATGCACCCGGCTGTCAAAGAAATACCCGGCGTCGGGCGTTAACCGAAACGGCAAGTCGCGAAGCGAGTAGAATTTCTCATACATAGATTATCGCCCGCTTACGATGCCGGTCACGGCTTCTTTTTCGTATTGTGCTTGTAGTAATAGCCGTAAGATTTTCCGAACCTTTCTGCACCGAACCGGAATTTTGCCTTGTTGAACACGAAGCCAATGTTGGAACAGATGTTGACCAGGTTGATGGCCTCTGTAATTGCCGATTGGCTGGTTTTTTCCGATTCGACCACCAACAGGATCTGTCCCATATGACGCGCTAGCGCGCTTGGCTCGCCGGTTGCCAACACCGGGGGCGCGTCGAAGATCACAATAAAGCTCGGAAATTCTTCGGCTATTTGATTAAGAAATTCCTCCATCCTCTCGCTTGCATAAAGCTCGGCACTCAATGGTCGGGCGGCTCCAGCTGGGATTACGTGCAGACCCGCTATACTGGTCGAAAGAATGACGTCGCCCGGCCCTGTCGATGGTTGCTCTAGTGCATCGAGCATGCCTTTGTCGGTGTCTATGCCGAACAATTTGCGCACCGACGATCGGGCGGCGTCGACGTCGATCAGCAATACGGACTTGTCTTTCTCGGCGGCTATGCTCATCGCAAGATTGGCTGATACGAACGATTTGCCTTCGCCTTCGCGTGCGCTCGTCACCATGATAAAGTTCGCGCTGCGCCGTCCTTGACCGGCAATGGCGTCGACGCGTTGCAGCACGGATTGCTTGACCAGTCGAAATTCCTCTGTCGTGCGATTGGCTGAAAATTCCGGCGAAAAAACACCAGCCCGCGGCAGACGCTTAGGGTCGACCGAGACCTGTTGCCCTACCACCGTCAGCTTGTTCTGCGGTTGCTGCTGCTGCGGTTCAATGGCTGGCCGGTTTTCCGCGACTGGCTCAGGAACCGGCGCCGTCTCTACGTCCGCTGGTTGAATAATCGCCGCCGGACGCCGGACCGCCTTTTCAGCGGTCAACCGCTCGGCAGCGCGTTCGACAATGGAGGCGCCCATTTTACCGTGTTGCGTCATCGACTTATGAATCACCAGTCAATACGTCGAAGCGGAAGGTCGGGTTGTCATATGAGCTCCACTACCGACAATATTTGGTCGAGGATTTTTTCAAGGTCATCGCCCTTAACGACATTTTTCCAACCGACTTTTTGTTCCGCCAGCATCATGCCGCCATAAGCGACGAACAACAGTAGCACACAGGCGACGAAACTCGAATGTTTGGCGACTTGCCAGGTTTGCCGGCGCATTGTCTGAACCATGGAAACAGTCCCAAGCACCGCGATACCAAATGCCCGCTGCAGAGCCATCGGATCGGCAAATCCGGTGTTCAAAAACGACATCGCAATCGCCACGCCGAGGCCAGAAATCAATGACACGAAAAGCACAGCGGAGATCATCAGGCTTCGGGATGGGCCGTCAGGAATTGCCGGAATTCTGGCGACGTCGACGACTTCATATTGTATCCGGTCCGAGCCGGCTTCACGGTCCCTTGAAATCTTAGCCTGCTCCCGCCGTGCCTGTAATTCCCCGTGCTTGATCTTCAGCACATCGTAATTGCGCAACAAGCGCGCTTGTTCCATTTCCGCGTCGGGGACTAGGGCTGCCAAGGATTCCAAGCGTTCCAATCGCGCCCGCAATCGGGTTACTCGCCCTTCATAGGCGGCAATGTCCGCCTCGTTCTCGCTTTGTTTAAGCTTGATGTCTTCGAATTCCGCGGTGACAAATGATCCATCAGGACGAGCGGCCGATCCCGTGGCGCCCGCCCCGCTGGTATCGGCGGTTTTCTCCGTCGCCTTCTGCGCGGCGATTTTTCGCCGTAACGCAATGACGTCCGGATGCCGTTCCGTGTATCGCGTCAGCAATTCATTCAGTTGCTGTTGCGTCTCGGCCACGAGCCCGGCGATGTTTGAACTTGGCTGGCGTTCAACTTGACTTTGCAATTGCGTGCGTTGCACCCGCGCGCGTCGCAACACGGCTTCGGCTTCCTCCAACTCTGCCCTTAATTCGTCGACACGAAACTGATAATTCCGCTGATCCGGTAGCTTGCTCAGCTTTTCTTCCTTGAAAGCCGCCAAGCGCGCCTCCGCCGCTTCTAACGCCTTTTCGTATTGTGCAATTTGTCGTTCAAGAAAATGCTGCGCTTCTTCAATTTCTTCACGGCTTTCGCCAATAGTGGTTTCGACGAATATCCGACTAATCGCCTGCACGACATCGCGCGCGCGCACCGGATCCGTGTCACGATAGCTGATGGACAGCAGGAAGCGGCCTTCGGTCCTGACGGACGTCCTGTCACGCAATCGGTCTAGCAGTTTCTCCATTTTCTCGGGCGTTGTCGCGGTGATGTCCAAATCCGTCGATCGCGCGACTTTTTCCAAGTTCGACCGGCTGGTCAGGGTCTGTTTCATCACCTCCAATTCGTTGTCGACGTCGCGCTCGATGGCTAAGCCGCGCAAGAGTGGCTTCAAGACTCCCGCTGTATCGATGAAAATCTTCGTTGTAGATGTATAAGTGTCAATCTTTGCGACTACGAGCATCCAACCTAACAGACAGACAATCCAGGCGGCGATCAAGGCGCGCCACCGGCGCTTCCAAACCGCATTAACCAGTTCTAAAAATCCCGCATATGTCGAATTCAACGCCCGGTATCCTTACACGCTCGGCTGATAATTAAATGCCCTACCGCTTGCCCATAGCCACCCAACAGCCAGCCAAAATAATCAAAATGCTTGCCGCAATGCCGCCGTACGCGCGCCAAGAATCAAGCGAAATGAAAAACTGTCCGTAAATCAGGTCTTGAAGATAGACAAAGTTATTCGCTGCCACGCCCAAAAGAATTAGCAACACGCCCAGAACTCTTCTCATTGCGTCTTCACCTTTTGTCTAAATAGTGCCTGCAGTGATATTTCGGTGGCGCCGTCTCGCGACCACAAAATATTGCAGTGGATTTGGCAATCAATCAATTCTAGCATATATGATTGAGAAAGTCCGCCGACCCGGTCGTGAGGAGGTCGGCGGTCTCTTAGGCTGAATGAAGGGTAAGGTATCCGGGCGGCAACGAGATGAGGCGGCGCGATGACATGGCAATGTGGGCTATGCCGGAGCCGTTTTTTTGGCTAATGGTACATGTCAGGCATTCTGTAGGGTTGTAACCTTGTCGAAAGAGAATAGAACACACGATGACAGCGAAGTGGTGCCTGGGCATCCCGATTCCACCGAAGCAAAGCGCCGCGATGCCCGCCGGAGGATTCTTTTGGGCGGCGGTACGGCGGTTTTGACGGTGGTCACGGTTGATCGCGCGCACGCTCTTATCGGTCTTTCGACGTGCTTCAGTTTGCTTGGCAAAAAGCCAACAGGAAACGCAAACCTGCCATCCATTCCGCTTGAACAGTGCCAGATTGGTGGAGGCGGCGGTTGAAGCCATTGGACCGCACGGGCATAGCCGCAGAATAATCCGATCGCCATGTCGGCGCGTTCCGACGGCAAATTGAATTTTCGCTTTGTATGTCATTCGATACGATTGGATGATACGTGTCAGACACCATGGGCAATGATGAAACCAAATTTTTCAATCGCCCGGATCACTGGCGTATCTGCGGCGGCTTTGTCGTTCGTATGCATTGCTGGGATGGTGACTACGTCGTCTATAACCCGTTTTCAGGTCAGACCCATCGCCTGGATATTGTCAGCGGTCGCCTATTGCAGTGGCTCAATACTGGTCCAAAGACGTTTGGTACATTGTGTCGTGATGTCGAGACGTTTCTGGAACTCGATGACCAAACGCTTACCAAAGCCACGGTCGGACGTATTCTCGAATCGTTGAGCGATGCCGGCCTGGTCGAAGCACAGGGTGATTTCGATGGGAGAACGTCTTGAGAATGGCGTCGGCGCGTCGGCCGGAAAACGACCTCGGCAATCGCCGCGTCGGCTTGTTTTCGGTCAGCATCGATTGCACCGATGTCGATGATGCGCTGGCCCGGCAAGTCGCGCTGCTCTATGGCGATTACCCGCTAGCGGACACGACCGCTCCGCCGGATATCGTTGTTCGACCGCAATGGTGTCGGCGTAGGCTGCCGTTCGGATCCCGTCTGGTCGATCATCGCGTCAACGGCGACTTTCCGTTCAATCCCGTGCCCGCCGGCCATTCTTTGCCGATGATCGAGATCGGGCTGAATTGGTTTATCGCGCGCTATTGCACCACGCATCTTCTGTTTCACGCCGCGGCTGTTGCCCGGGACGGCAAGGCGATCTTGCTGCCGGGTGCGTCGGGTGCCGGAAAGAGCACACTAAGTGCGTCCCTGATGGCCGAAGGCTGGCAGCTTTTGTCCGATGAGTTTGCAATTCTCGGGTCGGAAGACAGGCGGCTGCACCCGCATCCGCGGCCAGTCTCCTTGAAAGAAGAATCAATCGACGTCGTAGCCCGTGCCTTGCCTAATGCCTGTTTCAGCAACCGGATCACTGGAACGGCGAAGGGCACCATTGCCTATCTTAAGCCGTCTCCGGACTCTCTCGATAAAGCTCACCGCTCGGCCGTGCCGGTAGCTGTTATTTTTCCTCGATTCTCGGCTCAGGGTGCGCCCGTCCTGAAACCTTTGACGAAGGCTGATTCCTTCATGCGTCTGATTGATCATTCAGCTAACTACTTCACCATTATGGAAGCCGGTTTCGAGGCCTTGGCCGGGCTGGTGGATAGCTGCCCGCATTATGACTTCGTCTATCGGAGCTTGGACCAGGCCATCTCGGAAATAACGGCAATCCATGCCGGTCTCTAGGATCGGTCCGCGACTAAGGCAAAGGCTGCACGACGACCGCCTGATAGAGGCATTGCGGCATCCGCACCGACTTCAGACGACGGACGTCGGCGAATGGCCTGAATTGCTGGCAAAGGCGCGCCGAACCGGCCTGCTTGCGCAAATCGAGAAGCTCGCTTCCGACGTCGGTGCTAGCGCCGTTATTCCGGCGTCGGCGCGGCGCCAACTGGTTGACGCCAAACAGTTTGCGCGCCGAAACCAGACTGATATTCGCTTCGAAGTCAATCGTATCGCGCGGGCGCTCGCCGGCCTCGGCATCGACATCGTCTTGCTCAAGGGTGCGGCATATCTTTTGGCCGGGCTGCCGCCGGCCGCCGCGCGCCTTTCCAGCGATCTCGATATCATGGTGGAAAAACAGCATCTCGAAAGCGTCGAACAAACGCTCTTGGACAAAGGCTGGGTGCGCGCCGAGATGTCCGACTACGACGACCGTTATTACCGCCGATGGATGCACGAGCTACCGCCGGTTTGGCATCCCGGCCGGCTCTTCATGATCGATATACACCATACGATTGTCCCGCCGACCAGTCGCTACAGCATTTCTGCAGGCCGTCTGTTTGAAGACGTCGTTCCATTGGGCGAGCCGCGTCTGTCGGTGCTTGGGCGGGCCGACATGGTTCTTCATAGCGGCATCCATCTCTTTACCGAGGAATTTTCGGCCGCTTTGCGTCAATTATACGATCTGCACTTGTTGCTTGAGGAATCTGGCGCCCGTGACGCGTTCTGGAACCGGCTGACGGAGCGTGCCGACCGACTCGGCCTTGGCAGGATCCTGTTTTATCTGTTGCGGTACCCAAACGCTGTTTTCGATACGACCGTGCCAGCAGCAACGAAGGCCGCCGTTTCATCGCACGCGCCGAACGCCGCAATTCTTGCGATGATGGACACCTTGGTCATTTCTGCGATCAGCGATGCCAATACCGGTACCCGGTTTCCCAGTGCAGACTTTGCCCAATGGTGTCTCTATGTCCGCTCTCATTGGCTAAAGATGCCGCCATGGCAGCTGTTTCGGCACCTGTCGCGAAAGGCGTGGCAGAATTTCGTCGACGGCTTCGGTCGTCCCGCGTCGGTGGATACCCGACACGAGCCGGGACAAATCGAAAACAATCCTTAAGCGCAGTGCTTTGAAGCGCATTCGATTTTGAACTACGCGGTCAGGGCCGCGACTGCGGCCCCGTCGTAGTTAGCGCCGTCCCCGCGGCGCCATGCGCCGTAGGCGCATTGGCGTGAGCGCGACAAAACAGGTTTAGAAGAAGCTTTCCGGAACGATCAACACATCACCGGGCTGCAAATAGACGTTGGCCGAAATATCGCCGTCGCGCAGCAGGTCGTCGAGGCGGACACGGTATTCGGTTTGCGCGTCATCGCTGCCGCGAATAAGCGTGGCCCGGTTGCCGTCGGCGAATTCTGTGAGCCCGCCCACTTCGATCAAGACGTCGAGCAAACTGAGGTCGGCGCGATAGAGCACCGCCTGCGGTTTGGCCGCTTCGCCGACAACACGGACTTGCTGCGCAAAGGAACCGACGAATTCCGTGACAATAACTGTCACTAAGGGCTCCTCGACGTATTTCTTGAGTAGCTCCTCGACTTCCCTGCCGACTTCGGTCGGTGTTCTATTGGCCACCAGAACGTCCTCGATAAGGGGCAGCGACACCCGGCCGTCCGGGCGAACCAGGACTGTTTCCGATAGGCTTCGATCGCCCCAAACAAAGAATTTCAGCTCATCTCCGGTGCCAATACGGTACGGGTCGGTCGTGGTTGGGCCATCGGGTCGTGCCGGCGCCAACGGTCGATTAGACGCGTTGGAACATCCAAGCATCAGTGTCAAAGCGCCGATGCCAAGCAGCGTGGCGACAGATCGGGTCGTGGGGGTTTTGAACACGTAGGCCGTCCTGTTTTCTATAGAAGTGTGAACGTTCTCAAACGCGGCGTCACGCATATTACGGAATATCTGTTGGATTTTGAACCGTCTCTGCTCACTGACGCAAGAAGTCTTTCAGAAAGATTAGAAATTGATTGAATATCATTTTGCGGTATTAAGGCCCGATTTGGGCTGCGACGACCCCAAAGATGGACAAAAGCCGGTGGTCGTTGCCGGCGATCCGACCGCGCGATCTCGCGATCTCAGCGGCGATTGTCGAAGGTCCGATCTGTGTTTGATAGCGGCGGATCTTTGTCCTATTCGGCGATGGAAATCACGCTCAGGTGGTCGACGATCGGCTTGTCACTCCGGTATCATGAGATTATTCGGTCATAGGACGTCGGCGAATTACGGTGAAGTCCGCAACGAACCAGCGCCGTGGCAGACGACTGGCAAGTGCGGTCCGGCCGCGCCGCAGGGTAACCTTTGGACGACGATGTTTCGACCTGCAGTCAAAAATGCGCTCTATAGGACCGGCTTATTCGGCGGCTGGCATCGGCGGCGCAACAAAGGCGCGCTGACGATCGTCCTTTTTCATCGTGTCCTCAAGCCGGTTGCGATTGAACCGACCCTGGCTGATGCGCCATGGATCATTTCGGACAAATTGCTTCGGCAATGCCTCCGATTCTTTCATCGACACTATAGTGTCGTCCGTCTATCGGACGTTTGGGCCAACCACCATCAGGCCCGTCCCCTGCCGCCAAATCCGCTGGTCATTACTTTTGATGACGGTTGGACGGACAATGAATCGATCGCCATGCCAGTGCTGCAGGAATTCATGCTGCCGGCGGCCTTTTTTGTGAACACCGGCGTGATCGATACGGATGGCGCGCGTTGGCTGTCCGGCGCCCAGCTCCGCGCGCTGCATCGGCAAGGTTTGGAGATCGGCATTCATGGGGTCGAGCATCGATCCATGACTTCGCTCGGCGATGATCGTCTGATGCGCGATCTTCATCAAGCAAAGCGGTCTCTCGAAGACCGATTGGGTAAGCCGGCGGTGTGGTCGTTGTCGTTTCCCCATGGCCATTACGATAAACGAACCGTCGCCATCGCCCGGCGCTGTGATTTCGGCATGATGCTGACCAGTGATCCGTTGCTCAACCTTATCGGCGCCGATGGCCGCTGTAGTGACCTGCTCGGCCGCATTTCCGTCCACGCGAGTTGGATAACCGACGCCAAAGGCGACCTCATTCCGGAAAACTTGGCGGGGTGGCTGTTTGTTCGTCAACAAGCCGTTTTGAGCGCATGATCCAGGACTGCACGATCGCTGAGGAAAACCGGCCGTCTCGTCACGTACGTGTCGTGCAGCCGCAGGCAATGACCGATGAAGAATGTCGAGCCTGGCACACATTTCGCGGGCAAAATCGTGCACTAGACAGCCCGTTTTTCGCGTTAAGCTATGCGCGCGCTATCGCCCGACATCGCCCCGGTGCCAAGGTGGCGATCATCCGCGATGACCACCAGATCGTTGCATTTATTTCCTATCACCTACTTACCAAACTTCGTGCTCGGGTCGGTCACGGCGAACGGCTCGGCGGTCACTTGACTGATGCTTGGGGATTGATTGCACCATCGGGATTTCGGATTTCGTCGCGAACGCTGATGCGTCTGTGTGGGTTGCACTATCTGCCGTTTTCGTATTTGCCACAGGAGCAACGAACGATCGGTGTCGAGGGAGGGCGCCTGGTTGCGGGTCTCGCCATCGATCTAACAATGGGTTCGCAAAGATACCGACAGCAAAAAACGGCGAGGGATACCGCTTTTTTTAAAGATCTCGCTCGTTGCAAGAAGCGCCTGGCCGCCCGCTATGGTCCGCTTGTGTCATGTTTTCAACAACAGTCCCCTGGTCGCCATCTTGACCATCTAATCGACAAGAAGTCGGAGCAATATCGTCGTACAAACGTTTATCCGGCCTTGGATCCACCCTGGACCAATCTCCTGCTTCATGATCTTGCGCGTACCGGCGATAGTGAATGCCTCGCCGTCGTTTCGACGCTGTACGCCGGCAAGACTTGGGTTGCTTCCCATATCGGATTGCGGAACGAAAGCATCCTGCATTATTGGTTTCCGGTCTATAACGTTGCCCTAAAGGCTTACTCGCCGGGGCATTTGTTGCTTGACTCGATGATTGACCATGCCGCGTCAAACGGCATGCATCGGATCGACCTTGGATCCGGCACCCAACGCGCAAAGCGCAAATTCGCTAATTTGTCCAAATCCTACTGCAGCGGTGTTTGGTTCCAACCCGGTCCACGCGCCATCGCTTGCAAAGCAATCGCCCGTCTTGGGGCTGGCATGCCGTCAATATGCAGTTGACCGTGAAGAAAAGTCCTTCGCTACGCTCAGTGTACTTTAGCTTCAGTTTTAATAACGCGTTAGCGCATCTTGAGGCGGCTCGGCGATGCGCTAACAAGTTTTTTGTTGCGGCCTCTGATCATGACCTAAGGTCATGATAAGTCAGAGAAAGGGTCGAAATCAGACCGCCGGGCCGCCCCAAGGCCTGATTTGTCCTTATTTTTCCGGTAAAATGTACACTGAGGCGAAGCCGAGGGACTTTTTGACGATGGACTATGCGGGCGCGGTAATTTTTTGTTTTAGCCACCGCAAGGCTGGTGCAGCGGAAACCAGATATAGGCTGTTGGCGAATGGTGCATGACCACGCAATATTGCTTTGAGTATCAGTATTGCGCCGGATCGCGTGGCGCCGGATACATAATCGTTGCGCCCTAAATCCGCATATCTCTGTGCAAGAATATGGTTGCGTTCTGCGGCGCTCAGCGCCGAACCGACATTTTCTATATGTCGGTTGATCATGCTCAGAACCGTGCGAGTGGCATGCCGCCCCTGACGCTTCGTCAGGCTACCAGGTGTATCGTTTACATAGGTCATGATATCGTCAATGAATCCAACTTCTCCAGCGCGCGCCAAGCGGATCCAAAGATCTTGATCCTCAGCGATTGAAAACGAGGTCTCAAACATTCCGACATCAAAAAGCGCCTGCCGGCGCGCGATTACGCACGGTGTCGCGACGTAGGTATAGGCCAGCAGAACTTTCCAGGCGTCACGCCCGGTCGCGGGTCGCCGATGAGCATTCAATTTGCGTGGCGATTTCGAAGCCTCGGAAACATGCCCCGCCGCGCAGGCGACGAACGTCATGTTCGGATTATTCACAAGCTGTGCCATCTGACGGGCGGTTTTTTCCGGCATCCATTCGTCGTCAGCATCCAAGAAAGCGACAAAAGCCCCGCGCGACTGGCGAATACCGACGTTGCGCGCAAACGCCGCGCCGTAACTGCGGTCTAGTGTGACAAGCTCAATATTGTCGATGGACAAGCCGTCGACGACCAACGGCGTTTCATCGGTGCTGCCGTCATTGACAACGAGAATTTCGATGGGTGAATAAGTCTGGCGTTGGACCGATTGCAACGCACGCCCAATCGTTCCGGCAGCGTTATGCGTGGGAATGACGACACTAACCAGCGGATCCATTGCCAGTTCCGAGAAAAGCTGTGGTCATTGCCGGTCGCGGTGTTTGAAACGGTCATAGTCCGGCACAGTGTCCGGCAGCGCCGGATAATCCTGGAGGCCAGCTTCGGACCGGCTACCATAGCGCAAATTGCGATCCTCCGCGCCGGCAATGCCAATCTCCTTGGCACCGACGATAATATTGTCAGTCAACACAACGGCACCGCTTGACCGGCTCAGGATAACCCGACCCTTGAGGCGCGGTGAACGCGTAATTTTGTCGACCATACGGTCGATCCAGGGTGACTCGAAATCGAACACGAACAAATTGGCCTCGATCGACGCGGAATTGGTCGGGTGAATCTCGCCCTCAAGTGCCAGGCCGATCATTTGCCAATTTCGACTCTGCGGCCCTTTTTCCAAAATATTCCGCCTAATTATGACGTCGCCGCCATTGGAAATATCGATTGCCCGGCTGTCTAATCCGTCAAGGCTGGCGATTATGTTGTCTTCGATGATAGTCCGGTGTGCCCTGCTTTTCACACCATGACCTTCATTGACTGTGGAGAGTACTTTGTTTCCCCTAAAAATGAAGGTATCGACGCTTTTGCCGACGTAGAGTCCATGAGCGCGTCCGTCTTTTCCATTACGCTCGAACCGTGAGTTCTCGACCAAAAACGTACCGCTGGCAGGCCCAGTCAATACGCCTTGTTCGTTATCATGAAAATAGACATTACGCACCGTGAGATTGTGTCCTTCTGCGCGAATACACGACCCGTTTCGAGCCTTTACGTAGATGCGCGAGCATTCTATGCCATCGATAACAATGTCGGTGCCTTTGACGACCAGCGCGGCCTTGTTTTTGACTGCATGTCCCCGAAGATGGGCGCCGGATTCGCCTTTCAATGTAATCCTGTTGGTTTTTATAACACCACCCTGGGCATAGACGCCGGGTGCCAAGACCACGGTGTCGCCCGGGCGTGCCACATTGAGGGCGACCTGCAATCGGTGATACTGGCATGTCTTCGATGGCTCTCTCGGCGGACAAACCCGCAGGTCGCGCGCCGACCGCCCCTGGTCTTGACCGGCCTCGACGCTCTCGCCAAGCGTTGCCGCGGCAACCACAGTCAGCATGACTGAAGCAACAAGGGGTCCTAAATGACGGCGTCGGTTCCTCCGACACTGTTCTAGAACCGTGTGACCGCGGCGGGGAGCGATAGAACAGCAGAAAACCATGATTCAACGACTCGATCGGATAGCGAAAAAAGGTACGGATGCAAGCAGAACCAACGAGTTCCGTCCACCGCGTTGCGCTGCCGTCGGCACCGACACGCCGAGCCCCACGTCACCCCTTGATCCAGAATATCATCAAATTTCCAGGACAACTTACGCTGTCAACAGTAGAAGTGCTATAATAAACGATCCTATAGTCGATTTTGGTAGTAGATCCGTGAAGATGTTGAGCCCAGGCAGTGTTGAAAGGCTATGCTCGCCGTTTCCTTTGAGCCTCGGTTTGCGGCTGCGATCGGGCTCCAGATCCGTAGAGAATTCCAAAACTGCCGTAGATTTCGCGGATCGATCGGCGGTATTCACCATGCTGATGGCAATTATCGTGTTTTTGGTGTTTGTCTGCGATGTGGCCACGGCCGCACCAATTCTGGATCAGGACGCCCAAAAAAACGTCGTCATTTATTGTGAGATCAAGGCCGACGGCGGCACGACCTGCTCCGTATCGAGGGGAGAGATCTCCGCTTGCGCGGAACGCGGCAGCGACAATATCCAACGATCTTTTCGGCAGATCGAGTATTTATCGAAGCCGCAGGGTTGCACGCTCGGCGTCGGTTATTGGCGAGATCACGCCGCGGCGGCCTCGCGACCCTATGATGGCATCTGGGACCGCATCGGTTCGCGCGGCGGAGAAACGGTGTTTTTCGACCGAACACGCACGTATCTCGACGTCTTGTCGAATCGAGAATTAGACAACGCCTATGATCGGTTGGCGCAAGTGTTCGTGGCCACGGAGCTTAATCGCCTAAACCGTGCGATCCTGCCGCCGGACGTCGAAGCCGCCTATGATCAAACATTGGCGCTGCTCGTTCGAGGGAAACCGACAGGGGATGCCGCTCAAGAAGCGGAATTCGACCGTTTGGCCGGTATTCTCACCGGTTACGTCGACGGGGCGCTTGGGCCCGGCCGCTGTGCACCGGCAACCGAGTTTTTGGACACCGACGACATTGGCAAGTCGATCGCCGGCCTTGTCAGCCAAGATGCCGGCACGTTGCGCAACATTTTGCCAAAACCCGGCGGTTTCATCGGTGATGGCGAAGGTGTCGCGGTAATTGAACCAAGTTCCGACAGCGACGTCTTTGACGTGGCCGACGAGGATTTCGCCGTGGACGGCGTCCGAACTGGGATATTTACGCAAAACTTAAACAATTGCGTGACCGCCGAAGCCGGCGAGGAATTCACTCTCGCCTCTGGCGAAAACCCGAAGCCGCCGAAAACCATCGGCCGAGATCAACGGGCCGATGCCCGCGGCTTGCAAATTATGATTGCGCTGAACAACGAGGCTCCGGAAGCCGATGCGGCGGCTCCGGCGGCCGGAGGCCCGGCGGCCGCACCGCCGGCCGCGGCGCCGGCTCCCGCCGCTGCAGCGGCGCCGGCCCAGGATGCCGCCTTGGCGTTCCCCTCAGAGACCCTGCCGGCGACGAATCAATCGGGCGGCGGCCTCGACACAATTATCGTTCCCAACGTCATCGGCTTCACGGAAAATGAGGCACGCAAAGAATTTAATGATGTTGGCCTGGTTGTCGGAACCGTCATATTCGTAAAATTGGAACAACCTTACCGGATACCACGCCCAACACTTATCGCCACGGCCTATGCGCATGATCCGGTCGTGATATTTCAAAAGCCGGTTGCCGGCACGAGTGTGTCGACGGGCGCTTCGATGGAGATAACACTTGAAACTGTGGCGGAGGACGTGCCGGAGCCGCCAAGCCTGTTGTTGTTTCTCGCAGCATTGCTGATCATTGGCTACGTCCTTTGGCGGCGTTCGAGACGGACGGACGAGACCGTTTGAGTAGCTCGCTGTGCCCCACGCCGTTGAAATTACAGCCCACCGAGACGCGAATATGAACATCCAAATGCCGCACCGAGCCGTGCTCCCGGCATTGTTCATCATGGTTGTTTCGGCCATGCTCCCGGCCTGCGATGGTGTTCCGTCGACGGAACGTATGGCGCGAGCCCGAGAGTTCATCGAACAAAAGCGTCCTCGCGGCGCGGTTCTCGAACTAAAGAAAGTCTTGCAGGAAGAACCGGACAATGGCCAAGCGAGGCGCCTTCTCGGTTCAGCTCATCTATTGCTGGGGGAACTGGACGATGCGGAAAATCAACTATCCCGCGCACGTCGCCTCGGCGAGGACGAGGCCGGCGTATCCGTTGACCTGGGGGAAGTTTGGCGACAACAGCGGCGTTATTTGAAAATTATTCGAGAAATTGAACCGAAAAACACCTGGCCGCTGGTCCTTCGCATACGCGCGATGATACTCCAAGCCAACGCCTTGCTGGCGCTTGGCGAATTTTCTAAGGCCCATCAGGCGTTCGAAGATGCTCTGGCGCTTCAGCCGGACAATGTCGAAGCGGTGGTCGGATTGGTTCGCGTCCAACAAAATACCGAAGACGCCGTCAAATCAAACGCCGCCTTGGATGCCGCGCTGCTGATCGCTCCAGACCATCCCCGGCTACTTGGGTTGTCGGCCGATCTCGCTTTCAAAATCGGCGATTACGGAGCCGCGGCAAGCGCGTATCGTCGTCTGAAGTCCATATCGCCGGACAATATGGCGGCGCGGGTCGGCCTGGCCCAGGCCTTGATGGCAACAGACTTTTTCGATGATGCCTTGGCGGAACTCAACACAGTCTTGAAACGCCGGCCGAAACATCCGGACGCGCTTTATTTGCGCGCCATACTCGATGCGCGGATGGGCGACTTTGCGGTCGCCAACGTTCATGGCAAAGCCGCACTTAGGGCGTCGCCCCTTCACCAACCCAGCATATTCTTGGTTGGACTATCAAGCTACAACAGTGGCCGCTGGAAAGATGCGCGTTGGCACCTGAAGAATCTGCTGCGCGCCAATCCGGACCATGAAGCTGCGCGACTTCTTTTGCAGGCGACCAACGAACGGCTTGCCGACCAAGCAAAACGCCGCAGCGCGGTGCAAAAGCCGACTCGCCCTCTTGCGCAAGACCTGCGGTTGTTTGGCCTGCGCGCCGAGGATTTCGAGCTGGTATCGAATGACGGTGCCAAGGCCGCTGAAAATGGCACCCGAATGACGAGCCTGGCCCGTGGATACGATGCTCTGGTGGCGGGAAACGACCAGCAAGCCGTCGAATCCTTTGGTCGAGCACTGACCATGCTGAGCGATAGGATAGCGGTCCGATCTCTCGCATTGGCCCATGACCGGGCAGGCTCTCCTGCGGAAGGCCGCCGCGTTTTGCAACGTTGGCTCGTCGAGCCTGCTGACAACAATGAAACCAGAACGATTTTGGCCAATCTATTTTTGGCTGAAGACGATTGCGGTGGTGCGTTGCCGCACCTGGAAATTTTGGTAGCCGCCGATCCAACGGATTTCGCTGCATTGAACAATCTGGCTTGGTGCTTTGTTCGACAAGGTGATCCTCGTGAAGCGTTGCCGCTTGCTGAGCGCGCCTATGCGCTTGCCCACTCCGATCCCAGAATCATGGATACGCTTGGTTGGATTCTGGTTCAAAACGGTAATCCGGAACGTGCAATCCGCCTTCTGGAGCGGGCGGCCTATGGTGAATCGGGCACGCCCGAAACACTGTTGCATTTGGCGCAAGCGCATTTTGAAAACGCTGACTTGGAATCGGCCGCTGAGGTGTTGAAATTGATTATGGAAACCCCGGACGCTGCCGCGGTTCACCATGCGGCCGCGGCACTTCTGCGTGCCATGGATCGGTAAAATCGGAAAGGCTCAAATGCTTAGTAAATCAACCAGAAAATTACCGGCGGTCGTATCCGGCAATCTGTTTTACTGTCGAAACGCGACGCCTGGTTTGTCGCCATTGCAATCAAAATTGCCTCGATTTCTGAATTCCGCCATCGCTCTGGTTGTCGCGGCTATGATGGTTTTGGCGCTGCCGGGCGAAATGGTCGCAAAAGACGATCAACCGAAGCCGCCGGACATACAGAATAAGTCGCCGAAAGTCGCCGAAGCTGTCCGCTTGCGCGCCGATGGCGGCGATGCTTCGGCACAGAACCGTCTCGGAGAAATGTATGAGAACGGGGAACATGTCGACAAAGATTTGAAAAAAGCCGCGATTTGGTATCGCCGGGCCGCCGATCAAGGCTTAGCGAGGGCACAGCTCAATTTGGGTGTTCTTTATGAGAACGGCGAAGGCGTGGTCCAGAACTACCGCGAAGCGGCCCAGTGGTATGGTCGCGCAGCGGAACAATCCGATTTGTTTGCGCAACTTAGCCTGGGAATAATGTATCGGTTGGGTCGCGGCGTCGCCCAAGACAATGTCCGGGCGGCGACGCTGTTTCGGCTGGTCGCCGACCGGGGCTACGCGATCGGACAGATCAATTTAGCCTTCATGTACTTCGACGGTCTTGGCGTCGAACAGAATTTCAAGACCGCCTTCGAGTTGTTCATTTTGGCCGCAAAGGGCGGCCATCCGGTAGCCCAAAACAATCTCGGCCTGATGTTCGCGCGCGGGCTTGGCACGCCAAAGGATGCCAAGCAATCCGCCGCGTGGCACGCCAAGGCGGCGGAGCAAGGCCTAGCGAACGCACAACTTCATCTGGCGGAGAAATATGACCGGGGCAACGGCGTCGAGCAAAATTATCCCAAAGCCATGCACTGGTACTTACGGGCGGCCCGACAAGGCGAAATGGCGGCGCAACGTCAGGCCGGGCTGGGATATCGGGACGGCCGGGGCGTGCGACGCAACGTCGAGAAGGCCGCAAATTGGCTGCGCCGTGCGGCGGAGGTCGGCGACGTCGAAACGCAGGTCCAATTGGGCGTCATGCTGACGCAAAACGGCAGCCAGGCGGCGCAGCAAGTGGAAGCTTACAAATGGCTGAGCGTAGCCGCGGCACGATCAAACGATGCCGCAGGCATTACCAAACGTCTCGACGAACTGGAAAAGAAACTGACCTCAGCGGATCTCCAGGCCGCAAAACGGCAGGCGGCGGCTTGGCGAAACGCACACGGCGTCAAATGATAACGGCCAGTGCCGTCTTATTGACGCCGCAGCTCTGTCGAATGGTGACTTATTGAGTCAATTGCCCCGTAGATATCAGGCAACTGCCGTCGTCCGCCCGCACAATACGCATCGTCCGTTCTGGGACCGCCAAGCGCCGCTGGTTGCCCTGACAAGTCACAACGTCAACAGTGCCGGAGACAAGGCCTACTTCGACCACGACATTGGAGTCTCGGCTATTCGATGGCGGGTCGGTCACCGCAACTGTAAATTCCGTGCCGCGGATGCCCAATGTACCGGCTGGTGTGTTGATCTTGTAGGATTTGCTCGAGAGCTTGCCCGATGCAAACCGAAACACGCCTTGAGTGGCGGTCATAATGAACGACCCTTTGGACTGGTTCGGGTCAAATACAAACCGATCAAGGACCAGTTTTGAATTAGGACCGAGCGTCACCGTGGTATCGTCTTGGAACACCAACTGCGTGGCACTTTCCGCTTTGGTCTCTATCAATTCGTTGTGGTAGACGTCATCCAGCAATTGTAGCGTCCGCTGGTCGTTTCCCGAGGTGCCAACGACCGTTTTCACCACCACTTTTGCATTGCCAACCGTTACTTGGGCGGCGGACGTCATGACTGGGCTCATCATCCAACCAAGCAAAACAACTGCACTGACATAGCCAAATGTGCGCATCTCATTGCTCGCCTATTAAGTAGACCTTACAGGTCTGGTGCATAAAACAACCAAGCATCGCCAAGATTCCGCAGAGACCATTTGCGTTTACGAATAAATCAAATGACGCTCTCGGATGCGCTTGCCTGCGTCGATTAACCCTAACAGTGCAAAGATAATCATGTTTGAACGAAAAACACCAGTTGGCGCTTGTTTTTTTTGAAAAGATCACATTTGAATTCTTAAACCAATCATCACACCGTGACTGTCGTACTCACTCGTAGGATTGTCCGAGCTCTGGGTCTGGAACGTGTAGGCCAGATCAAATACCGCTTGCCGCCACAACTGATATTGCAATCCGGCGTTAATCAAGATCTCATCGTCGACTTGACCATCATCGAATTCAGTACGCTCGTAGCCGGCGGATCCACGCACCGTTAGCTTTCGGGTGGCACGGCGGCTCCATCCGAGATCCAGCCGCAGGCTGTCTTCATCGATGTCGAGACCTTGTTTGGTCTCTCTGGCATAACTACCTGATGTCACGACGGTATTTCGCCCCCAGTCGCCTACCAGAAGCGCCGAAAAGGTCTTGATCCGGGACGTATCGTTGCCAATGTCAAAGGGATCCGGCTTGGGATTGAAGGGCGTACCAAAGCGCGAATCCACGAAAGCATCGGTCTCGCCGTCAACATTGATAAAAGACAGCATACCGGACAATCGATCCTGGGCGGTGCCGAGTTCTTCGTTGTAATTGAGAAACAGCTTGGTTCGTGCGCCGATCTCCTGGCGCAGCGTCAGGTTCGGGCTATAACGATCGTCGCGCAAGCCGTATGTCACTTCGATAAGTGTGCGCCGTCCCGGGCGATAGCGAATCCCGCCTTGTGCAATCGAACTGTCGAAATCCGTTGAATCCCCATCATCGAAAGATTGATAACCGAGCGCTGCCAACAACTGCACCGACTGGTCGATCTCATAGCCGGCCGCCGATTCGACATCGTACCGGGAGATATTGTTGTCGTCGCTGCGCTGCGATTGCTCTATCCGCGCTTGTCCAACCCAGTCCAACCGTTGGAAAGTCTTTCCGCTGGCGACCGATACGCTGCCGGCGTGGGTCGTTTGATCGGATACGTTACTGGAGGCGACAAATACCTGGTCGAGAGAATAACGCAATTCCGCGTTCAGTGCCGAGCCGAGCCGGGACTGCACATAGGGACTCAGGCGGTAGGATTGCACGGTTTTCTGGTTGGACGCGGAGGCCGATTGGCTCGAGGAAAGCAATTGTTGGCTGACCGCGGCACGCGATTCGACGAACAAATGATCGCGGGCCAATTCGGCGTTGGCCAGACCAGATAGAGAATAATCGATGTTGCCGCCTTCATCTTCGCCGTCGCTTTGATACCGGAACGTCGGCGAACCGTCGACTGCCGCATCAAGCCGTGCCGTCGTTGCACGAAACCGCAGACTGGGCGTAATTCGCGTGACCAATGCGGAATCTTTTTGGCCATCGGGCGCCAAATCGACATTGTTCGTATATTCCTGGCTGACATTGATGGAAGGCTCGAAACGAATCGTTTTGGTTTTTGCCGGTGCGCTGCTATCGGTTTCTTCCGCAGCATATGCCGATAACGGCATGACCAGGATCGAAACTCCAAGTATGACGCCATTGAGGGCAAATAATCGGAAACAAAATCCGTGGCCACCCGATAAGCAACCCATATAATCTGAGCCTTTCGTGCCAAATCGCGACAATCGTGAAGTCGCCCGACCAGTGCTGCCGCCGTAGTCTTGAAGGGAAGCTGCAGTGCCGGCCCAATCGGTCGGACACGGACCGAATCGTCTCAATCATTACTGAATTTGGCTGCCAATACTAGCGATCCTTGATTGCGGCAGACATTTGTCTGTAAATCTCGGAGTACGCTAACCCATGGCAAACTCCATCAGCAAATCCCGATAGCGGTCGACCATTTTGCGGCGGCTGAAGTTTTCCATGACGTGGCGCCGATTAGCCGCACCGACGCGGCGCCGCAATTCAACCGATTGGCCGAGACGGACGACATGCGCCGCAAAGGTTTCATCGTCCTCCGCCGAAACGACAAAAGGCCGATTTTCTTCAGACAACATCCGCCGCACGTCGCCGACGTCGGTGGCGACCACTGGCAAGCCACACGCCATGGCCTCCAAAATACTGTAGGGCATTTGTTCGCTGTCGGACGTCAACGCAAAAATGTCGATTCCGTGCAACATGGTCGCGACGTCGCGTGTTGCGCCCATCAGCGTTATGACTTCTTGCAGCCCCGAGTCGCTCACAAGCGCTTGCAAGGAATCAAATGTTGGCCCGTCGCCAGCTATCCTGACTTCCAGATCGACCGCGCCGACCAACTGGGATGCTACGCGGACCAACCGCGTGATGTTTTTTTCCTTGCTCAGCCGTGCGACCGTACCGACGATAATCGGCTGGTTTCCAAACCCGGCTTCGACGGTTCGTTGCAATGGCGCGAAGTGATCGGTGTTGACGCCGTTTGCGATGTGGCGAATTCGGTCTTCGGGTATCCCCCAACGAACGACGGCTAGCCGTTGCAGGGTCCGCGACGGCACCACCAGACGGCTATTCGGACCAATAGCCAGGCGCCGCCCGAAGCGCCGGCGTAGCGGATCGGACAGCGTCGTGGCGTCGCCCGTGAAACCGTCTTCGCAATGCAAATGCGGGCATGCCGGCAACAATCGATTGGCGAACGCTGCCTCTATCGATCCCCAATTATAGGTAATCAGTACGGCTGGGCGTTCCTGAGCGAGCAACCGGCGAACGGCGCGAAGATTTGCGATGCTGAGCGTCGAGGAACGCACCAGAGTAAAGTCAACGAAGTCCAGTCGACTGCCCAAGGCCGCCGATTCAGTCCCGTCTCTGCGCCCGTCAAGAGCCGCAATCTTATGCGTGAAGGCGTCACCAAGCCCGTCGGCCAGCGCCATGACCCGCGTTTGCGACCCGCCGGACGAAAATGACGGCATGATATGCAGAATTTTCTTCGGCGACACTATCTTACCCAATGATCGCTGCGATAATGCGTCCGCTGTAAGACACCGTACCGATCACAATACAAATGACCCGATCGCGAGCCCTGGCTCGGGTCGGCCCGAGGTATCGAAACGGACTCTATGATCAATCTAATGACGTTCACAACGTTGTATCCGAATGTCGCCCAACCCGAACACGGAATTTTCGTCGAGAACCGGCTTCGTTTTTTGCTGGCCAGCCAGAAAGTGAAATCACGCGTGGTCGCGCCTGTGGCGTATTTTCCGTTCACGGGAAAAGTTTTTGGCCGGTTCGGGACATTTGCGTCAGTGCCGAGGCAAGAGCGTCGCCACGGTATCGTTGTCGACCATCCGCGTTTTTTGTCCTTGCCCGGCTTTGGAACCTCATTGTCGCCGAGATTGCTCTATCTTTCCGTGCGCCACCATGTCCGGAATCTCTTGCGGTCGAACCCGGAAATCCGCCTCATCGATGCCCATTACTTCTATCCGGATGGTGTCGCGGCCTGCTATTTGGCACGGGAGTTTGGCCTGCCATTCGTCATTACCGCACGCGGCGCGGATGTCAATCATTTCACCACGATGGCAAAGCCGCGCCGCCTGATCACGGAAGCTGCAACCCAGGCCGCCAAAGTCATCACGGTGAGCCAGGCTCTGAAGGATCGTCTTGTCGACGTCGGCGTCGCGGAAGACTCCATTGTCGAATTGCGTAACGGCGTCGATCTGGAGACATTCCATCCGACCTCTCTGGGCCTTCGCGGCCGATCCGGTTCACCATCACAATTGCGAATTGCGACTATCGCGCGGCTGGTGCCAAGCAAGGGCAACGATCTCGTCATTGAAGCGCTTGCGCACCTTCCTGAGGTTCATCTTACGATTGTTGGTATAGGGCCAGAGCTGACTCGTCTCCAGGCATTGGCAAGTGACCGTCGTGTCGCCGAGCGGGTGTCATTTCGACCGCGCATTCCCCATCAAGAGATGGCAGATTTTTACAATTCGGTCGATTTGACAGTACTGGCATCCAGGCAAGACGGTTTCGCCAATGTCCTGATCGAATCCTTGGCTTGTGGTACGCCGGTTGTAGCAACTGCTGTGGGCGGTGCCGTTGAAATCATCGATCCATCGATCGGCGCGCTCGTCGCCGAACGCGAGCCTCAAGCTATGGCCGACGCAATAAGCCGGCAACTGACGAGCCTGCCCGATCGGTCAACGGTCCGTTCCTACGCCGAGGACTTCAGTTGGGACAAAACGACGGCTGGCCAAATCGCGTTGTTTGAAGAAATTATTCAACAGACGCCGGTGCGCTCAAGATAGGAATTGAAGATCAGCAGCAGCCACAACGGGACGTGATGATCCCGGCGCGCCGCAAGATGATCAGTGGCCAGTTTGTCGATCGTGGCGGCGTTGAAAAGACCGCTACGGGTGAGCGCCGAACTCGCCGACAGTTGCCTAATTCTATTGGCCTGTGGTCCGCGAAACCATGCCGTCAGCGGCATGGAAAACCCCATCTTTCGGCGGTGCAAAAAAGCCCGGTCGAAATAGGGCGTCAGCGCCTCCTTCAAGATCATTTTACCGGCTGACCCGCGCACTTTCTGCTCCGGCGCCAAGTTCAACGCCGATTCGACCAAGCGATGATCGAGAAACGGATTCCTGACCTCCAGCGAATTTGCCATGCTGGCGCGATCGACTTTCACCAGGATATCGCCGGGCAGGTAGGTTTTGAGGTCGGCATATTGCGCCTGTTGGATCGGATCTTCCGTCTCTGCCGCCGCCAGATGCTGCTTGACCACCGAAGACGGACGATAGGATTGCAGATCGCGCCTTAGCTGATCCGAGAACAGCGCCGCGCGAAGTTCATCGTCGGTCGTAGAAACAGTGTTGAAGTAAGCGTCACCGGCTTCGAGCGACAATTCCTTGAACGCCGATTTGGCCCGCATGGAACGCGGCGCCCAGTCCAATTTCGGGTAGGCCCGGGCCAAAGCCGAGAACACCGGCTGTCGAATTCGAGCCGGTAAAATGCCGCGTACTTGCGCCTCTCGGAAATGCCAAAAATATCGCCGATAGCCAGCAAAGATTTCGTCTGCACCGTCACCGGACAGACAGACTTTGACGCCGGCGCTGGCGACGGCGGCCAGTCGATGTGTTGGTAGCGCGGAACTGTCGCCGAACGGTTCGTCATAGATATCGACCAATTGCCCGATCAAATCGACGTCCAGAGGATCGACGATGCGTTCCGTATGCGCCGTTGCGAATTGCCGCGCGACTTGTCTTGCATAGGCAGTTTCGTCGAAAGCCGTATCGTCGAATCCGATCGAAAAACTTTTCACCGGTTGCTCGGCATCCGCCGCCATCATGGCGACGATGGCGCTTGAATCCACACCACCGGACAAAAAAGCGCCAAGTGGCACATCGGCGATCAACCGGCTGCGCACGGCATCACCGAGGCAATCGCGCAGTCTGTCGGCTGTTGCCGTCCGATCGGCCTGGCCTTTGGCAAACGTGACGTCCCAATACCGGGAAAGCCGCGCGGGCTGACCGCGCCGCTGAACCAACAGATTCGCCGGCGGCAACTTTCGGACGCTTTGCAGAATGGTCTTCGGATCGGGGATATAGCCGTAGGCGAAATAATCGGCGACCGCCGCCACATCCAGTTTGCCCGTTGGCAAGGCGGGATGGCGAAGCAATGCTTTCAACTCTGAACCGAAAAGCAGCTGGCCGTCGACCAATTCGGCATAATAGAGCGGCTTTTTACCCAGCCGGTCACGCCCCAACACCAACGTCTGGGTCACGCTATCCCAGTAAGCAAACGCGAACATGCCGTCCAACCGGCAGACGCCCTCCGGCCCCCACGCTTGCAAGGCGCATAACAAAACTTCGGTATCGGACAGCGTTTTGAATGTGAATCCCTTTGCCGTCAGCTGATTTCTGAGCGCCTGGAAATTGTAGATTACGCCGTTAAAGATGATGACGGCCTTGCCGTCGGCCGAAAGCATCGGCTGCGCGCCGCCGTCGATGTCGATGATCGATAGGCGCTGGTGACCAAGGCCGATGCCGGGCTCCAAGAAAAAGCCTTCGCCGTCCGGGCCACGGTGGCGCAATGTCCGTGTCATGGCCTGCAGAATCGCGCGATCGATTGGCCGGGTGCCGGTCGTATCAAAAATGCCGGCTAAACCACACAAAGCTCTTGCTCGCAGATGTCGGTTACCATCGGCGGCAACATTGGGAACGGGAATGGATTGGCGGGCCGGCGTGACCCTGCTCAGAAGGCCTCATCGATCGCCTTATCGCAGTCGCCTTGCTCTTTTTCAAGAACCATCTGCGTGAGGCGCACGGTATAGGTCGCGTTAGGCTTAGGCGTGGTCGCCCGAAAAGCGATTCCCTTGTCTGTCGAGACCGGCGCAATTTTCGCGCCGTCGCTTTTGATCTTGAAGGCCTTTAGGCGCCAGCTGCCATTGAAGGCGGGCGATCGCAGGAACATACGGGCGATGCTGACGTTCTTCGGCCGGCCAAACTTTTCCCACGTTTCCGGTGTATTGTAGACACAGGCGATGGCGCCCCGAATCTGTCCCACGAAAGCGGCCTGCACATTATTGTTTTTGTTGGCCTGGCAAACGAAGCGGGCGCCGTTGGTGTGCGCTTTCGAATAGGCCACCACGGGATCGACGGAACAAGTGACGGAAGCGGCCTGGCTCATACCAACGTTAGAACCGGCCATCCCGAAGACGATGGCGCCGACGGCCACGACACGCGTGGCCAAGTATCTGTGAGCGTTCACCATGAGCACCCATTTTCTACGTGATTGCTATGTAGGGATAGATAGACGGAGGTACAAGTTTGGGTCGCCAATTATTTGTCGTTTGCGGAATTGCCGAATTCAGACGGCATAATGGCCTGGGTCAACGGCGTCCGACGACCGAGGCAGCGCCGGCCTCAACCGCGACAACGCGGGCGAATAGGGGCATTGTTGCGATCCACAAACCTTTGATCCACTTGCCGATTAATCCAACGCGCACGATTTACGTAGCAGCCGGCCGCTCAAGCGCCTTTTTCACCAATCGTCGCCGCGGCCGGGAGTCCACGCGGTCGGTAGACGAGACCGTTTATCGTGTCACTGCTATTCATCTTATGGCGCCGCGGCTGTCCGTTGAAGGTCAAGATTTGTCGACAGTGGATGAAATGGCTGCTGAAAAGTTACGCCCCTTCCAAACAGGCCGATACGGAGCCAAGCCCGGCTTGGCCCGCTGATTTCCGGTTGGATTCGCCGTCGAAATCGCTTCATGTTACCATCATTGCCAATCGGCGAAAGTTATTCGCGGATTCTTGGCCAACAACCACGGAGACTCAGTCAGACACAGCACTAAACAGCGACAGACTTGGCAAAAAAGCAGTTCACATCATCATCGCGCGACACGCAGACCCGATCTTGGGATATCGGATAAAATATGACTAATGGCAATCGTTTAAAAGTAACACTACCACAAAATAAATGTCATGCCTGAATACCTCAAGAATTTCCTAATTGATAACTCAGTCATTAGAATGATACTATATATCTTTGCGCCATTTACTAAAAGAATTAGAATCAAATATGATGAATTTAGATACAGAGAATATAGCTACAAAGACGAATTTATTTGGAATTGGGAATCTACAAATTTTAATAGGATTGCATTAATAAATTTTCTCGCAAGTAAAGTACAAAATTGTTCTTATCTAGAAATTGGCTGTGCCAATAATTCTCTATTCGATTCTATACCTATAATGGATAAAATTGGCGTAGATCCAGGCTCCGGAGGTACGCATCGAATGACATCGGATGCTTATTTCAATCAGAATGTGAAGAAGTTCGATGTCATATTCATTGATGGACTTCACACCTATATGCAAGTTAGGCAGGATACGATCAACGCGATTAATTCAATCAAAAAAGGCGGGTGGATAGCCCTTCATGATATGCTTCCAGGAAACTGGAAAGCGCAGCACGTGCCGCAAATATCTGGTATTTGGAATGGTGATGTATGGAAAGTTGCTTTTGAATTGGCCTCGACAGAGGGCATAGAATTCAAAATAGTAAAAATAGATCACGGCTGTGGTGTGTTTCAGATAACCAAAGAAAATCCTCAACTTGTTGATATGACGACTGAGTTAATTGATCAGAAATTTTCATATTTTTTTGAAAACATAGAAAAACTACCACTTATTGACTGGAATACTGCGCGTAGCTGGGTTTCCGAAAGTAAAACATACTAAATCGCGATTTCCAGATCGATCATGAATTTGGATGGCGTTAGAGTGCAAATTGGGACGACACCGGGTGCATATTCATTGGATATGTCACACAGTTTTGGCGCCGGCCGTGGTTGGCGGGTTATCAAGGCGATCTCAGGCCGTCTTCTGATGCTCATACCTGGATCCGACGAAGCTTGTTGAACAAAAACCGGCAGGTCGCGTTGGCCCCGGCAAAGTGATGGCCGAATGAACCCGTGGGCCTTCTGCGCAGTCTTTCGAAGCGATGGCGATACCGCAATATTGCCGGTCCGTGATGGAACGCAGCCAACATGATTGTTTTCTCCCATGTTGCCGAGGCTTCGGTGAAGACCTCGGTGCGTTCATCAGCGACAATCTCATTTTGCTCGACATATCGAGACACCAGCTGATCGAGTATGCTGCCCGCTTTGATCAATTCCGATCCCGATCTCGCCGGATGCTTTTCGACAAACAGCCTCCAGATCACCTCGATGTCCGCTTCACTGACAGTGTCCGGCCCGAGATAATGGTTATAACGGCGGCGCAAAAATTGCTGGCCGTTGGCCGTCATCGCGTAACTATTCGTTCTGCTGGTATTTGCCTCATGGACACGATAGGCGCCGAGCACCTCAGGCAACATGTAAAGATCACCAATTTCGCTAAGTTTGTGGTAGAGCTCGAAATCCTCGGCATAGTGGTAGGTCGGGTCGTAGTTGATGTTGTAATCGAGCAAGGCGCTTTTGCGGATACAGACCGTTGAGTGGACGATTGGCGACGTCGTGAACAATGTCCAGGCGAGACGCGTTGGGCCTGGCACCGGCAACGACGGCATGGCTTCCTTGGCCGATGGTATTTGTTGAGCGCGGCCGCAGACCAACACCGTGCCCGGCCTCGAATCCAACAGCGAAACCTGTCGTTCGAGACGGTCTGGGTAGCTTATGTCGTCGTGATCGTGTGCGGCAATGTATCGGCCGCGTGCCAGTGCCGTGCCTTGGTTGCGTGTTCGACTGATCCCGAGGTTCGATGCGTTTTTGACAAGAACGATACGCGGATCATCATATGATTCGACGATGGCAACTGTGCCGTCGGTGGACGCGTCATCCAAAATTAGGAGTTCGAAATCTGAAAAGGTCTGATTCAACACGCTATTGATCGTGTCGGCGACAAATGCCTCGCCGTTATAAGTTGTCAATACAACGGTTACCATAGGATCGACCATGGCGCGAATTGCAACCCCCCGAATGAACCCTCAAAATGAAACCGATAATAGCTGAAGACGGCCTCCCAGAACCATTCTATTTCACGCCGCGATTTGCCGCTTTCACTTGGGCATCGACGGATTGACCGCAAGTGCTGCGGCTGTCTAAAACAGTTTCAGAGAATACGGGGTCATTCGACTGGGGTTATTTCGCTCTGTGGCAAGGAGCCCGTCGCCTCATCGGGCGGCGCACCGCGCCTGCCCGAAAAGCCGATTTGCACCCATCAAACGATACCGTATGGTCGAATCTTGCTCTTGCCCGGCCGCTGAGCGACTTCAGCGTCGGCATTTGGGCGACTCGGGCCAACAGTCATGGATTTCGATATGACGTTGACGACTCAAGCACGGACGAAGTGTCAGGAAATTGAAGCCAGGTAGTACCATCAAAGACCGGGCCATCGGGGCTTTGAAGTGGTCGGCATCCGCCCGTCTTGCGGCTCAGGCGATTGCTTGGGCCGTTACGATATATGTCGTGCGAATTCTCACGCCGGAAGACTACGGCCTCATGAGCATGGCTTCGGTGTTCCTGGCGTTGGCGATAATTGTAAATGGCGTTGGCGTCGCTCCCGCTTTCATCCAGCGGGCGCAAGTTGATCGACGCCTTGAGCAACAGGTCTTTGGTTTTCTTTTGATCTCAAACGTCCTTGTTTTCCTCGCTTTGCAGTTAAGTGCGCCGTATTTGGCGAATTTCTTCGGAGAAGATGAGCTGACGGCGATCATCCGGGTGCTTGCCTTCAATCTTCTGATCGGATGCATTTCGACCACGAAATCCGCGTCGCTACAACGCAGCCTTCAGCTCAAGGGGCTTTCCATTGTCGAATTGATCTCGACCGCATTGGGGAGCCTTGCGATTTTGATATTTGCGCTGTCGGGGTTGGGTGTCTGGTCCTTGGTATATGGCAGCATTATTGTCAGCGTCGTCAGATCGGCGGGAATGCTGCTGATCGACCGGATTTGGGTCGGGCCGATATTTCAATTCGGTGGTTTAAAAGAGCTGGCATCATTTGGCGCAAAGTTTATCGCGCAGCAGATCGCGTTCTTTTTCAATTCACACATCGACGTCGTTATCATCGGCAAGTTTCTCGGTAGTCAAGTGCTTGGCACGTATTCAGTCGGACTCACCTTATCGATGCTGCCGGTCTCACGATCTATGGTCATTCTCAATCAGGTTATTTTTCCCGTATTCGCGAAATTGCAAGATGACGTTGTCATGGCAAGAAGCTACTTCTTCAAAAGCATACGCCTAGCAACGCTTGTATATTTTCCTTTGCTGTGGGGACTATCGTGTGTCTCGAGTGAGTTCGTTGAAGTCGTCCTGGGCCGGAACTGGCAAGCGGCGGAAATCGTCCTGTTGGTTTTGCCTCTGGTCATTCCTTTTCGAGCGGTTGAGCTTCTTTTTGGGCCGGTATTGAACGGGCTTGGCCATGGCAGCGTCGCGCTCGCGAACCACCTGACTTTTGCCGTTGTCACTCCCGCGGCGATTTTGCTTGGCATAAGCTGGGGACTGGCAGGCGTATCTGTGGCGATTGCCATTGGTCTGATGATAGCAACGATGGTGAGCTATTGGCGCTCTCTGAAAGTTCTCAAAAGTGGCTTCTTTGATCTGATTGCCGCTTTGGGCCCAAGCGCGGTTGCAGGTGCCGTGATGTATTCCGCCGTGCTTGGCACACGGGCGTTGCTACCGGGTGATTTCAACGGAATTGCGCGGCTCGTGGCATTGGTGTCGGTCGGCGCAATCGTTTATCTTGCCGTTACGCTCGTCATCAACCGAGAAGCCTTGAAGGATCTTTTGACGGTTCTGCGGCCTCAAGTACGATAGAAATTTGTCTTCGGATCACCGAACGCTTGGCCGAGGTCAAGCGATGACAACACGGTCGATCGAGGCGACTGGGATTTGCGCCGCGTTCGCGCCATAGTGTGCCGGAGGAGGATTTCGCCATGCACATCGTCATTGCTCAGATGAGCCACGAGACCAACACGTTTTCGCCGGTATTGACCGATCTGGCTCGGTTCTCCGGCGGCCGCGACCGGCCGCTTAGCGGCGCGGCGGCGAAGGACGTGTTTCGCGGCACGGCAAGCTGCATGGGCGGTTATTTGACGGTTGCCGAGGAGGCCGGCGCCGAGGTCACGATCCCGATCGCCGCCAGCGCGCCGCCGTCGGGGCCGGTGGAAGACGCCGCTTACGAGTATATGTGCACCAAGATCGTCGAGGCGGCCGCCGCCGGCTGCGACGCCATGATGCTTGACCTGCATGGCGCCATGGTCACCCGATCGTTCGAGGACGGCGAGGGCGAGTTGCTGCGCCGCATTCGTGAAGTGGCGCCGGACATCCCGATCGCCGTCGCCCTCGACATGCATGCCAACATCTATCCGGCGATCGTCGAGCATGCCACCTTGGTCACCGGCTATCACACTTACCCCCACAACGACATGGATCAGACCGCGGAACGTGCCGGGCGCATTCTGATGCAGGTGTTGGACGGCAGGGCGGCGCCGACCATGGCCTGGGGCAACGCGCCGATGCTGCCGCATGTCATGCGTCAAGGCACCGATGATTTTCCTAACAGCGAGTTGCAGGCCCGGGCGATTGCCATGGAAGCCGCCGGCGCCCACGCCGTCAGTCTGTTCACCGGCTTTCCCCATGCCGACATCAAGAACGCCGGCCTGTCCGTCATCGTCGTCACCGACAACGACCAGGCGGAAGCCGAGCGGCTCCGCGACGGATTGCTGGACCAGGCCTGGGCGGATCGCCAGGCGTTCGTCTACGAATTGGAACCGCTCGCCCAATCGGTCGCCCGCGCCAAGGAATTGGGCGGCGGCGACGGGCCGGTCCTATTGCTCGACCACTACGACAACACCGCATCCGGCGGCACCATGGACACCACCGAGGTATTGGCCGAGGTCCTGGCGCAAGGGCTCGAGGACGTGGCCGTGTTCGGTTTTTTCGATCCGGTCGCGGTCCAGGCGATGATCGACGCCGGGGTCGGCAACGAGGTCACGGTGTCCCTCGGCGGCAAACTGGCGATGCCGGCGCTCTCACGCCAGAGCCAGCCGCTTGAGCTGACGGGGCGGGTCAAGCTGATTTCCGATGGCCGATTCAAAGCGACGGTCGCCATGGGCCGCGGGCTCACCATGAACATGGGCACGACCGCGGTGCTCTCCCTCGGTTCGATCGACGTGGTCGTTGTCTCCCGCCACGTGGAGCCCTACGATCCCGGCTGTTTCCGGTCGCTCGGCATCGAGCCGACGGACCGGCGATTCCTGATGCTGAAGAGCCGCATCCATTATCGCACCGGCTTTAAGGCGCTGGTCAAAGAGGTTGTCGAATGCGCCGGCCTCGGCGTCTGCACGTCGGATTATTCGGAGGTGACGTTCGAAAACGTGCGCCGCCCGATCTATCCGTTGGACAACATCAATTCCCGGGAACGCAGCTGAACCAATCAGCTTAAACTCCCGGGATAATCCTGCCAGATGCTCGGCTCGAGCCGGAGGTGGCTGCTCGCCGGATAGGTGTCGAGCCAATAATCGGCGCATTGCCCGCCCGTCGGATTCCACAGACCCGGCCGCGCCCGCATGTGGCCAAGGAAATCCTCCAGCAGTTTCAGGCGATTGCACCAGCCGATGGCATACGGATGCAGGGTCATGTTGAAATACCGGCCGCGCTGATATTGGGCGTCGAATTCAGCCACCCAATTGGCGAACAGCATGTCGGGGTTTTCGAGACCAGTGCCTTTGCGCGGAAACATCAGAAAGAACTGATCGTCGAAATGATAATAGTACGGCAGGGTCAGGAGCGACCGGCCGAGCGCGGCATCGCTCACCCAATAATGCGGGATGTCGTCGGACAGGCCATTGCCTAAATAGCGGTAGCCGGCGTCGATCAACAGGTCGACGGTGTCGGCGCTAACGGTACCGACCGCGAACGGATCGCCTTGCCGCGGCAGGGTGTACCAGCCGTCGGGCCGGCTGCCGAGGATGTGGTCAAAGATCTCCGTCGTCCGGCCCAGTCGCGCCTTTTCCTCATCGCGTGACAATTGGCTGACGTCTTCATGCTTGAAGCCCTGGGCGGCGATTTCATGGCCGCCGGCGCGAAGGTCCTTGAGCCGGTCGGTCAGCATCGGCGCCATCGCCGCGGGCACGGTCACCGTGGCCTTGAAACCAAAGCGGTCCATCACCGCCAGGACTTGGTCGAGCCCTTCGTGCATGCCAAATATCGCCTCTGGCGAACGAATGTCGCCGGCACTCAGGCCTTGCGGGCCGGACGCCAGGCTCAGATCGACCACGATCGAGACACAGCAGCGGTTGCCGTCGGGCCAGACGATCTCGTCATCCGTCAGGCTTTTTTCGTCGGATATCGTATAGCGTTCCTTGAACGGCATGATCGGCGCTCCCTTAACGTTGCGACGGGAAGGTTTCGAGGCAATAGCGCGCCAGTTCCTCCGAGGTCGGGAACCAGATGCCGGGCAGCGTCTTCATGCGCGTTATCAATCGGTCGAGCATGGCGATCCTAAGCGCGCGCCCAGACACGAACGGATGCAGACAGATGTTTAGATAACCGCCTTGGCGGTATTGCTGCTCAAACGCCGACCACCACATCTCGAACACGCGATCCGGATCGGTGATCCGCTGCGCCGCATTTTCACTTGCCAGCCAGGCGAAGCTGAAGAACATGGCGTCGTCGATGGCATAGTGGAACGGCAGATGGAGCATGCAATTGCCGCCATCCTTGTCCCGATAGTAATAGGGCAGGTGGTGTGCGGAATGGTGGGAATTGTAGATATAGCCTTCTTGGGCGAGCAGCGCCTCGGTGTGCCAGCTGCGCGTGCCGACCGGGCGCCGGCCGACCAGCTTTTCAATGGCCGCCGTCGACTTGATCAAATGGTCGTGCTCCAGCTCCGGCTCTTTCGGCACCCGGTGTTCCCACATGTGATCGGCGATCTCATGGCCGCTGTCGGCGGCGGCTTTCACCGCCCGCGGATAGAGTTCGCAAATGCGGCCTGGTGTGAAGATCGTCGCCGTGATGTCGTGCGAATTGAACAACTCGATCAGCCGCCAGATGCCGACACGACCGCCGAACTCGCCTTGCGCCAACTGCATCGGCGGCTCGTTCAAGACCCGGCGCAACAACATCGCATCGAAGTCGCAGGTGAAATTCACCGCCATTTGCGTGCCCGCCGGATAGGCGAAATCAGTAATGAATTCATACTGTGCCTCGGCCCCCTCTGCCGCCGCTTCAAGGGCTGCAATCTCTTCAGACAGCGTATCGGTTGTCGCCATGAAACCGGCCTCCGGCACCATTTTTTGGATCGCGCAACGTCCATTGTATCTTAGGCGGTTCGGTCGGACCGAACAACTGAACCACGGCCACCTAGACTATCTCGGGCATTCGTCAATACTCTCCCGGCCCGCGCCGCCCGTCGGCGCCGCGCGCCTGGGACAGGAGTGGGTGTTGAATTCTTCACGGCTGCAAATTGGCGCGCGTTCGTTGCCGGCCATGCCTTGGGCCCTGCTGGCGGCGGCTTGCATCGGCACCTTTGCCGTCACCGCGAGCGGGAATTCACGGGCGCCGTTTCTGATCGACATGGCCCGCGACCTGGATGTCGGGCTTGTGATGGTCGCCAATCTGTTCGGACTGACCTCTATCGCCTGGGGCGTGACATCGTTTCTGGCCGGATCGGCGTCCGATCGCTGGGGCCGCCGGCCGTTCATGATCGGCGGGCCGATCGCGCTGGCGTTGGCCTTGATCGGTGTCGCCAACTCCGAGAGCTATTGGAGCGTGACTGTGTGGGTCGTCGTCGCCGGCGGCTGCAGTGGTGTCTTTACCGGGGTCAGCCTGGCCGAGGTTTCGGCCCGCGTCGCCGATTGGCAACGCAGCCGGGCGCTCGGCTGGGTCATGAGCGGCCAGTCGCTGACGCTCTTGGTCGGTGTGCCATTGGCGGCGTGGATCGGTGCCAGCATCGGCTGGCGCGGCGTTCATGTCTGTGTCGCCGGTTTGGCGCTGGCGGCTGCATTGGGTCTGTTCCTGACAACCGCCCCGATCGATCGCAGTGGCCGGTCCGGCGTTGCGGCGGCCCGGCCGACATTGCGCGCGGCGCTGACCGCCCCGGTGGTAACGTTGCTTTCCTGCGTGGTGGCAGAGCGTGTCTCCTTCGGCTTCGCTGCCGTCTATTATGCGACGTTCCTGCAGACCGTCCACGGCCTGTCGCTGCAGGCCGTGGCGCTGCCGCTTGCGATATTCGCGGTCGGCAACATTCTCGGTACACTATTGGGCGGGCAAATCGGCGATCGTTTTCACAATCGGCGGCTCAGTTTTGCGCTGGCCATGGTGGCGTCGGGCGCGGTGGCGGTCTTTCTGTTTGCCTGGCAAGAGTCTTTGACGATCACCATTGCACTCGGCTTTGCCTATGCGCTTTGCGTTGCGCTTGCCCGGCCGCCGTTGATGGCGTCGCTCGCCGATGTGCCGGCGGCGGTGCGGGGAACGGTCATGGGGCTGAACAGTACCTGTGCCAGCGTCGGCTGGCTTGGTGCCGCCGCGATCGGCGGCTGGATGCTGACCAGCGTCGGCTTTGCCGGTTTCGGCATTCTGGCCGCCCTGTTGTCCGTGGTCGGCGCTCTATTGGCCTTGCGCGGACCACGGCCGCGCTGACAGGCTATACATCAGTATACATTCGGCTTTTTTTGCGTGAAAATTGAAGGACGCGGCGGGCGGCGATCGGTTTCGCCCCGTCGTGAGGGCAATTGGGAAGGCTACCAGGCATGTGGCGGCGTGTTTCTCAGTGGAATCCGACGGCAATCGTTGCCTTGGTCATCGTCGTTGTTGTGGTAATCGTCGGCGCGCTGCGTACCGTCGGCGCTTTCGTGTCCGCCGAGCTGGCCCTGCACGATGCCATGATCCGGGCGCGGGCCGAGACACCGTCGGCGCCGCCGTCCGTTGTCGTTATCGGTGCCCGCGATCAAGAAATTACAGCCCTTGGCTGGCCGCTGTCCGACGGTGTGCTGGCGGATCTGCTGGCCCGGCTGCTGCAAGCCGGACCGCGCGCCATCGGCGTCGACATCTATCGTGATCATCCGATCGGTGACCCGGCAGGCACCAAGCGCCTGCACGATCTGTTGGCGGGCGATGACCGCGTCGTCTGGGTCACCCGTTTCGGTGACGGCGAAACCACCCACATCCCGCCACCGGCGCCCTTGATCGACAGCGAAGGCGTCGGATTTGCCGACATGATACCCGATCCCGGTGGCATCGTCCGGCGCGCGCTTTTGTTTTTGGATGACGGCGAAACGGCGCACTACGCTCTGCCGCTGCGGCTGGCGATCAAGGAACTCGCGGCCCAAGATGTCGCCTTGGCCGAGAACGCGTCCGATCCGACGGTGCTGGACCTTGGCGAAACCGCGATGGTGCCGCTTTCGCCGGACTTCGGCGGCTATATCGATGTCGATGCGCGCGGCTATCAATATATGGTCGACTATCGCCAGGGCGTTGGCGCGATCCCGGTCATTCATCTGTCGGACGTATTGAACGGGCAATTCGACGCCCAGGCGATCGCTGGCCGCATTGTCTTGATCGGCGTCACTGCCGCCAGCGTCAAAGACTACTTCTCGACACCCTTTTCACAGGATTTCTTTGTCGATCAGACGACCTATGGCGTGGTTTTGCATGGCATCATGGTCGATCAGCTGATCCGCCATGCCGTGCAGGGGCAAGCGGCATTGTCGGGACTTGGTGAAGGCTGGGAACTGCTTTGGGTCGTCCTCTGTATTGCCGTGGGCGGTCTATTGGCTCGGACCGTCATATCACCGATTCCCTTTGCCTTGTCCTTCGCGCTGTTGCTGGCCGGCGTCGTGCTGGTATCTTACGGGGCATTCCTCAACGATCTCTGGTTACCGACCGTGCCGAGCGCACTCGGCTTGGCGGCCACGGCCGGATTCGGCACCTCGGTGATGCTGTACAGGGAGCGCATGGACCGGGCGCAGTTAATGACGCTGTTCTCGCGTCACGTATCGGATACGGTGGCCGAGGAAATCTGGCATCGCCGGGACGAATTCATGGATAGCGGCCGGCCGAAACCGCAACAGTTACAGGCGACCGTGTTGTTCACCGACATCAAGGGCTTTACGTCAATTTCGGAAAGGTTGGACGAAGTCGAACTGATCGAATGGTTGAACACCTTCATGGAATCCATGGCCGGCATCGTCGTCGCGCATGACGCTTTGGTGGATAAATATATCGGTGACGCGATCATGGCGGTATTCGGCGTGCCGTTGCCGCGGACCGAACCGGAGCAAATACGTCAGGATGCCTTGAGCGCGGTCCATTGCGCGCTCGCCATGGCCGAAGAAATCAAGCGGCTGAATAAGCGGCAAGACGATATCGGCCTGCCGGTCTTTGGCATGCGCGTCGGCATTCATACGGGCACTTTGGTCGCCGGCAGTGTCGGCAGTGCCCAACGGCTGGAATATACCGTTATCGGTGATACGGTAAACGTTGCAGCGCGCCTGGAGAGCTACGCCGGCAACGTTGAGGCGCCCGATGCCTGCGACATCGTGATCAGCCAGGACACGCGCGACCTGCTCGACGGTGATTTCGAATTCGAGGCGATGGGTGAGATACCGCTAAAAGGCAAGGCACAGCCGGTCGGTGCCTTTCGCCTGCTGGGAAAGATTCCACACGGCCAAAACAATAGGGAGAACGCGGCGCAATGAACATCAATAGGAAGTTTCACGCCGTGGCTGTGGCCACGGTTTCTGCCGCCATGCTCGCGGCAGTGCCGGCAAGTGCTGCCGGTTTCTACAAACCTGACTTGGGAATCGCCAGTGCCTTGGTCGTCTTGGCCGCCGATGTCGCGAAAAAGCGGGTCATGTATCGACCACCGTTGCGCGGCGCGCCGAGCCGTCGCGTGGGCGGTGCAACCCGCGGCAGCACTGATGCCAACGCCGTCGTGGCGGTATTGGCGCCGGAATCGACCGGCCTCGCGGGACGCGCCGATCCGACGCTTTATTGGTATTCGGAATCACCGATAAAAAACGGCGTGACGTTTACGTTGATCGCCGACAACGCGATCGACCCGCTTGCCGAGCTCGAGATCGATGGCGGCGGCAAGGCAGGGTTGCAGGCCCTGTCGCTGTCAAAGCGCGGCGTCATGCTGCAACCGGATGTCATCTATGAATGGTCGGTCGCGGTCGTGATCGACGCGGACAATCGCTCGAAGGACATCATATCGACCGGCACGGTGATGTATCGCAAACCGGACGGCGCTGCCGCGGGCAACGATATAGCGGCCTATACCGGATATCTGGAAAATGGCTATTGGTATGACGCGGTCGAATTGGTCGTTGGCCGCATGAACGCGGCGGATGGCGATGCGGTGTGGCGCGACCATTACGGAGATCTTCTGGCGCAAGTTGGCTTGGAATTCGTTACCGCCAAGAATTGACCGGTGGCAGCGAAGGCAATTCTCCGCGAAAGAGACCGGATTCGGTATGGGCCTCGGCAATCGTCGTCCTACGCGCTATGATTTCAATTGGGGCAAGGACAACGGCGGATTTGCGGCGTTTTTGGGTCGGTGCCGTTGTCTTTCGGAGCCTGACATGATGATGACGACCAAATATTTCAGTCGACGCTTTGTTGCCCGCCTTGCGGTGCTGGTAACGGTATTTTGCGTGTGTGTTGGTCCACGGCAGGTTGTCGCGGACGAGCCGGTCGACGCCATCCAGGCCGGCGATTTCGCCTTCCACAGCGGCAAGTTCGAAACCGCGACCGTGGAATGGACCCGGGCAGTCGACGCCGCCACGACCGCCGGCAATCAAGCTTCGTTGGTCAATGCGCTGGCGCGAAGGGCCGAAGCCTATAGAGCGCTCGGTTTTCCGGCCCGATCCGAGGAGGATCTGAAAGCCGCGTTGGCGATGATCAAGGGCACGGGCGGCGAATTGGAAGCCCGCCTGCGCGGCAGCCTGGGGGCGACCTATGCGACCGCCGGGTCCGCCGAATTGGCGGTCGCCGAGCTTCAGGCCGGTTTGGATTTTGCGGTCAAGGCCGGCAACCAACAATTGGAAGCGGTGATGCTGAACAATCTCGGCAACCTGCTTGGCGCTCAGGACAAATTCACGCAAGCCGAGGCTGCGTTCAAGCGGACCGGCCTATTGGCCGTGGCCACCGGCAACGGCGAGTTGGAATGGGTATCCGTGCTCAATACGGCGCGTCTCTATGTGCGCCGCGGCGACGCCGAACAGGCGGAGGCATTGATGCGCAACGCCGCCAAGGGATTTGCCGCCCTGCCGGCGAGCGCGCGTAAGGCGACCGGACTGACGTCGATCGCCCGGCTGGTGATGCAGCTCGAGGAAACCGCCCAGCAATCGGATCCGGGACGCCGGCGGCTTGCTTATGGTGTCCTGCAGGACGCCTTGGAAACGGCATACGCGATCGACAATCAACGCGCCGAGGCCTATGCGATCGGTTATCTGGGCGAACTCTATGAGCGTGCCGGTCGCCTCGACGATGGCTTGCGGTTGACGCGGCGGGCGCTGCATTTGTCCCAGCGCTTGGACGCGCCGGAGATCTTGTTTCTCTGGCAATGGCAGGTCGGCCGGATAAAAAAACAACTCGGCGACACCACCGCCGCTTTGGCGTCTTATCGCGGCGCCGTCGATACGGTGCGGACGATCCGGGGCGATATGCTGGTCGGCTTTGGTGGCGGCCGCTCGCCGTTCCAGACAACCGTCCGGCCGCTGATCCTGGGCCTGGCGGACCTGTTGCTTGAAACCTCCGGTGACATTGCCGATGGCGAAGAACGCCTGGCGCGGCTGCGCGATGCCCGGCAAACCGTGGAGCTGCTGAAAGCCGCGGAACTCGAGGACTATTATCAGGACAGCTGTGTCGCCGCCTTGCGCGCCAAAGAGCGTTCAGTCGAGGATTTGTCCGCGGGCACCGCCGCGATCTACCCGATCGTGCTGCCCGACCGCGTCGAGTTGCTGGTCAGCATTGGCGACAAGATGATCCGCAAAAGCGTTGCCGTCGACGAAGCGGCGTTGCGCGCCCAGGTTTCGGCGTTCCGCCACAATCTCGAAAAGCGAACGACACGGCAATATTTACGGCCGGCAAAAGTTCTGCATGGTTGGCTGATTGCGCCGATACTGGAAGATCTGCGGGCGCAAAAGACCGATACCTTGGTCATCATCCCAAGCGGCATTCTCAACACCATTCCATTTGCCGCTTTGCACGACGGCCGCCGCCACGTGATCGAAGACTTCGCCGTCGCGGTGACGCCGGGGCTGACGCTGATCGAATCACCCGGGTTGGCCAAATCCGAAGCCGACATCATGCTGACCGGCATCACGCAATCCGTCCAGGGGTTCCCGGCCTTGCCGGCTGTCGCGGCGGAACTGCAAACCATCGAATCGATCGTCGGCGGCACGGTTTTCCTGAACGAAAAATTCCTCTTGGAATCGTTTCGCCAGCAACTGGTCGAGAAGTCTCACACCATTGTCCATATTGCATCACACGCCGAGATCAAGGCGGACGCCAAGAACAGCTTCCTGTTGACCTTCGACGAACGCATGACCATGGACAAGCTCGAACAATTCGTGAAGCCGAGTCTGTTTCGCGACGAGCCGCTGGAGCTGCTGACCTTGAGTGCCTGCGAGACAGCGGCCGGCGACGAACGTGCCGCGTTGGGCCTGGCCGGCATCGCGATTAAGGCCGGCGCCCGCAGCGCGCTTGCCAGCCTGTGGTCGATCAATGATCAGACCAGCGCCGACCTGGTCGGGCAGTTTTATAAAAATCTGACCAAAGGCGGCCTTACCAAGGCCAAGGCGCTGCAAGCCGCGCAACGCGGCATCATGGCCGATCGGCGCCACCGCCATCCGGGTTACTGGGCGCCGTTTTTGTTGATCGGCAACTGGATCTGAAACTTGCTCTCGCCGCGCCGGGGCCGCTGTCGCGGCCCTAGGATTATATTTCTGTTGTCAGAAAAATACGCTGCCGCCCATGCGGAAATGAATGCCGTCGTCCTGCAGGTCGGAGTCCGGCGGGTTGTTTACGTCACGCAACTGCATGCCGTAATAGACGTTGAAGAATAGGTCGGGCGAGGGTGCCCAGCGCAGCCCGGCTCCGACCGAATAGATGCTCTTGGGCTTGGCATCTTTGATATCGTTGTCCCACGACCGGCCGGCATCGAAGAATGGCGCGAATTCAACTTGGCCAAATGCCGGATCGCTGCTCAGATGCGGAACGCGAAGCTCGAAGATCGGAATGCGGACTTCGATCGAGGCAGCCCAGCCGTTGTCGCGGGTCAGCAGGTTCTCCCGATAGCCGCGAACCGTGTCGATGCCGCCGACGGAGAACTTCTCGAGCGGTAGCAGCCGGTCCGGAGTCAGTTGCGTATCGCCGCGCAGCACCAATCGGGCGCCGCCGTCGGCGATGCGGCGCACCCACTGGGCTTGCCCGAGCCAGCTCACGAACTGGCCGTCCGGCGTGGTGCCGGAGTTGGTGGTCGCGTTGAATATGTCGAGGCCGAGACTGACCGTGGAGCGCACCGCGAATACCGCGTCGGCGCTGCGGTCGAGCCAATCGGACACGAGCCGGGCGACCCAAACCCGGCTCCGGCCGTCGTCGACGCCGGGCGAGAACGAAAACCGATCACCCAACAGCGTCGTCGTGCTGGTGCGGTAGGCGATCTGCAAACCCGTGGCGAATTCCTGGCCCGGTGCGCGATAGAACGGGTGGCGGAGTTCGAGCTCGTAATCATCGGATTCGTTTTCGATGTCGACGATATTGAACGGCCGCTCGACGACGTCCGACTGGCTCCTTTCGAAATTGAAGCTGAGCCGTGTGTCATGGGCATTCAGCGGCGCTGAGGCGCGGATCGTCGTGTCGAACAGGCCTTCCGACTTGGTCACACCGAAGGACATGGTTTCGCCGATACCGATCAGGTTGCGGAAGCCGATATCGACCGTGCCGCCCTCGGCGCCGACACTGGGAGAGCGGGCATTGTCGAAGCCGATAAACGTGCGCAGGACCGGCGGCTCGCTGACATCGACCTTGAGCACGCTTTCGCCGGGCCGCTCGCCCGGCCCCAGTTCCGCATCCAGGCGATCGATCAGCGGATCTTCCATTAAGATCCGGAAGCGTTCCTGCAGGCGCTTCACGTTCAACGGCGGACCGGCGCCGAGCGACAGGCGATCACGCACGTAGAACGGTCGCATGGTTTCGGTGCCGGTGATTTCAATGTTCGTCAGCTCGCCTTCGACGATCTGGAACACGACAACACCATCAATGACCCGCTGATCCGGCAGGACCAAGCCGGAATTCACGTAGCCGGCGTCGATGTAATGCAGCGTCAGCTCGCGCCTCAGGCGCTCGATATCCTCGGTCGACACCGGGCGATCAATAAACGGCGCCGCCACGGCGATAAGATCGGCGTCGGAAAACACCGTGTTGCCTTCAAACCGGACGCCTTTCAAAAGAAACCGCGGGCCGCTGGAAAGTGGCGCTTCCGGCTTCACCTTCGGCACCGTCGGCAGTTTGAAGTCTGGTCCCTTGGGCAGCGGTTCGATGTCCGGCAATTCCAGCCGACGATCCCCCGGGCGCGGTTGTTGCAGGCCGCCGCCGCCCGGAACGGTCTGCGCCAACGGCTCGTTACCGGCGGCGAAGATCACCAAGAAAAAGACAAATACTGAAAGCCAATTGGAAATTCGTGCCGGCCCTGTTTTTCCCATGCACGCGCCCTTCAGTTTGTTCGCTCCGTCGTTCGGAGTCTCAACTTTATTGTTGTTTTATCGTTGGTCTTTGTTTTGTGGAAAGTTTCCCAGGATTCATTTGATCGAGTCAAGGCGCCGGTTCGACGGTATTTCGCTCGATCTGGAGCAGGCGCTCGAGATCGATGGTTTCATGCAAATCGTCCTGCAGCGCCGTCCAATCGTCCGCCGGCCGGTTCTGTATGGCGAAACCGTCGGCGAGCTCGGCGTAGACGCCGCGCACGGCTTCATAGGCGGCCAAAAGCGGCGTCGTCGGCACCACAAGGATGCGATAGCCCAAGCCGTGCATGTCGGCTGGCGTCATGTCGAAATGGGCAAGGCCGACGGGCGGCAGCAGCAGCATCAAGAGCCCGCCCAAGCAGTCGCCGACGTGGCGGGCCTCTTCCGGTGTCCGCGGGCTCAGCAACAAAACGTCGGCGCCGGCCTCGCGATAGGACGCGCCGCGGCGCGTCATCCATCGACCTCGCCACTGCGCCGAACGCCATTGGTAGATATGCTGACATGTGATGTCATAACGGCACGCAACATCGGCAACAGATAAATAACCGCGCACGGCCTCGCGCAAATTCGACAACTTCTGCTCATCTGTCCAACGACGACGACGTTCCGGACCAGGTAAAATCTCTTGATGCATCTTTACGCCTCCAAGCGACGTACATAACGCGGTCATTATTGACGTAAACTCACATGTCAAAAGCCATACCGAAAGGCGGTCTAAAGCTGTCGGTTACCGTACGTCTGAACACCTATCGCTTTTTCATGCTAGTTTTTGACATCCGACCGGCGCTAATGTGTGAATGCTTTGGAAATTGGCAAACAGACCATCTCGAAAGAAGAGCAATGATAGACAAGAAGAACTATCAGTATCAACATGGCTACTCTGAAATGCGTGGGAGGTCCATGTACGATGCGTCGAGGCGGGAACAAAAAGGAAAAAAAACAATTGCAATAATCGAAGAATTCCTTCGCACTGTAGGTTCTTGCCCTGGAGATCTTCATTTGCTCGATATCGGTTGTTCGACCGGATATATGTGTTCAATTTACGGCAGATATTTTGAGCGCGTGACAGGTACCGACATTGATGAAAAAGCGGTTGAACACGCGCGCAAGGAGTTTTCTTCTGCAACGATTTCGTTTGAAGTCAGGAACTCGATGAATACCGGCTTCGATGACAATTCGTTCGATGCCGTTACATGCACTCACGTCTACGAACACGTCCCCGATTCAGAGCAGTTGGTTAAAGAAATTTACCGCGTGCTGAAGCCGGGCGGGTTTTGCTATTTCTCTGCTGGAAATCGCTTTGTTCTCATGGAACCACACTATCGACTGCCCTTACTTTCAGTTATCCCAAAAAAACTCGCGCACTATTATATCCGTTGGACAGGCAAGGCCGATTTCTATTACGAAAACCACAGGTCACTCTGGGGCTTGAGGCGGCTTATCCGTGACTTTGAGTTGCACGACTATACTTTGGAAGTCATTCGCGATCCGGTCAAATACCATGCGACGGAAATGGTTCGACCCGGCACTTTGAAACAATTAGTTGCTTTGTCGGTCTTGAAGGCGATGTATGGAATCTGTCCGACCTACATCTGGATACTCCGAAAACACCTCTAATTTGACCGTCCAAGAATAACCTGGATTTCAGCCGAGACGTCGGATCGTTCCTTCTCAAGATCGACCTATTCGTGCTCTTCAGCAAGATTATCCCACATTAGTCGTACCAATCGATCTGGCCGTGCAATCGATGCCGCTCGCGCTTGAGCTCGTTCGGCCGGCTGAGCGAGATCACCAGCTGTCTGGTCTCGATTTCAGTGATGAATTCGTATGCTCTAAAGCGTTCGTCCTTTCTGTCGTTTGAGCGGTACGATCATTCGGTGACGTATGAGTATTTCCGTTTGTTAGGGCTTCCAAAATCACGAAGTAAGCAGCGCAACCCGCTAGATCGACAGCCCGTAACCCCAGCAGCTTGAGAGGTGCCGAGCAACACCTTTCCGTCTTCGATATCACCATCCTGCGAAAGACTCACGTGGTTTGGGCCAACCGCGTCAAGCTTCCTTCTGAACAATCACCACATAGTTCTTAGGATATCCCCGATCCGTGATCTTGCACACTAGATCCAGTCTGTAGAACATCCCGGATAGTGCTAGCGCGGAAAATTTGGTGAGTGCCACGATCGACCATACGAGGGCCGGCCACCAGGGCCAGCGCAGATAATGGTGCGGGCTGAGCGGGATATGCTGGGCCATGCCTTGGAACTGGTAGGCGACTGCGCCAAAATAGCCTTCCATCCATTCGATGCGCTCGATCTTAAAACCAAACTTCTCAAACAGGTAGCGAAGGCCGAACTGGGTATACCGGTAGAAGTCGTATGGCTTTTCGTGCTCATCATAAAATAGCGGGCAGGTGCAGATGATTTTGCCTCCCGGTTTAAGGATACGGTTGAATTCACTCAGAACGGATGAGGCATCTGGAAGGTGCTCAAGCACCTGATTGAATACGATCCTGTCGAAGCGGCCGTCCTCCACCGGAATGTCGACCAGATCACACAAGTAAGTAGATTTCGCGTAACGCTTGTCGACTTGTTCGAAATCGGCGCTTTCGTATGTGCAGTCATGGAAGAAATCCCGGTAAGGCTGTTCGCCGGCTCCGGCATCCAACACGATCATGCCCGGTTTGGTGTCCCGGGCAAATTCTTCATTGTACTGCCGGAGATATTCCCGCGATGAGTTTTTCAGCCAGTACCGTCTGGCAGATAATCCTAACGACATACATACCTCGTCATTGTATCTAGTGCTATAGTAATCTATCGCCAAGCCGATGAAATTGGTTTGGATCATTTGTAAAGATTGTACTTGTCGTCTGCTTTCCGTCTCTCCGCCTACATCAATTGGATGTGCCTGAGTGAACGCACCTACGATGCCGCAGAGATTGGATCGGTGTCGAAACAAGTACCAAAGAAACTTTTATGAGCTAACATAGATTAATGAATATTCTGTTCCTGGCGTCCTCCCTACCCCGCTTTGCAAATGATCTGCAGGCACCGTTCGTGCTCGAGCAGGCCGAAGCCTGGAAAGTTAAACGGCCAGCCGACAACATTTATATTCTCGCCCCGCATGACGCGGCCGCAGCCAGACAAGAGCAGGTCGGAGACATTGAAATCCGACGGTTTCAATACTTCGCTCCGGCCAGCTTGCAGGCGCTCGCCTATCCAGCCATCTTGCCGAACGTCAAGCGCAACCCGTTGCTCATCGCGCAAATTCCCGCCTTTCTGTGGGCCGAGTATACGGCCGCCAAAAGGCTCATCCGCGAACAGGGAATAGACCTGATTTATGCCCACTGGGTCATGCCGCAGGGCCTGGTGGCGCGCTACCTGTTGAAAGCAACAGGTGTGCCCTACGCCATCCAGAACCATTCGTCTGATTTGAGAGTATTTGCTAAGCTTGGCGAGCCGGGAAAATCGATGGCCCGGGCGATTGTGCGCGACGCGCGCACCATGTTCTGCGTCAACTGCCAGCAGAAGGACTATGCTCTGTCATTGTTCGAAGCATCAGATCGACCGGACATCGCCGACAAGATTACCGTCCTGCCGATGGGTGTCAGTCTTGATGTAGCGTTTGTGCACAAATCCGATAAGGAATCATACCGATATCAGTTCGGCATGATCTCAAGACTGTCGCGCAAGAAGGGCATCGACCTTTTCATCAAGGCCGCCGATCGGCTCGCCGATGCCGGTGAGACCGTCCCAATCGGCATTGCCGGAGATGGCGAAGATCACCAGTTCCTAAAATCGATGCCGCAAAGCAGCGACATCTCGTTCCCTGGCTTTGTCATTGGTGCAGACAAGTTGCGCTTCTTCATCGAAACCCGATTCATGGTCTTCGCTTCGGTTTCGGCTGGCGATGATGTCGAAGGCCTGCCCGTCGCCCTGCTTGAGGCGCTGTGCTGCGGTAAGGTCGTGATCGCCAGCCGCGATACAAATCTGGAGATGTTGCCTGAATGGGACCGCATTAGAAACGATATCATGTTCGTCGCTGACCCGAAGGATACCGACACCTTCATTAGCGCGATGCGAAGGATCTTGCAGCTCGAGGATGAGGATGTCGCGGCGCGTTCGGAACGGCTGCGAGCCGTCATGTCACGCTACCTGTGGCACAATTTAATAGAAGAATATTTGGCAAAGCTCACCTTAAACAACCATCCGCGCGCGCAGATCTAAGACAAGATCCTCATATTGGTCCCGAAGCGCCGGCACCGCCTCTCGCACTTGGGCCCACAATGGTCCGGGGTTTTCATGTAACTCCTTAACCTGTGCGGCAACCTTAGCCGGATCAAAAGTGCGCGCATCATGCACGAAACGGGCAATGCCGAGATCTTCATATGCCCCCCAGCCTTTGCGCTCATAGGCAAGATGGATGGCCGGCCGCCCAGCTATTAGCGCGGCAATGGCACCGTGCAGCCGCACTGAAACCACCACCCCTGGGCGCCCGGTCGCCAGCATTTGTGCAAGTGGACCGGCATTGTTAAGGCCGAGCCTTTGGTAAAACGCGCGATCACTGCGAGGGCCTTCCACATCGGCCTGCACCGCCCAAAGCGGAGATTGCACATTTCGCGCAAGTTGCCGCAGTCGCTCCACGTAGTTATGGGGTCTCGGGAGGTCCCGCCCAACGATAACCGTGTGTTGATCGCCGCTCTCCTGCCAAGGTGAAACCGCCATCTCGCGGGCTAGTTTCATCACCGCTAAGTCGGCGCAGCGCCGTGTATTGTTGCCACTGATCTCTGCCAGCGTCTGGTCGTCCCTGACATATAACCGGTCGATTGACTTCAAGCTGCGCGCAGTCATGCGTCCGACCAAGCCTTCCAAAGGCCCGATGCTCTGCGGGAGGTAAACCGTTGGCATCGGCGAGCGCGCCGCGACTCGCAACTGCACTAGGTGGTTGAACAGAACGCCCATTTTGCGAATGGCAGAATCGGCGATAAGATATCCTCCACCCACCGCGATCAATCCCCGAACACCCCGAGTGAGCCGCGCCACCCGCCCCAGCGCAATGGCATCGGCAATGAGTTCCAACCCGGCAATCCCAAGCCGCAAAGACGGCCGCGCAGCCGGCTCACCCGGCGCTCGGTGAACACCTTCCAGGTCAGCAAAGCTCTCCGGATCAAGTGCCAGCAGTGCGCAGTCCTGCGGGTCAACACCTGCATCGGCCAAGGCTTGAAGGGTAAGGTCGACAAGCAATCCATCGCCGGCATTACGTCGACTAAATCCATGCAGTATGAGATACATCGTGAGCCCTTATTGATCTTTTGCAAGTGGCGCTGCCTGACCAAGCATAGACTCGGTATTTCCAAACTAACATGTTACGTACTGATCCTCATGTTAAATGCACAGATGTCTATTTCGACTATTTGTTTTGAATCTTAGTCAGCTATGGAGGAGTAAGGCTTGCATGCCAAATCTCAAGTTTTAATCGCGCGTCTAGTATCATTGGTGGAGCTAAGGGCACTGCAAAATCCGTTCTGGCGTCGGGTTATCCTTGTTGGCGCTGCTTTAGGATTTGTGATCGGGATCGTGCTATCCATCCGCGCGCAGCCACAGGTAATCTATAACCTGCAATGGTTGCCGGTTTTGTGGCTTGTGGCGCTCACCATACCGGCAACCATTGCCCTCAACGCCTGGGAGTTTGTGCTCTCGGCGCGGTTGATTGGTCACCACATTGAGTTTCGCAGCGCGCTAGAAACTACGATTATCGGCGGTGTTGCCAATATGCTTCCACTACCCGGCGGCATCATGGTGCGCGTAGCGGCCCTTAAGGCCGCCGGTGCCAGCCTCAAGCACGGCATGTCAACCACCCTGTTTGTCGCCTGGATCTGGTTCGGCGTCGCCTTTGCCTATGCAGGCGCCTGGATGATGACTCTGGGTGCGACCAACGCTGGTGCAGTATTCCTGGTCAGCGGCATCGTGATTTTGCTGATCTCTTTCACCGCAACCATGAGGCTGCTCAAAAAATGGCGGGTGACAATGCACCTCACAGTCATCAAATTGGGACTGGTCCTCATCGATGCCGCGCGAGTCTATCTGAGCCTCTGGGCGCTTAGCTCAAGTTCTAGTTTCGGCCAGGCATCGGTTTTGACGGCATCAAGCGTGGTGGGCTCGGCGATATCCATCGTGCCAGCTGGCATCGGCATTCGTGAGGGGGTCGCGGCCTTGATGGGCCCCTTAGTCGGACTTGCCGCGTCGTCGGCATTCCTAGCTACATCTCTCAACAGATTGTTTGGGCTTGCCACGACCGCACCAGTCGCAGCGTTTCTTGCTTTCCAAAAAAGCGATACCTCGGCCTGACAAGCCCGCTGCTCGAACGGTCCACAATTGTGTGGACTTCCGATTGCAGAACTAAACCACTGCCGGAATAAGCCGACAGTGGTTTGATATAGCGCCCGATGGTGAGGGCATAGAGGACTTGCCCGATGCCAAATCTAAGGAAATAAGTATTTCCTTTGGTTCTGGCTTAAATTCATAGATTCCTTGGATTTACCTGATCGATTTTCGGGCAGCGGCTCAGTTGGAGGTCGTGAACAGAAGCCGGCCCTTGCGGGCAAAACTCGAAGGCCCCGGACGCCCGCGCGCCAAGCGCGGCGCCGATTCAGCGCTTTTGAAGGGAATCCCGTCGGACATATGCCGGCTTTCCAGGTGTCAGGCGGTTTTCCTGGAGGTGCCGGATGTCCGCGCGCCGTCCCGGCGGATGCCTGTCCGCGGCTCTTTGTCGGCTCTCTCGGCCAGGGCCTGGTCAAGCTCCCCCTGGGTTAGTTCGAGGCGCCGCACCTTCTCCAGGGTCATCTCGATTAGCTGGCGGTTGAAGCCGATCAGGTCCGCCAGCAGGCCGATCAGGAAGGTGGTCAAGCCGATCACCAGCAGCACGCCGCCCAGAATCAGCGACTGCACGTGACCCTGACCGTCATCCAACGCGTAAAAGTAGAGAAACCGCAGGATCGGCAGCAAGCCGGCAACCGACAGCCCCATACCGATCAGCAGGAAGGCCTTGAATGGCCGGTACATAGAATACATCCGCAGCATGGTCCAGACCGAGCACCGCAAGAATTGCGGGACGCTCTTGAACAGGCGGGATTCACGGGTCGCCGCGTTGGTGGCGATGGGGACCGAGGCGACGGCCAAGCCCTTGCGGCCGGCCTGGATCAGCATCTCGATGGTGTAGCTAAAGGGCGAGACGATGTTGATCTGCAGGGCGGCCTCGCGCGACAGGGCGCGAAAGCCGCTGACCGTATCCGGCACCCGGGTTCCCGATGCCAGGCGCACCATCCGGCTGCCGAGACGCTGCAGCGCCTTCTTGAACGGCGAGAAATGGGAGATCCCGTCGGTCTGCCGGTCGCCGACCACGATATCCGCCTCGCCGTCCAGGATCGGTTGGACCAGCTTGGGGATGTCCCGCCCAGCGTACTGGTTGTCGCCGTCCGTATTGACGATGATGTCGGCGCCGAGGCCGAGGGCGGCCTCGACCCCGCTGCGGAAAGTTCGCGCCAGGCCCTTGTTGTTGGTGTGCCGGACGATGTGGTCGACGCCGAGCTGCAGGGCCAACGGCACCGTCAAGTCCGCGGAGCCGTCGTCGACGATGAGAATTTCGACCTCGTCCACACCCTCTATGACCCGCGGGATGTCCGCGAGCGTCTGGCGCAGCGCGCCTTCTTCGTTATAACAAGGAATCTGGACGATCAGCTTCATGATGGCAGTCTCGGTATTGCGCCGCCAGAGCAACCTGCGTTCATACGAGCGCAAAATAATTTGCTCTAACACTTTGAAATAGATCAAATTATCTGCATCAAACAGTTTGATCTAAGCTAGCGGGGAGGGATTAACAAAACCTTGCGGTCCTGTCCCGCGTCTCTGCCGTCGACAACGCCGGTCAGCCGCTCCAGGCGGCCGTTGCCTTTTTCCCACAGCGGTACAGTTTGCAGGCGGCCGGCAAATCCACGCTCATCCAGTGCGCGCTGCCAGGCCGGTGTGGACCAGATATAGACCGGTCTGCCGGCGTCGAGATGGAACTGAGCCAGCGCCTCGAAATCGTCGAAATTGTCGAACGGCGGATGTGCCAGCCGAACCTGTTCTTGCTCCAGCAGGCCGAAGAAACCGTCGACCGAATTGGCGAACAGCACCGATTTGGGCTCGACATGGCGGGCAACGTCACGGGAAGTCTCGGCGTAGTACTTGCGCAGCATGTAGCTGCGCGGAAGATCGTAGCCGAAGGCCACCAGCCCGGCCCAGACCAGCCCCAGTGTGAGGACCGTGACCGCGGGTCCGCGGACAGCCTGCCGCTGGCGAGGTCCGCCCCACAAGTGGATCGCGACAAGAACCAGAAGGCCACAGGCCAAGCCGAGGGGCAGGGTCAGGAAGAACTGTGCCTGCCGGTCCATAGACAAACTAGGCGGGAACAGGAAGACAAAAAACAGCACCGCCAGGACCGCACCCATCACGGTGAGACGCCGCCGCCACGGCACCGGAAGGTCTTGTGCGATCATGCCCCAGGCATAGGCCATCAAGATCGCCAGAAAGGGTAGGGCGGACACGAAATAGCGCAGGTTGAGGCCGGGTCCGCCGTGCCAGGCGAAGAACGAGTAGACGGCCAGATAGCCGGCCGGGACCAGGAACAGCAAGCCCAGCGCCGGCGCGTTCTTCTTATCGCGTAGCAAGGCCGCCAACGGTACGGCGAGCGCGGTTAGATAGGGGCTGCTCTGCAGCAAGGATTTCTTGACCGCGCCGAAATAGATCATGGCGCCGTCGGTCCCGCGCGACAGGGCGCCCTCGTAGTGGGCGAAGTCGCGGATGCGAAGGTCCACGAGAAGCAGATAGAGTCCGCCGAAGAAACGGCTGGCCAGCGCCCAGCCTTGGGGTATCGCGAGGACGGCGGCGAACGCCAGCAATGTACCCAGAACGGCGAGGCCGCGGTGCGCGCCGAGCCAACGCGCGCCGGCCGGAAGCGTGGCTATTCGGAGCACCGCCAGCACCGCGGCGCCGACAGTGGCCACCAGCAAGTAGGGTCCAATATTGGCGGCCTCGTTGGCCATGTTTGCGCCGTAGGTGAAAGGCGAGGCCACGCCGAACTTGGCCGCATTCACGTAGGCCAGCAGCGCCAGCCCCGGCAGGGTGCCGGCGCCGGTGGCCAAGATATGCAAGGGGCGCCAGGGATTCAGGAAGAGGAAGGGGACCACGAGGGCCGGCAGGACGAAGATCACGTCCAGTCGCACGCCAACCCCGAAGCCCATGACCAAGCCGCTCGCGGCCGCCAGGCAGTAGGAGCGAGGCGCGCTCGGGTGCTCCAGCGCCGCCACGGTGAGCGTGACCGCGGCGATGACGAACAGGGCAGAGAGCGCGTGCGGCATAGTCGCCTGAGAGTACTCCCAGGCGTAGGTCGCGAAGACCAGGATCAGGCAGGCGTTGAGCGCCAATTTTCGCGATTCGAAGAGACGCAGCGCCAGCCGGAACGTGAGCCAGACAACCGCAGCGAACGCCAACGCGTTCATGACGAATAGTCCGTCATAACCCATCAGGTGATAGAAGGGCTGGGCGAGCAGGGTGAAGACTTCAGGATACTGGGAGACCAGGCGGCCGGCGTGGACTCGCAGAACCGGATGTGACAGCTCGGCCGAAGGAAATTCCGCGTAGCCGTTCCATAGGGCGAAGTCGCGGAAGCCGGCGAAGTCGCGCACCATCATGTGGTAGACGCCCTCGTCCACCATGAAGTGACCACCCGAGGGGAACAGAACCGCCACCAGTATCGCCAGAAAGCAGGCGGCAAACAGGAACGAGATCTTCCAATCGCCGCCATAGGGCGAAGCGTCGGATTTCGGCATTGCTTTGTATTCCCGTTGAGCCGTCGCCTCTAGGCGCGGGTGCAGCGCCGGCCGCAAAGTTAAGTCCACAAAGGTAAACAATAGGTAACTGCCTAGGTGACCCGGCGGGTGCGCAGGCCGTGGAAAGTGCGTTCGCTGGTGGAAGAACGCCGTCGTTTTGTTGCCTAATTACTCGGCTTGGCCGGCCAAGTCGCCACCGTCGCGATCGCGGCCGTGTGCCTGATGGCAAGCGGGTCCGGGCGCCTGGTTCGGCATCGCGCCTGAGGTCGAGAACCGCTCTCGCGGACCATTTATTTCCCCCGGCTTGATTTATCGCCGTTGCCGCGTACGGTGCACCGGTGACTCCATCACCCTATCGGCCGGGAGGACAGTAATCCCATGGATATCGGCGTTTTCAACTTCGTCACCGACTACAGCATGCCCGTCAACGAACTGGCGCCGGCGTTGGAGGAACGGGGCTTCGGCTCGTTGTTCTTGCCGGAGCACACCCATATTCCGACCAGCCGGCGGTCGCCGTTTCCGGCCGGCGGCGATTTGCCGAAGGAATATTCCCACACCCATGACCCCTTCGTGGCGCTGTCTTTCGCCGCCGCCGCGACCAAGACGCTGACGCTCGGCACCGGCATTTGCCTGTTGCCGCAGCGCGATCCCATCGTCACGGCGAAATCCGTGGCCAGCCTCGATATGTTGTCGGGCGGTCGTTTCGTGTTCGGCCTCGGCGGTGGCTGGAACGTCGAGGAAATGGAAAACCACGGCGCCCAATACAAAACCCGGTTCAAGCTGTTGCGGGAACGGATCTTGGCGATGAAGGCGCTGTGGACCGAAGAAGAAGCGGAATTCCACGGTGACATGGTCGATTTCGATCCTGTCTGGTCCTATCCGAAGCCGGTCCAGAAACCGTATCCGCCGATCATCCTCGGCGGCGAGACCGATTATACCTTGCGCCGTGTGGTCGAGTATTGTGACGGCTGGCTGCCACGCGCCATTCCGGGCTTCGTCGCCGGCGAAGCGATGACCCGGCTCAAGCGCATGGCGGATGAAGCCGGCCGTGATGCCGCCGCGCTATCGGTCACCGTGTTCCGGGCGCCGGCCGATCAGGCGACGCTCGCCGAATACCGCGATGCCGGCATTGACCGGGCGTTGTTCGCCTTGCCGTCGGCCGATCGCGACACGCTGTTGCCGATGCTCGACGACTACGCCGCGTTGATCTCGTAATCTCAAGAATGGAAGACACAATGAACGGAGCTGAAAGTCTCGTCCGAACGCTGGTTAAAGGCGGCGTCGACGTCTGTTTTACCAATCCCGGCACTTCGGAGATGCATTTCGTCGCCGCCTTGGATTCGGTGCCGGGCATGCGCTGCGTGTTGGGGTTGTTCGAAGGCGTGGTGACCGGAGCGGCGGACGGTTTCTACCGATTGTCCGACCGGCCGGCCTCGACCTTGCTGCATTTGGGCCCCGGGCTCGCCAATGGGCTTGCCAACCTGCACAACGCCAAAAAGGCGCGCTCTGGCATCGTCAACATCGTCGGCGACCATGCAACCTATCACCTTGAGTATGACGCACCGCTGACCTCTGATATCGAAGGCGTTGCGCGGCCGATGTCGGATTGGGTGAAGACCTCGCCGACGTCGGCGACCATCGCCGGCGATGGCGCGCTGGCCATTCAGGCGGCCATGGCGCCGCCGGGCAAAATCGCCACCTTGATCCTGCCGGCGGATACGGCATGGAATCCCGCCGACGGCGTGGCGACGACGGCACCGCCGGTACCACGGACCACGGTGTCCGAAGATGCCGTCAAGGCGGCGGCCGAAGCCTTGAGTGGCGGCGAACCGGCGATGCTGTTGCTGGGCGGGGTCGCCTTGCGCGAGCGAGCTTTGGACCTGGCCGGTCGCATTGCCGCCAAGACCGGCTGCCGGCTGTTGTCGGAAGGCCAGAATGCGCGCCTGCAGCGCGGCGCCGGCCGGGTGAAAATCAACCGCGTGCCGTATGTGGTTGAACAGGCGCTCGGCGTCTTCAAGGACGTCCGCCGGCTGGTGCTGGTCGGCGCCAAACCGCCGGTGGCGTTTTTTGCTTATCCGGAAAAGCCCAGCGTCTTGACGCCGGCGGCCTGTGAAGTCTCTCGATTGGCCGCGATCGAGGATGATCTGGAGGCGGCGCTGGAGGCCCTGGCCACCGAATTGGGCGCCTTGTCTGTGGAGCCGGCCGAAGTTGCGGTCGCCGAGCGACCGGCGATGGCGACGGGCGACCCGACCCTCGACAACATCGCCACGGTATTCGGCGCCATGCTGCCGGAACAGGCGATCGTCGTCGATGAGGCGGTGACCAGCGGCCGCGGCTTTTTCCCCTATACCGCCGGCGCGCCGCCGCATGAATGGATGAACGGCATGGGCGGTGCCATCGGTTACGGCATGCCGGTATCGATCGGTGCCGCCATCGCCTGCCCCGATCGCAAGGTCATTGCCTTCGAAGGCGACGGCAGCGCCATGTATACATTGCAGTCGCTCTGGACCATGGCGCGCGAGGGCCTGGACGTGACCGTGGTGATCTTTGCCAACCGCTCCTACAACATTTTGCGCGGCGAACTGACCAATGTCGGCGTCGGCAATCCCGGCCCGCGGGCGGTCGATATGCTGAACCTCGACCGGCCGGACTTGGACTGGGTCGGCATTGCCAAGGGCATGGGCGTCGAAGCCTTGCGGGCGACGGATTGCGAAAGCTTGGCCCGCGGCTTCGAGGCCGGTTTGCAAAACCAAGGTCCCTATCTGATCGAACTGGTGTTGTAGGGGCGCGGCGGATTTCTGCTTTTTGGCGAAATGGTTTAGACTAACCGCTCTTGAGCAGCAGGAGGAACCGACCGATGGATGTTAGGAAACGGGCGGAAAAGGCGGTGGTGGAAGCTTGCGAGACGCTGACGGCGACGTTGGATGACGCTCAGGCCAAGCAAGTTTCCGATGTCATCGAACGGGCCATGATCGACGTTTTACGGGAGACCGCGAAGCAGCATTCCCATGCGGTCGAGGCCTGTTGTCCGGCCGACCGTGACCTTGCGCACAAGATTTCGGAGGAAATCAGGCTGAAGAATGTTGCTCTAATCGCCAACCTCACCGGCCTGCGCTCCTGAACCGGCCGCCGGCTTAGACCTGCGGTGACGATCACAAACAAACAAAGCGGCGGGGATCCGTTGCGCCGGGGGTGCCGGCTGTGACAAAATCCCCCAAACCTAAGGCGGCGCATGTCCGCGCAATCAGGATGGGATGACCATGTCAGCTGAAGCGAAGACCGAAATGTTAGTGAACAAAGAACAGTACAAATGGGTTGGCACCCGGCAGGTACGGCCAGACGGTGTCGATAAGGTAACCGGACGCGCGCAGTTCGGCGCCGACATAAGCCTGCCCGGCATGCTGGTCGGCCAGGTATTGCGCAGCCCCCACGCCCATGCCCGCATCCGCGCCATCGATACCTCGAAGGCGGCGGCCCTGGCCGGTGTCAAAGCGGTGATCACACGCGATGATTTCACCGATCTTTCCTCGGAATTCGTGCCTGCCGGCGAAATGATGGTCAATTATCGCGACATGACCCGCAACGTCATGGCGCGCGAGAAGGCGCTTTATGATGGCCACCCGGTCGCCGCCGTGGCCGCGACCAGCGCCGCCATCGCCGCCCAGGCCCTGGATCTGATCGAGGTCGATTACGAAGTGCTGCCGCATGTCATCGACGTGGTCGAGGCGATGCAGCCGGATGCGCCGGTGCTCGACGACACGATCTTCACCGAAGGCGTCGATCCGACCCCCGATAAGCCGTCCAATGTGGTCAAGCGCTTGGAAATTGGCATGGGTGACGTTGCTGCCGGTTTCGCTAAAGCCGATGAAATCGTCGAACGCGAATTCAACACCAAGCCGGTGCATCAAGGCTACATCGAACCCCACGCCTGTGTCGCCAACGTCAGCGAAGATGGCCAGTCGACGCTTTGGTGCACGACTCAGGGGCATTTCCTGGTACGCGCCCATTGCGCCAAACTGCTCGGCATGGAGATGTCGCAGATCAAGGTGTCTGCGTCCGAAATCGGTGGCGGTTTCGGCGGCAAGACCGTGGTCTATTTGGAGCCGTTGGCCATGGCGCTGTCTAAACAGTCCGGCCGGCCGGTCAGGATGGTGATGACCCGCGAAGAAGTCATGATCGCCAGCGGTCCGACCTCGGGCGCCAACATTCACGTCAAGATCGGCGCCACGAAGGATGGCAAGATCACCGCGGCGGAAGCCACCTTGAAATATCAGGCCGGCGCCTTTCAAGGCTCACCGGTCCAGCCCGGTGTGATGTGCACATACGCGCCCTACGACTTGGAAAACGTCTCGGTGGTCGGTTACGACGTCGTGGTCAACCGGCCAAAGGTCGCCGCCTATCGAGCGCCGGGCGCGCCGATTTCCGAATACGCGGCGGAATGCGCGATCGACGAATTGGCCGCCAAAATTGGCATGGATCCGATCGACTTCCGGCTCAAGAACGCCGCCAAGGAAGGCACCCGTGCCGCCTACGGCGTGAAATTCGGACCGGTCGGTCTGGTCGAAACCCTGTTGGAAGCCAAGGCGCATAAGCAATACAAGACCAAGCTCGGCAAACATCAGGGCCGCGGCGTCGCCTCCGGCTTCTGGTTCAACATCGGCGGCGAATCCTGCGCCACGATCAACGTCAATGAAGACGGTACCGTGATGCTGACCGCCGGCACGCCGGACATCGGCGGCTCGCGCGCCTCGCTGTGCCTGATGGCGGCGGAAGAGCTCGGCATCGAGTATGAGGCCGTGCGGCCGCAGATCGGCGATACCGCCTCGATCGGTTATACGTTCCTGACCGGCGGCAGCCGGGCGACGTTCGCCAGCGGCATGGCCGTGGTCGAAGCGGCCCGCGAGGTGGTGGCGGAATTGAAGAACCGCGCCGCCAAGATTTGGGAGATCCCGGTCGAGCAAGTGGTCTGGGAGGACGGCATGGCCAAGGCCAACGGCGCCAGTGGCGGCGACCACGAGCCAATGTCGTTGGCCGCGATTGCTGCCATGGCGGGCAAGACCGGCGGCACGATCACCAGCAGTACGGCGGTCAATCCGCAAGGTGCCGGCCCAAGCTTCGGCACCCATATCGCCGACGTCGAAGTCGACGAGGAAACCGGCAAGGTGACGGTGTTGCGTTACACCGTGTTGCAGGATGCCGGCAAGGCAATCCATCCGGACTATGTCGAAGGCCAATACCAGGGTGGCGCGGCGCAAGGCATCGGCTGGGCATTGAACGAGGAATATATCTACGACAAGGATGGCCGGTTGGAGAACCGGGGGTTGTTGGATTACCGCATGCCGGTCGCCTCCGATTTGCCGATGATCGATACGGTGATCGTCGAAGTGCCCAACCCCAATCATCCCTACGGCGTGCGCGGGGTCGGCGAGACGCCGATCGTGCCGGCCATGGCCGCCGTCGCCAACGCGGTTTCCAATGCGCTTGGTTTACGGCTCTATGAGTTGCCGATGTCGCCGCCCAAGGTTCTCAAGGCGATCGACGCAGCCCGGGCTTGACGCAGCCGTCTTCCGCCAACAATGCCGGCGCGTCCTGGCCGGACGCGTTCGGCTTGTTGGTGTTGCGCCTTGGGCTTGCTTGGTTCCTGTTCGTTTGGGCGGTCAATAAGATTCTGGCGCCGGATCAGTATGTCCGGATCTGGGGCTATTTCCACGGCATCGAAATCGGCGCGGCCATGCCCTATTTCATGGGCGGGGCGCAGGTCGTTATCTGCCTGGCTATGGCGCTTGGGCTTTGGCGGGTGGTTTCATACGGCCTCGGTTTCCTCATGCACGGCGTCACGAGCATCGTCGTGCTGCCGAGCCTGATCGCACCGTTCGTCATTGAAGACGGTTTTCCGGTTAATCGCAATCAATCGGTGGCGCTGGCAGCACTGGCCGGGTTTGCTGCCCTGTGGCTGCTGCGGCGCCATGACCATTGGTCGCTCGACGCCTGGCTTGCCCGCCGCTGACAGCTAGCGCAAATCCCGGTCAAACGTTTCCGTATGGCCGAAAACTGCTCTAAGATCGATCATTCCGTGACTGAGAACCAAGAGCATACAATTGTCCGCCATCGCGGGGCGATCACCGTGACGGTGATGCTGGCGAGCACGATCTATGCGCTCGACTGGACCATCGCCTCGGTCGCCTTGCCGCATATGCAGGGCACGTTCTCGGCGACCCAGGACCAAATCTCCTGGGTCATCACGTCCTACATCGTGGTCAGCGCGATCGTTTTGCCGACCACGTCGTGGCTGGCGGCACGCTTCGGCCGGCGCAATCTGTTCATGTTCGCTGTCTGCGGATTTACGGTATTCTCCGTGCTGTGCGGTGCGGCGCAGTCGCTGCCGGCGGAGATTTTCTTCCGCATCGGCCAAGGTGCCAGCGGTGCGTTCCTGATCCCGTTGTCGCAATCGATCATGTTGGACAGCTACCCCCAGAACCAACATGCGAAGGCGATGGCGCTCTGGGGGGTCGGTGTCATGATGGGGCCGGTCATCGGACCGACCGTCGGCGGATACCTGACCGATCTCCATAACTGGCGTTGGGTGTTCTATATCAACCTGCCGCTCGGCGCGTTGGCGTTGCTCGGCGCCGTTCTGTTCTTGCCCAAGGCGGCGGCGGATCGCGAAACGCCGGGCTTCGACTGGCCAGGCTTTGCGTATCTGAGCCTGGCCATCGGCAGCCTGCAGGTCATGCTCGACCGCGGCGAACGCCTCGACTGGCTCGAATCCGGCGAAATCTTGGTCGAGGCCTGTTTGATGGCCCTCGGCTTCTATCTGTTTCTTGTTCATTCGGCGATGGCCCGCAATCCGTTGGTCAATCTGCGCATGCTGGGCGACCGCAATTACAGCCTCGGCATGGGTTTTATTTTTCTTTACGGCCTACTGACCCTGGCGCCAATGGTGCTGCTGCCGCCGTTCCTCCAGACCTTGCAAGGCTATCCGATCACCCAGGTCGGCCTGCTGCTGTCGCCGCGCGGCATCGGCATGATGCTGGCGATGATTTTCTTCGGCCGATTCGGTGACCGTTTCGATCCGCGGCTCACCATTTCGGTCGGCTTTTCGCTGTTGGCGGTGTCCAATTTCGTCATGGCCGGCTGGACCCTCGACGTCGCCGTGGCCGACGTCGCCTGGACCGGCTTCGTGCAAGGCATCGGCGCCGGCGCCATCGTCGTGCCCTTGGGCGCGGTCACCTTCGCCACCCTCGACGTGCGCCACCGTACCGAGGCCTCGGCCATCTGGAATCTGATCCGCAGCGTCGGCAGCGCCATCGGCATCGCCGCGGCGACCACGGTCCTGATCCGCATGACCGGCGTCAATCGCGCCGTCCTCGCCGAACACATCACCCCCTTCGTCGCCAACCGGCTGCAGTCACCCGTCGCCAATGGCGGCCAGAACAGCCTGGCGCTGATCGAAAACGAAGTGACCCGCCAAGCCTGGATGATCGGCTATATCGACGTCTTCTACGCCGCCGGCATCACGTCTTTGCTGGTGCTGCCGCTGATCTTGCTGTTGAGGCGGGCCGAGACGGTGGGTTAGGCTTCCGGCGGAGGGAATCATGCCAGCCAATAGCCAAACCCACCGCAACCGCGTCCTGATCGTCACCTTCGACGGCTTGCGGCCTGACATGGTCGATGACGCGACCATGCCGAACCTCACCGCCTTTGCCGAACGCGGCGTGCGCATGGCCGAGAGCCGGGCCGTGTTTCCGACCGAGACGCGGGTCAATCAGGCGTCGTTGGTGACCGGCTGTTGGCCGGAGCGCCATGGAATCGTCGCCAACGTATTTGCCGACCCGGATGCCGGGCTCGATGGGCTTACCAATTCCGGTGATGACGACGATCTGCTGGCGTTGATGGCGGCCTTGGACGGCAAGCTGGTCGATGTGCCGGTCCTCGGCGAGATTTTGGCGGGCCATGGCCGGGCGCTTGCGGTGGTTGGTTCCGGTACCGCCGGCGGCACGCGCATTCTGCACCATCGCGCCGAGGCGCTCGACGGCTTTCGGTTGTCGCTGTACCGGCCGGACCGCTCGGTTCCGCCGGCGCGCATCGACGCGGTGTTGGACCAAATCGGGCCGATTCCGGCGGAAATCATCCCGGCGCTCGACCGCCTGACCTACGCGACCGACGTTTATCTCGAATACGTGGAACCGGTGCTGCGGCCCGATGTTTCAATTCTTTGGTTTTTCGAGCCTGACTTGGTTTATCACTACAAAGGCGTCGGTACGCCGGAATCGGTCGCCGCGCTGTCCCACGCGGACCGGCAGTTCGGCCGCATTCTGGATCACTGGTCGGCCGATCCGGCGCTGCAAATCGTCACCTTGTCGGACCACGGCCATGTCACCATGGCCGGCGAACCGGTCGACGTCCTGGAAGCGCTGCAAACACACGGCTTTCGCGCCGGCCGGGCCTTCGCCCGTAATATCGACATGGTCGTCAACCTATCGCGGGTCGGCGGCATCACCATCCGCGATGGCGATCCAGGCCTCCGCAACGACGTCGTCGATTGGCTGCATGCCCAGCCCTGGGTAGGCCCGGTGCTGACCAGCGATCACCGCGACACTTTGCATTTCGATGATTTCCGTATCGGCCATCGGCGCGTGCCGGACGTGGTGTTTTCGACGACCTCGGAGCAGGCGGATAATGATTTCGGCTGGCCGGGGCTGGCGGTAAGCGGCGCCGCGCGCCTGCCGGCCGGCGCCGGCAACCATGGCGGTTTGCATCGGGTGGAACTGCACAATTGGTTTGCCGCCGGCGGCAGCGCGTTCCGCGTGGGCCACGTGGACAGGGCGCCCTGCGGCATCCCGGACGTCTTGCCGACGGTGCTGGACGTCCTCGGCCTGCCGGTGCCGGAGACGGTCCAGGGCCGGGTGTTGGCGCCGGCGCTCGCCGATGTCCATCTCTTCGACGCGGACTGCAACGAGCACACATTGGCCGACGAACTCGGCCGCCATGGCGTGTCGGTATCCGACGTCGGCGGCCGGCGTTATATCAACGGCGAGGTGGCGCGTTAGCGCGTTGGATCAGCCATATGCCGATCAGCACCATGGCGCCGCCGGCGAGCTGCACCAGGGTCAGCAGTTCGCCGAACAATAGGAACGCGGCGAGGATGGTGACCAGCGGCTGGATATTCGACACCATGGCGCTCGGCAGGGCGCCCATCAACGAAATCGCCATATAGTAGAGCGGCAGACCGGCGCATTGCAGCGCCACGACGCCGAACAGCCCGAACCAGCCTACGGTTGCCACCGGCCATTGCGGGCCGCCTTGCAGCGCGCAGAGCACGATCATGCCGACGGCGGCGACCCGCGCCATGTGTGCTGTCAACACGATCGGATCGACTGCCGCCATACGCCGCGCCACCCAGACCGCGTTGCACGCCGCCGCCGCCGACGCCGCCAGCGCCAAGCCGACGCCGAACGGATGTACTTCGTTTAGCGAGACGCCGAGCATCAACAGGATGCCGATGAAAGCGATAACGACTGCCGTGATCTTCAGCGGCGGTGGCAGTTGCCGGTCCAGCACCGCATCGATCATGGCGATGACCGGCGGGAAGGTGAAAAACAGCAGGGCGGTCAGGCCGATCGGAATGAACTGAACGGCGCCGACATTGCCGTAAAACATCAAGGCGAGCAGCAAGCCGAGGCCGATAGTGTGGACGCGCAATGGTTTCGGCAACGCGGTCGCGCGACCGGTCGACCAGCAGAATATCCAAATACCGATCGCCAGCAGCAGCGCCCGCACGGTGGCAATGGTGATGCCGTCCGTACCGCCCATATAGGCGAAGCGGCTGATGGCGATCGCCAGGCCGAGACCGGTGGCGGAGGCCGCCGCACAAACAAGGCCGAGAAAGTTCATGGCCAATGGGAGCCGGACACGCCACGGGCTGTCATGTGTTTGGCATAAGTCAATTTGGCCGAGACCGCGCCATAGGTGGCAACGCAATAAGGCACCATGTAGGTCAAGATGACTTTCACCCAACTCGGCCACTGACCGGCCAGCAATAAGTCGCCGTGATTGATCATGGTGAGAATGGTGCCGACGACGGCGGCGACGATGAGCGCATGGCGCGGTGTCCGGTCGGACACCGCCATCCGCAAAAGTCTGCGTACGATGTGGTTTGCCGAATTCATACCCTGTGCCATCCTTGTGCGAACCTGCTCTCCGATGAGAGCGCGGCCCCGCCAGAAGATCAAGGAAACGGTCATGAAAGTCTTCATCGCCTGCCTCGGCACGGAAACAAACACTTTCTCGCCCATCCCGACCGGGCTGCGGACGTTTGAGGAAACCATGCTCTATCGCGGCGACGCGACCCGGCACACGGCCAATCTATTCTCGGCGCCGCTCCATGCCTGGCGTGAAATGGCAGAGGCGGAAGACGCGGAGGTCGTCGAAAGCCTGGCGGCGTTCGCGCAGCCCGCGGGGTTCACGGTGCGCAGCCTCTACGAGGCCTTTCGTGACGAAATCTTGGCCGACTTGGGCGCGGCCTTGCCGGTCGACATGGTGTTGTTCAGCATGCATGGCGCCATGGTCGCCGACGGCTATGACGATTGCGAAGGCGACCTGTTGAGCCGCGCACGCGACCTGGTCGGTGCTGATGTCGCGATTGGTGCCGAGTTCGACCTGCATTGCTCGATCACCCCGGCGATCACCGCGGCGGCGGACGCCATCGTCACCTTCAAAGAATATCCGCACACTGATTCCCGCGAACGCGGTGAGGAGCTCTACCGGCTCTGCCGCGACCGGGCGCGCGGCACCACTCGGCCGGTGATCGCGACCCATGATTGCCGCATGATCAGCACCTGGCGAACGCCGATCGAGCCGATGGCGGGCTTCGTCCGGCATATGAAGGACCTGGAAGGCAAGGACGGCATTCTGTCGGTTTCTTTTGCCCACGGCTTTCCCTGGGGCGACGTGCCCTATACCAGCGCCAAGACAATCGTCGTTGCCGACGGCGACGGCGACCAGGCGGCGGCGCTGGCCGCGACGCTCGCCGGCAAGGTCTGGACCATGCGGGAAGAGACGGCGCCGCAATTGACCGCACTCGACGCGGCCCTCGACGAAGCGCTGGCGGTCGGCGCCGGCCCGGTCGTGCTTGCCGATGTCGCCGACAACGCCGGCGGCGGCGCGCCGTCCGACGCGACCTATGTCCTACAAGGCCTGTTGGCACGTGGGCTAGCGAATGTCGCAAGCGGCCTCTATTGGGATCCGACCGCGGTTCGGTTCTGCAAGGAGGCCGGCGAGGGCGCGACGCTCGATCTTCGCATCGGCGGCAAATGCTGCCGCGAATCCGGCCCACCCGTGGATCTGACGGTGACGGTCAAACGCATCCTCGACGGCGCCATCCAGCCATTCGGCATGGTGACCATGCCGATCGGCGACGCGGTCTGGGTCCAGGCGGACAACGGCCTCGATCTGATCCTCAACACGGTGCGGACGCAAACCTTCCACCCGGACGCCTTCGCGCAAATGGGCATTGAGCTAACCGAAAAGGCCATGGTCGTGGTCAAGTCGTCACAGCATTTCTATGACGGTTTCGCGCCGATCGCGTCCAAGGTCATCTACATCACCGGTGAAGGCACGCTCAACACCGACTTCGCGACAATCCCTTACCGCAACTTCACCGATCCCTATTGGCCGCGGGTCGCCGATCCCTTCACCGATGATTGACGCTCCGGCAACGCCGATCGGCTTGAAAACCCGCTCGGCGGGCTTTATTAGATCCTTACCCACTGCCAATACGCGTCACGCCGACCGCCTGAGCCTTGCCGGGTCCTGATAATCGGGCTGGGCTGGACTTTGTGGTCCGGTTCGGAAAGGATCGGCCTAGCGGATCTTAGAGCGTTTCTTCAAGGAGATTTCAACGCCATGACTGTTCGAAACGGCCGGGAATTCCTGAGCATCCCGGGGCCGACCACCGTACCCGACGAAGTCCTCAACGCCATGCATCGCCCGGCCATAGAGATTTATTCCGGGGTGTTGGAAAAAACCACCTATTCCTGTCTCGACGATTTGAAGAAAATCTTTCGCACGGCAGGCAATACCTACATTTATGCGGCCAACGGCCACGGTGCCTGGGAGGCGGCGGTCACCAACGTGCTCTCCCGCGGCGACAAGATCCTGATTTTGGAAAGCGGCCGGTTCGCCATCGGCTGGGGCGAAATGGCGACCATGCTCGGGGTCGATTCTGAAATCCTGCATGCCACGCCTTGTCGGGCGGTCGACCCCGCCGCCGTCGAAGCGCGTTTGCGCGCCGATAGCGATGGCGAGTTCAGGGCGGTGCTGGTCGTCCAAGTCGATACCGCGTCGGGCGTGGTCAACGATATCGCCGCCATCCGCCGGGCCATGGACGCGGCCGGTCATGGCGCCCTGTTGATGGTTGATACCATCGCCTCGCTCGGCACCATGCCGTTCGAAATGGATGAATGGGGCGTCGACGTCGCGGTGTCAGGCGCGCAAAAAGGCTTGATGACGCCACCCGGATTGAGTTTCATCGCCGCCAGCGACAAGGCTAAGGCGGCGCATCAGGGGGCCGGGCTGCGCACGGTCTACTGGGACTGGACCCGGCGCGAAGGCGAAGTTCATTACATGAAATATTGCGGCACGCCGCCGGAACACATGCTGTTTGGCCTGCGCAAGGCGATGGACATGCTGCTCGAAGAAGGCCTCGACCATGTCTTCGAGCGCCATCGTCTGCTGGCCGAAGCGGTGCGCCGCGCGGTCGCCGTCTGGGCCGAGGGCGGAGCGGTCGATTTCAATGTTCCGGAAGCCTCGGAACGGTCGAATTCCGTCACCACGGTGTTGATGCGCAATGGCCACAAGCCGAAGCCGTTGCTTGATTTTTGTGAGCACAAATGTGGTGTCGTGCTTGGCATCGGCATCGGCGAGCTCGGTGGCAAGGCGTTTCGCATCGCCCATATGGGCTACGTCAACGCGCCGATGATCATGGGCACCTTGAGCGGTGTTGAGATCGGCATGCAAGCCGTCGGCCTGCCCCATGGCAAAGGCGGCGCCCAGGCGGCGATCGATTGGCTCGGCCAATCCGTCGCGGCCTGACCCTGGGCCCGGGTCCGCGGTGTTGAGGAACGGAGATCGGTCATGAAATTCGGCATCCACATCCCGCAAATCGGCCGCAAGGCCGGGCCCGATGCCGTTAGCGACGCGGCGCGGCAGGCCGAGGACCTTGGCTTTGACAGCATTTGGGTGAACGACCATCTGGCGATACCGGCCGATGCGACCTATCCGCCGTCCGCTAGTTTCTACGAGCCGCTGATCACCTTGACCTGGGCGGCGGCGGCGACGCGACGGGTGGCGCTTGGCACGTCGGTGCTGGTGTTGCCGCTCCGCCATCCCGTCCACCTGGCCAAGGAAATCGCCACCCTCGACCTGTTGAGCGGCGGCCGGGTCATTCTCGGTGCCGGCGTCGGCTGGCTTGAAGGGGAATTCTCGGCCCTCGGCGTGCCCTACGACGATCGCGGCGCGCGCACCGACGAATCGATCGATATCTTGCGGGCGTGCTGGTCGCAGGACCCGGTCACGCATTCTTCCGCGGTGGTTGCGGCCGCGCTTGACGGCGTGCGGACCCTGCCGCAGCCCGGCCGGGCGATCCCGATCTGGGTCGGCGGCAATTCCCGCCGGGCGCTGCAACGCGCCGTCGCCAAAGGCGATGGCTGGCACGGCACCCGCATGAAGCCCGATGAGGTACAGCCGGTGGTCGCCGACCTGCGGCGGCAAACCGCGGCCGATTTCCGCATCACGCTCAGACTATTTTGGGATGCATTGGAAGACGATACCGACGAGATCAAGCGCGCCCTCGACGGCTATTCTGAAGTCGGCATCAACGGTCTGGTGCTCGAGCCACGCCAGCGCGGGCTCGACGACTGGATGCGCGCCGTCGAGGCGGTCTGGCGCTTGGCTGAACCCTGGCATACGGCCTGAGCCGCGCTGAGCGCGTAATTTCTTGCATCACGTGGCTGCTAAGTTCAGACTTGCGCCATGAAAGGAAGGCCGCCATGTCGCTGACAGAAGCCGAACAGGCGCAATTTCGTGACCAGGGTCATTTGTTCTTTCCGAACTGCTTTTCCGAGCCCGAAGCGGCGATTCTGAAACGCGAAGCAATACAGCTTTTTGACTTGGATCGCGAGGAAGTGTGGCGCGAAGACAATGGCGCGCCGCGCACGGTGTTCGCCGCCCAGACTTTCAGCGAACCCTATCGCCGCTTGGCCGCGCATCCGCGGTTGATTGATCCGGTGCGTGAGTTGCTGGACGGCGATGTCTACATGCACCAGTTCAAGATCAACGCCAAGGCGGCCTTCGACGGCGCGGTCTGGCAATGGCATCAGGATTTCGGTACCTGGTCGCGTGACGATCAAATGCCGGAACCACGGGCAATGAACATCGCGTTGTTTCTCGACGAAGTCTCGGCGGTCAACGGGCCGCTGATGATCATCCCGAAAAGCCATCGCGAAGGCGTGCTGGAAGCCGGCCACGATCTCGAAACCACGTCCTATCCGCTCTGGACGCTGGACCGTGAAACGGTCACGCGCCTGGCCGATGCCGGCGGTATCATCGCGCCGACGGGCGCGCCCGGGTCGGTGCTGATGTTCCACGGCAACATCGTGCATGCCAGTCCGGCGAACATCTCGCCCTGGCCGCGCACCATCGTCTATCTCAGCCTCTGTGAAGTGACCAACCACATTCGCCAATTCAAACGCCCGGCCTGGATCGCCCACCGAGATTTCACAGCCATAGAGCCCTTGGCCGACAATTGCCTTTCAACGCTGGACACGGGCAGCGAAGCGGTGGCATGACAGTCTCTGAGGATGTCATACCGGGCTCGCCACGCAGCCGATCGATAACAATTCGATGCAGGGTCGAACGTTGATAGCATTCGAGCGCGACGGGTGCATCGGGTACTGTTCTGGATGCCACGCCATAGGGGAGGGAGTGGCACGTGACAGGTTATGAGGGCGCGTTCAATTTCATGTCGATCATCTGGCTGGACATCGTTCTGTCCGGCGACAATGCCTTAATCATCGGGCTGGCGGCCTCTTCGCTGTCGCCCAATCTCCGCCGTCACGCGATCCTGTTCGGGCTGGTGCTGGCCGCGGTCATGCGCATCATCTTCGCCAGCATGACCACCTACCTGATGCATATGCCGGGGCTGTTGTTTGTCGGCGGTGCGGCGCTCTTATGGGTGTCCTGGCGGCTCTACAAAGAGCTTCGCGCCGGTGTCACCGAGGCGGCGTCGGGGCTAACCGACGCGAAGGAATCCGGCGGCTATCGGGGAGCGCCCCGACGCTCGTTGGCTTCCGCCTTGTTTTCGATCACCATTGCCGACCTGTCGATGTCGATTGACAACGTCCTCGCCGTCGCCGCGATTGCCCGCGACAATCTCTGGCTGTTGGTGTTCGGTCTGGTGCTGTCGATCGCCTTGATGGGCCTCTGCGCGACGATGATCGTCAAATTTCTCGTCCGCTGGCCCTGGATCTCCTATATCGGCGTGGCGCTGCTGGTCTTCGTCGGGGCCAAGATGCTGTGGGAAGGCTGGCCGAGTTTTGCCGGGCTGATCGGCCTGGCTTGAAAACCAATTGGTCGCAATCCAACTTGCCGGTGGCCCAGAATTCGCGTTGGGTTATCCGCTTTTAGGGATAGGCGTCGGCTTCGGCCATCGCGTATCGGAATTTCAGCTCAGGCGACGCTAAACAGGCTGGGTCGGTCGACACTCGCTGTACACTAGCGACCTCCGTCAGGGTCAGTTTCATGGCAGCAGTTCCCTTATTCGACAGCGGGCGGCATCGCCCTATCTAGCGTTCCCCAACCATTCAGCTAATATTCCAGTTTGGGGAGAGCCTGGAATTGGAATGCCGATTAGCTGCAATAATGGCTGCCGACGTGGTTGGCTACTCTCGCCTCATGGGTGAGGATGAAGCGGGCACGCTCGCCGCTCTACGACACGTTCGGTCAGAAATATTCGCGCCAATCGTTCGTTCACACAACGGCGCTGTCGTCAAAAGCGTGGGCGATGGCTGGCTGGTGGCCTTCGATAGCGCCGCTGATGCTGTCACATGTGCGATTGCGGTTCAGGAAGCGCTTGTCCGTCACGAAACTATCAAACTGCGAGCCGGTATCCACGTTGGTGATGTCACCCACGCGGACGAAGACGTCCTCGGCGATGGCGTGAACATCGCCGCGCGCCTGCAAGAGAAGGCGGAACCGGGTGCCATCATCATTTCTGATACGGCACGCCGCAGTATTGATGGCAAACTTGCCGCCGACTTCAACGATCTCGGTCCGCGAGACCTAAAAAACATTGCCGAGGCTGTCACCGTCTATGGCTGGGGTATGAACATGATTGAAGACCAGACCGCCGCTCTGGCCGTGCCCGACAAGCCCTCTATTGCCGTGCTTCCCTTTACCAATATGTCGGGGGATTCGGATCAAGAGTATTTCGCGGACGGAATTGCAGAAGACATAATTACTGCACTAAGTCGCATCCGGCGGCTCCTGGTGGTCGCTCGCAACACGACATTCACCTTCAAGGGGCAACGAGTCGATGTTCAGGCTGTCGCCGGAAGCTTGGGGGCGCGTTACGTCTTAGAGGGCAGTGTACGCAAAGCCGGCAATAGGGTCCGCGTAACGGCCCAGCTCATTCATGGAGAAACTGGCAATCACCTGTGGGCTGAAAAATACGACCGCGATCTAGATGACGTATTTGCCATCCAAGACGAGATTACATTGACTGTTGTCAGTGCAATCGAACCTGAACTGTCCAAGGCTGAGATTGAACGATCTTTCGGGCAAAAGGCGGAAAACCTTGGTGCTTGGGATTACCACCACCGCGGATCGGCAAGTTTTTACAGGCGGTCACGCGAAGACCTCGCCGAGGCCTTGCGTTGCTTTGCGCGTGCAAGTGAGATTGATCCCAAATTCGCTCCCGCCTGTTCCGGTGTTGCCAACGCACTCTATTACAACGTGGTGTTCGGCTATTCCGAAACACCAAATGAAGATCGCGCCCTGGCCATCGAGAAGGCACAACGTGCCGTCGATCTCGATCCGGATGACCCGTTTGCGTATGCCATTCTCGGCCAGGTTTCTTACGTCGTCGATTCCGAACGCGGCCTTGGTGCGTTGCGCCGGTCTTTGGACCTGAACCCGAGTTCGGCGCTTACACATTCCCTCATGGGTATCGCGCTTGCCGATGTCCGCCGCTTTGACGAAGCGATGAACCATCTCGACGAAGCCGTAAGACTAGGGGAACGGGATCCCACGCTGCCGCAGATCATGTCGCGGAAGGCGGTTAGCCAATACTGGGCCGGTCAATTCGAAGAGGCCTACGATCTGATCTCCCAGGTGCTCGATCAACCGAATGCACAACTTTGGCAGTATTACGCGGTAATGTCGGCGACGCTTGTCCAATTAGGCCGCATGAAGGAGGCGGTCGAAGCACGGGAACAAATGCAGCACGTCAATTCTGGCATCAATCTAAGCGCCGTCAGAGCCTATGCCTTCTCTGGTCGCGAACATCTGGATCTGTTCGTCAACGATCTGAGTTTGGTGGGGTTGCCGCAATGAGGGCACTTGGGTCACGAACCGGCGATGATCCAAAATTAAGCTTCTCGCATGTGGCAGGGGGATAAGCCATGAACCGAAGCGTGGACTATATCGTCATCGGCGGCGGCATCGCCGGTGCCGCGGCGGCCTATGCGTTATCGGAAACCGGCGCGGTCATCCAATTGGAGCGGGAAAGCGCAATCGGTTATCATTCCACCGGCCGTTCGGCGGCGCAATTGTCCGTCGGGCAAGGCACGGCCGTCAAACGCGCCTTGGCGGCGGCCAGCCGCGCGTTCTTTTTCGACCCGCCTGCGGGATTTGCGGATCATCCCTTGATTGCGCCGCGCAGCTCACTGGCCGTGGCCGGGCCAGGGCAGCAGGCGGCCCTCGATGCCGCGTGCGACGCGGCGCAGCAGGACGATCCGGAATTCCGCAAGCTGGCTGCGCAGGAAGCCCTGGCCCTATGCCCTATGTTGCGCCCTGAAACGGTGATCGGTGGGCTTTATACCAGCAGTGTTTTCGCCCTCGACGTACACGCGCTGTTACACGGTTATGTCCGTGCCGCCCGCGCCCGTGGCGCCCAATTGGTGAGCGATGCGGAAGTCACCGGCCTCGAACATCGTGACGGCGCATGGCAGGTGACGACCAAGGCCGGCCGCTTCAGCGCCGCTATAGTGGTCAACGCCGCTGGGGCCTGGGCCGATGTGATAGCCGAAATGGCGGGCGTTGCCCCGCTCGGCCTTACGCCTAAGCGCCGCACGGTGATCGGGTTCGAAGCGCCCGCCGGCTTCGATCTTGCCGCCATGCCCTCCTTGCGGGACCTTGAGACCAATTTTTACTGCAACAGCGAAGCGGGCATGCTGATGGCAAGCCCCGCCGACGAAACGCCCACCGCCCCTTGCGATGCCCAGCCCGAGGAGATCGATATCGCCATCGCCGCGGACCGGGTGCAATTGGCGACCTTGTTCGACGTTAGCCGCATCGCGTACAGTCGAGCGGGCTTGCGGACCTTCGTCGGCGATGAAATGTTCTTTTGCGGCTATGCCCCCGACGCGGACGGGTTCTTCTGGCATGCCGGCTTAGGGGGCTCGGGCATTGGCACCTCGCCCGCCATGAGCCGGGTGGTCGCCGCGCTGGCTCACCGCGAAGACCTACCCGCGGAGCTTGCCGCCTTCGGCCTTACCGCCGCCGACTTTGCCCCGCACCGGGGTTAGGGAGCTCCGACAAGCTCCGATGGCCAAAACCGATCGCCCCGGCCATCTAGCATTCTCCGATAATTCAGATAATGTTTTCGCCAAGGAAGAACATTTCCGCGGAACGCCGTCTTGCCGCCATGGTCATCCCGTTGCTGGCCGCCACTGCCTGATCTATATCATTGGCTGAACTGGGCATTGCGGGACAGAGTTAAATGGCGGACCACAAATATCCGATCAAGACCACAGTCGATGAATACACACGCCTCGCCATACAATCAGATCTGTTTCGGGACGATGCTCGCGCCATGCTGGCCCGCATTGGCGACGGCCGCGGCCTGCGTGTTCTAGATATGTGCTGCGGCACCGGCGGCATTACCGACGTTCTAAGCGATTGGGTCGGCAGGGATGGGACCGTCATCGGCGCCGATCTCGATGTCGCTAAACTCGACTACGCCCGCCAGTGGGCCGAACGGACCGGCCTCGCCAACGTCAAGTTCATTGAAGCGAACGCTTTCGACAGCGGACTGCCGCCGCGGTCATTTGATTTGGCCCACGCGCGCTTTGCCCTCAGCGTTATCCAAAACGGTCTCAACATCTTCGACCACATGCTCACCTTGGTAAAACCCGGCGGCGTCGTCTGTGTTGAAGAAGTCAACACGACCTCGATGGCGTGCGACCCTCCGAGTGAGGACTGGGACCGCGCCGTGCAGCTTTGCCGGGACACGTTCTCCACGGTCGGCGCCGACGTCAACATGGGCTTGACCCTACGCCGCATCTTTCTCGACAGAGGCCTGACTGACATCAAAGCTAAGCTCTGTCTGCATGCGCAGACATCAACGGATCCGATGACGATGCATGTGCCACTCACGCTCGCCGCCATGCGCGACGCCATCACCTCTCATGGATTGATGCAGGGCGACGATCTGGACGCCCTCATCACCCGGGTGGCGGACCACCTGGCTCGACCCGATACCATGACCGTCACTTACACCCTGATACAGGTGGCCGGGCGCGCCGCGGGGTGATTAGGGGAGGGATCAGCGCTTGAAGTGTGTCTATATTCTTGAGCTAAGCGCGACTTCTATCGCGGCATTATCCCGCCTCACAGCCGACGACGCTCAAACGATCATTCTTCCTCAGGCTTAACCGACCGCCGATCCCAAGCCGCCGAGGCGGTTGAAAAATAGTCCGGCTTGCCGGTGGTCCAGGTTTCGCCCCAATGCTGGCCGCCGCCGTCGACCGGTAACAGTGCGCCGGTGATGAAGCCGCCGGACGGGCCGCCGAGATAGAGGCAGGCCTCGGCGATGTCCCAGGTGTTGCCGGCGCGCAGCATGGGGTTGGCGTTGGGGTAAGCGGCACGGGTTTCCGGCGCGTAGACCGCCCAGCCTTCGCTTTCGATGGTGCCGGGCGCGATGCAATTGACGCGGATCTGGTCCGGCGCCCATTCCACGGCGACGTTTTTCGAGAGTTCGATAACCCCGGCGCGAGCGGCGGCGGAGTGGGCGACGCCATAAAGGCCGCCGGTGGTGACGACGACGATGTTGATGATATTGCCGGGTTGGCCGTGGCTCCGCCATTGGCGGGCCGCGGCCTGCATCATGTGCCAGGTGCCGTTGAGGTTGGTGTCGATGACCGCGTTCCAGCCCTTGACGGAAAAGTCGATGGCGGCCTGCGGGAACTGCCCGCCGGCGGAATTGACAACTAAGTCGAGCCGGCCGTGCCGTGCCCAGACCTCGGCGAACAGCGCCTCCGTCGCTTCCGGATCGCGAATGTCGACGGACAATGCTTCCGCGGACAGGCCGCGTGACTGCAGCGCTTCGGCCGCCACATTCAGTTTCTCGATGCTGCGGCCGGTGACGATGACGTGGGCGCCGAGCCGCGCCAGCAGCCATGCCGTAGCCCGGCCGATGGCGCCGGCGCCGCCGGATACCAGCGCCACCTTGGCCGAGAACAAATCGTCGCGATAGACGGTCGGTATAGTGGCGAGGTCGTCGTCGCTCAGGCCGAATGTTTCGGTCGTGTCGGGGTCCGCCATGGCCGTCACCCGTACGGCCCGGACCGACCCTTGATCAACTCGCCGCTGATCACCATTTTGCGCACTTCCGTGGTGCCGGCGCCGATCTCCAGCAGTTTGATGGAGCGGTAGAGGCGGTTGATTTCCGCCTCCCACATATAGCCGATGCCGCCATGGATCTGCACGGCCTGATCGAGGATCTTGTTCAGGGTCTCGGCGGTATACATCACCGACGCCGCGGTCAGCGCGTGAATGGCGCCGCGGCCGCCGCCGCCGATCTCGAGATCGTTGGCCGCCGCCAGGACGCGAAAGTTAAAGGTCCGCATGGTTTCGAGCCAGACATACATGTCGGCGAGCTTCGACTGGATCATTTGGAACGAAGCAATCGGCTGATCGAATTGCTTGCGCGTCTTGGCATAATCGAGAGAGAGGTCGAGCGCCCGTTCGGCGATGCCGACACACAGCGGTGAAATCATGGCGCGTTCAAGATCGAGCCCGCTCATCACCACGCCGACCCCGGCGTTTTCTTCGCCGACCAGGTTTTCCGCCGGCACCCGGCAATCCTCGAACACCAACTCCGCGGTCGGGCTGCCGCGGAAGCCCATCTTGGTCAGCTTCTGGGCGACCTTGAAGCCCGGAAAGTCCTTCTCGACGATGAAGGCGGAAATGCCGTGTGGGCCTTTTTCCGGCGCGGTCTTGGCATAGACCAAGAGCACGTCGGCGACCGGGCCATTGGTGATAAATAATTTAGTGCCGTTCAAGAGGTAATGATCGCCGTCGCGGGTCGCCTTGGTGCGCATGGAACCGAGCGCGTCCGAACCGGCGCCCGGTTCCGTCAGTCCCAAGGCGCCGACCTTCTTGCCGGAGCACAGGCCCGGCAGATACTTGCGGCGCTGGTCTTCGTTGGCGTTGCGGTAGATGTTGTTGAGGCAGAGGTTCTCGTGCGCCACCCAACTCAAACCGAGCGCGTGATTCCAACGTGAGAAAGCCTGCAGGATGAGGCCGCTGGTGAAGAGGTCGAGGCCGACGCCGCCATATTCTTCCGGCACCGTGATGCCGAAGAATCCGAGCGCGCCGATTTTCTCAAAGGCGTCTTCGGGCCACCATTCTTCTTCGTCCATGCGCTCTGACAAGCCATGCAGCTCGGTGCGGCCGAACCGATCGGCTTGGTCGAGAATGACACGCTGATCGTCGGACAGATCCCAAGGGCTCATGGCTTCGGACATGTTGCGGAAGTCTGTCTGACCGGTTTCGCTATCGCTTGTTGTCATGCCGTCTCCCCTTCGGTTCCAGCCAGCATCATCGTCCGCCGACGATACCTCAACAACGCTTATAACACGATGGCAGCGGCAAGTGAATATAATTCATTAAGTTTTTAATGATTTTTCCTTTTCTTTATTGGAGTTATGAAATTTGTTGACAAACAACAGTGAAAACTGTGATCATGAGAAATGAACAATACTCATTAATGGGAATGACCGGTATGGTTGTCCGCACGGAACGCAAAGGCCCGGTTCAATGGATCGTCATCGATCGGCCGGCACAGCGAAACGCGATGAACGCGGCGGTCGCGGCGGGAATTGTCGCGGCCTTGGATGCCGCCGAAACCGACCCTGACGTGCGGGCGATCGTCTTGACCGGCGCCGGTGACAAGGCGTTTTGCGCCGGCGGTGATTTGTCGCCGAGTGCCGAGGGCGCGCCGTTCACCGTCGATCCGGCGCATCCGACGAACCCGGTCATCGATCTGTTCCTGCGCATCGAGGCCTCGGGCCTGCCGGTAGTGGCCCGGGTCAACGGCCATGCGTTGGCCGGCGGGCTCGGGCTGATGTGTGCCTGCGATCTCGCCGTGGCGACGCGGGCCGCCACGTTCGGCACGCCGGAAAGCGGCATCGGCCTGTTCCCGATGATGATCCTGCCGTACCTGCAACGGGTGCTGCCCCGGCGGCGGTTGATGGAACTCTGCATCACCGGTGAACGGTTCAGCGCCGAGGCCGCGCTCGATATGGAACTGGTCAATTACATCGCTGAGCCCGAAGACCTCGACACCAAACTCGACTGGCTGCTGGACCGCATCGTCAACAAGTCGCCGACCGCCGTCCGGCTCGGCAAGCAGGGCTTTCGCGCCATGGAGGACATGACCTTGCGCCAGGCCTTCGAATACGCCCAATTGATGCTGCCGATGATGGCCGCGACCGAGGATGCGAAGGAAGGCTTCGCCGCCTACCGGGAGCGCCGGTCGCCGGTCTGGACCGGCCGGTAGGGCGATCTGCCATGACCACGCGTGAACGAAAAAAGGCCTCGCGTCTGCCGCGGGCCCGGCGCATCGAGGAGATCGAGGCGGCGGCCCGCGCGGTCTTTTCCAAACGCGGCTACGACGGCGCGTCGATTTCCGAGATCGCGGCCAAGGCCGGGGTGGTCGAGGGTACGATCTACAAATATTTCGAAAACAAGCGCGATCTGCTGCTGAAAGTGGTCGAGCGCTGGTATCTCGGCATGATCGGCGACTACGCGGCCGAATTACCGGGCATCGTCGGCAGCCGCAATCGGCTGCGCTTCGTCATCTGGCGGCATCTGCGCTCGATCAAGGACAATCCGGACCTCTGCCGGTTGGTTTTCAACGAGGTGCGGAGCGGCGACGACTATTTCCAGAACGTCGTCTATCGTCTGAACCGCCGCTACACCGACGTGTTGCTGCAAATTCTACGCGAGGGCGCCGAACAGGGCGAGTTGCGCGCCGACCTGCCGTTGGCGCTGGTGCGCGACATGGTCTATGGCGCCATCGAGCATCACGTTTGGGGCTACTTGAGCGGCCGCGGCGACTTGGATGTCGATCATACCGCCGATCAATTGGCCGATCTGTTGTTCGGCGGCATCGGCCAGGCGGACGGTCCGTCGGAAGACCTCGAGCCCGCGGTCGCCCGGCTCGGGCAGCTGACCGACCGGCTAGAAGCCCTTGCTACCGGGACAGATTCGGTCGACAGAAACAGGACGAAAACCCATGTCTGAACACGCGCTCTTTACCAAAGTCCTGGTTGCCAATCGCGGCGAAATTGCTTGTCGCATTATCCGAACCTTACAACGGCTCGGCATCGCCAGCGTCGCGATCTACCATGCCAGCGATCGCCGCAGCCCGCATGTCGCCATGGCCGACGAAGCCCATGAGATCGCCGGCGAGACACCGGTCGCGGCCTATCTGGACGGCGCGGCGATCCTCGAGGTCGCGGCCCAAGTCGACGCCGGCGCGCTGCATCCGGGCTACGGTTTTCTGGCCGAGAACGCCGCCTTCGCCCAAGCGACGGTGGATGCGGGCCTGGTGTTCATCGGACCCGATCCGGCGGTGATCGGCTTGATGGGCGACAAGATCAAAGCCCGCGCCTTCGTCATCGAGCATGGCTATCCGGTGGCACCGTCGGTCGTACAGGACGGTGATTTCGACGGTTTTCTGGCGGCGGCGGGGGCGATCGGCTATCCGCTGCTGATCAAGGCGGCGGCGGGCGGCGGCGGCAAAGGCATGCGCATCGTCGAGGCCGAAGACACACTTCGGGCGGAAGCCGAGAAGGCGGCGGCCGAAGCGAAACGCTACTTCGGCGATCCGAGGATCTATGCGGAGCGTTTCGTCGAACGACCGCGCCATATCGAAGTGCAAGTGCTGGGCGATGGCGCCGGCGGTGTCGTGCATCTGTTCGAACGTGAATGCTCGATCCAGCGGCGGTTCCAGAAAGTCATCGAGGAATCACCGGCGCCGGGCCTGCCGGACGACCTTAAGCAGCGTATCTGGGACGCGGCGGTCGGCATCGCCGGTGCCGCCCATTACCTGAATGCCGGCACGGTGGAATTCATCCTCGCCCCCGACGGGGAGTTCTACTTCCTGGAAATGAATACCCGCCTGCAAGTCGAGCATCCGGTGACCGAAATGATCACCGGCATCGATTTGGTCGAAACGCAAATTCAGATTGCCGCCGGGCGCGGCCTGCCATTCGCCCAGGCCGACATCCAGGCTTCCGGCCATGCCATTGAATGCCGGATCTGCGCCGAAGATCCGGACAATGATTTTCTGCCGGAAACCGGCCGCATCCTACGCCTGGAACCGCCGCCTGGCGACGGCGTTCGTTTCGACAATGGCTTTGCCGCCGGCCAGGAGGTGACGGCGGCCTTCGATTCGATGCTGGCCAAGCTGGTCGTCCATGGCGCGGATCGATCGGACGCCATTGACCGTTGCCGCGCGGCGCTCGACCGGCTGGTGCTGCTCGGCGTTCAGGTGAATACGGATTATCTCGCGCGGCTGCTCGGCCATCCGGCTTTTCAGGAAGGCCGTTTGGATACCGGTTTCATCGACCGCCACGGCGGCGACCTGGCGACCGCGCCGCCGACCGACCCGGCGGCCGCCCATCTGGTCATCGCCGCGGCCCTGGGATGCCGGGCGTTTCGCGCCCTCGCCTTCGAGGTGCCGGAGCCCTACGCATCAATCGGTGCTTGGAGAAATTAGATGTCGGCATTGCGCTTTTCGATGAACGGCCAAATCTACGACGTGACGATTGTCGCGCGCCGGCCGGAATTGGTCCTCGACATCGCGGGCCGTCAATACCACGCGCTGGAATGCGCCGACGGATCGATTGAGATTGACGGGCAGGTGCTGTCGTTCGAACGCGCCATGGACGGCGACGTCGCGCATTTGCGCCTGGCCGGCCGTACCGTTGCCGTTGCCTATTGGGACCCGGCCGCCGGTGCTGCCGACGAGGCCCATGGTGCCGGTGCCATCCGCGCGACCATGCCGGGAACGGTGGTGCAGGTCCATGCCCACGCCGGCGATGCCGTCGCCGCCGGCGACGCTGTCGTCACCATCGAAAGCATGAAACTGCAGTCGCGCATGGCGGCGGCGCGCGACGGGGTCATCGCCGAAATCCTGAAAGCCGAAGGCGAGACCTTCGACAAGGGTGAGGCGTTAGCGACCCTGGTCCCTGAAGACGGCGATTGAGAGCGGAGATCGAGCCATGCCGAGACTGCAATCGACATTGGATACTAACAGCGACATCTATCGGCAATATTATGCCCATAACAAGGATCGGGTTGGCCGTTTCCGGGAGAAGCAAGAGGCGGCGCGCCGGCAGCGGCCGGAACGGGATATCGATCGGCTGGCCCGGCAAGGCAAAATGTTCGCCCGCGACCGCGTGGAAAAACTGCTCGACCCGGGCACGCCATTCCTCGAGTTCTCCTCTTTGGCGGCCAACATGGCCTATGACGGGGAGGCGCCCGGCGCCAGCTCGATCACCGGTATTGGTGTCGTATCGGGCCGGGAGGTCATCATCCATGCCGACGATGCCAGCATCAAGGGCGGCGCCTGGTATCCGCTGACCGTCAAAAAAATTATCCGTTGTCTCGACATCGCTATCGAAAACCGGCTGCCGGTGGTGCATCTCTGCGACAGCGCCGGCGGTTTCCTGCAGCTGCAATCGGAGCTGTTTCCGGACCGGCATATGGCCGGCCGCATCTTCCGCAATCAATCCATCCTGAGCAAGATGGGGGTCAAGCAATTGTCCCTGGTGTTCGGTCATTGCACGGCCGGCGGTGCCTATATTCCGGCGCTCAGCGATTATGCGGTGATCGTGCGCGGCACGGGCGCGGTGTTTCTCGGCGGCCCGCCGCTGGTCAAGGCGGCGACCGGCGAAGACGTCTCGGTCGATGAACTGGGCGGTGCCGACATGCATACCTCGATCAGCGGCACCTGCGACTACCCCGCGGCCAACGAGGACGAGGCGATCGCCATCGGCCGGGACATCGTGGCGCAATGGGAACGGTCACCGAAATGGCCATTGCAGCAAGAGGCATCGGAAGATCCCTATTATGACCCGGACGAGCTCTACGGCATCATTCCCGACGACATCAAGAAACAGTTCGAGATGCGCGAGGTCATCGCGCGCATCGTCGACGGCAGCCGGTTTTACGAATACCAACCGGCTTACGGCACGACTTTGGTCTGTGGCTACGCCAACATCTGGGGCTACAAAGTCGGCATCCTTGCCAACAACGGCGTGCTGTTCAACGACAGCGCCTTGAAAGGCGGCCACTTCATCGAGCTTTGCAATCAGAACAATACGCCGCTCGTGTTTCTGCAGAACATCACCGGTTACATGGTCGGCCGCGACTACGAACGCGCTGGCATCACCAAGGACGGCGCTAAGATGATCATGGCGCAGACCTGCGGTCACGTGCCGAAATTCACTGTTATGTGCCACGGTTCCTTCGGCGCCGGCAATTACGGCATGTGCGGCCGCGCCTTCGACGCCCGCCTGCTGTTCTCCTGGCCCAATCACGAAATCAGCGTCATGGGCGCCGAACAGGCGGCCAACACCTTGGCCGAGGTCAAGCTGCGCCAGCTGCAGCGTGGCGGCGAAGCCGTCGACGGACAAATCATCGAAGACGTCCGCCGCAAGACCCTCGAAGCCTATATGGAACAGGTAACGGCCTATTATTCCACGTCCCAACTCTGGGACGATGGCATCATCGACCCGGTCGACACCCGCAACGCGCTTGGCATAGCCATCGCCGCAAGCCTGAACGCGCCGTTGGAAAATCAAGGCTACGGTGTTTTTCGGTTTTAGCGTTTCCGGTAGTCGACGGTCAGCCAGCGTTCCGGGCGAATGCGGACTTTGATGCTGTTGCCTTGAGCGGCTTTTTCGGCCATGCCGTCGGCATAGGCGCGACCGCCTTCGGGCCCAAGATAGCGCTGTGCCATGGGCAGCAGGTCGCGTTCTACGTCGTAAGCTTCGATGGCGACGATCGGTCCCTCGACGCTGACATACTGATAAGGTGGGTCGGTATGCTGAGCGCATAGGCTGGCGCGGCCGGCCGCTTGCAATAGCCGGCCTTTGCGCGAGTTCGATTGGGTCAAGAACCAGAGATCGCCGCCCGCCTCATAATCATACCAGACCGGTGACGCTAACGGACCACGGTCGCCGTCGGCGATACTCAAAATGCCGATGCGCGCTTCTGCAAGGAAAGCTTGCCGTTCTGCTTGGGTCATGGTGGTCGACATGGGCGTTCCTTAATTTATTAGGAGGTGCTTTGTTGGCGCAGAACGGCGACGATGGCGTCGAGACCGAGCCGGTATGAATCGATACCGAGCCCAATGATCACGCCGTCCGCCTCGGCCACGGTGAGCGACCGGGTGCTGCGCCGTTCGATGTTGGTCATATGGACCTCGACATAGGGCAGCCGCACAGCGCGTAAACAATCGCGCAAGGCAAAGCCGCCATAGGTGAAACCGGCCGGGTTCATGACCAACCCGGCGATCCCATCCTGGGCCGCTTTGTAGATCCGGTCGATGGCGGTGCCTTCGGTGTTGGTATAAAAAATTTCGAGCGACAGATCGAGCGTCTCAGCGTGCGCCCGGACTATTTTGTCCAGCTCCGCGGCGCTGGTCGTGCCATAGAGCTCCGGCTCGCGCTTGCCGAGCCAGTTCATGTTCGCGCCTTGCAGCAGCAGGATGTCGGTCATCGGTTGCCTCCGGCTTCAAGACTAGCGCAGGCCGCAACCGGGTCAATCACGTCACGCGGCCGGCACGAAGACGGCGTTGTGGGCGATGGCGGCTTCATCTTCGCCGCGTTTCAACCGCTTTTTGCCGGCCTGCGTGAAATGCCTGTGGTCCAGCCGATAGCCCATGGCCGCCAATTGTCGATCGATTTCATCGCCTTGGGCGCCGGCCACCTCGACCTGTAGGGAGCGTGGCCGGTCGGGCCCGGTCAGCAGGCCCGACATGCCGGTCAGGATATCCGGCTCCAACCCGTCGACGTCGATCTTGACCACATCCGGCGGCGCGACGGCGCCGGCCGCGAGCAGCCGGTCAATCGTGGTGGCAAATTTAAGCTCCTTGCCGACGAATTCGCTTCCCGTCGCGGATTGTGCCGCGGCGTCGCCGAACTGGTTCAAGGCGGTTCCGGTTTGCCAGGATGTGTAGTGAAAATTGTCATAGCCGTCGTCGGCGCTCAATGCCAGGGTCAGCACGTCGACCCGGTCGCTCAAGCCGTTGACCTGTATATTTTCCATCAAGCCGGTAGCATTGAACATATGCGGCTCGACGGCAAAGACATGACCGGTGTTGCCAACCAAATTGGCGCCGTAAATGGAATAGAGGCCGATATTGGCGCCGATATCCAAGAAAACGTCGCCGGGCTTCAGCGTCGACTTGAGCCATTCGATGGTGCCCTGTTCTTTTACGAACAAAGTAGTGGCGCGGCGAATCGTTTGCATGTTCGGGCAGCGAAACAGAAACCGTTCGCCGTCTTCTTCGATTTCGACCGTCCGGATACAGCGCCCACCCAGCCAGAACACGGCACGGTGGAACAGGGACAGTGCACGGCTGGGCCGTTGTTTGCCGTCTGATCGCATGATTCAGCTGAATTTTGCCAGATAACAGTCAGATTCACGACGATCCTACTCAAATCCGACGGAATTTGGAATCGATTTTCCCAAAGTCAGCCAAGGTCGCCCCTTGATCTCAATCAATGCCGCCGCTTTGCGGAACGGTAACATTGACGGATGTCAGGCAGATCGTGCGGACGCAAAACAACCATGCGACGCTGGGTCGTTATTCTTGCGGCGTTGTTCGTTGCCGGGTGCGTCACTGACCAGCAGGCCAGTAAGGAACCGAGCACAGCGTCGCCCGGCGCGGCGCTGAGGATCGACGAGCGCCCCGAGGCACTCGGCAATTTCTCCGGCCATTCCATCTATGACACCCTCTATGTGTCGGTTCGCTATGGCGACAAGGCGATGCATGACTTGCTGGACGAAGCGGTCTACACGCCGCGCTACGTTCCGCTGGAACTGAAGGACAAATTGATCAGTCAGTTCGCGGCGATGGGACTTTTTGCCGACGTCAAACCCGCCCGCGCGGACACCGGCAAACCGGACCGAGGCTATTTCGCCGACGTGACCATCGCCCCGACGATCGAGCTGACGACGGAGTCCCAAATCAAGGCCTATGCCGGCCTCGGCCTTGTCGGTGTCGATCTGGACACCGAGTTTGAAGTCGTCACCCGGACCGCGTTGCAAAAGTTGGGCGCCACGGGCGCCTTGCTGGTCGAGGACAAGTACCGTCTGGGCGGACAGGCCAACACCTCAGCGTACAAACAAGAGACCGTCACGCTTAGCGCCTGGCCCGAGATCATGGGGCGCGTTTCGCCACACGTGGTGAACGTCATTGCCCGCAGCGCCATCGTCGATGCCGCCGCATCCAAAAACGCACCCGCCTCGGCACGCCAACCGGCCAAATCCAACGACGTGGGCGCCAAAACCGCCGAACCGGCGAAGGCCACTCTATCGGCACCGGGCAAAGGTCTTCCTGCGTTAGACAACCTGCCAAAATTGCCATCGTTGGACTGAGGGGAGCGGCGCCGACACGGGAGCAGACACATGCCGCAATCGAATCCGGTTTCAATTCCAGGCGCGTTGATGCGTCTTGCGGCCATTGTGGTTGGTGCCATGGTGCTGTTTGCGCTGATGTCCACGGCCGCTTCGGCCCAAGCGCTCGAAGACATGCCTCTCGAAGATCTCGAACAACGGCTGTCCGATGTCCGTGAGGAAATTAAACGGCACGAAAAAAATCTGCAACGGATGAAGGCCGAGGTGGCCTTGGCCGATAGCGTGGGCCGCAGTCCCGACTCACAAATGCTAAGCAATTACCTGGCGACCGTGACCGGCGCGCGTAGTCAGGAATATCACAACCGGCCAAAACACATTCGGGATCTCATCGACGATTTCGAAACGTTTTGGAAAAACCCCGTCCGGGACACGCGGCAAACATTGACCCTTGCCGGTTCACTGATGCATGCGAAGTACCAGTTCAAAGTCGAAATCGAGCGCACCTCCGACTTCCTGGAGATCGTGTACCGGGAGAATACAAAATATTCAAAGCTGGTGGCGAAACGCGATAAATTGGGCCAAGACCTGCGCGAGGACGCCGCCGAGGCCGCGATCGAAGACAAGGCCATCCTAGATGACCTGGAAGCGCAGCTCGCTGCCCTACAGGCCGAGGAAACCGCTTACAAAAAACGCCTGGCCAGTTATGAAAAGGGGGTTGGAGAAAGCGCGATCAAAGCGGACGAGGTGGAAGCGGATGTCACGACCTTTCTGGAATCCATAGCCGAAATCGGCCGGTTGTATCAAGCATTGGCAGAGGAATTGTCCGGCGATACCAATAGCGCAAGGTCAAGAGCCAAACTTAAGGCCAAATTGGCGGCGACCGAGAAAGCCCTGGAAATCTTGGACAGGGCGGTCGTGAACGCCCAAGAAATTCAGCAGTATGTTTGTGCCATCGACAGCGATACCCACAAGCAGGATCCGGCAGGCACCGAGAGGAAAGTCAAGACGTCGGCGGCCGCGGTGGCGATTGCCGAAAGAAACTATGAAGTGAAACGGCACGAATTGGCAGCCGCGGTCGAGGCGTTTCGCAAAGCGACGGGCGCCTTCACCGCGTTCTTCAGCCGCATGAAACGGGGGTCAGCCGAGCTTCGTGCGCGCGCCGACGCGGCCAAGCAAGCCGTGGTAGCGAAACTTGAGGCAGCACGCGAACTCATCCCCTATTCCAGCTACGACATGGGGTGGAGCCGGCGTGAATTGATTGCCAAGGCAAAGTCGTTGGCCGCGTCGGCAACGACCAAGGCCTCGCAGCTCGATCAACTCGCCGATGGCCGGGATAAGGCGCTTTCGGTCGCCACGAAGGCGCGCAAAATCGCCGCGGGGAAAGTGAAAGCGACCTCGCCGCCGAATTTTTCCGCCGCCGATCGCCTCAAGGGCAAAGGCGTCTCCGATGACCGGCTGCTTGGCAAAAGCTTCCTCGAGGATCTGCACAAGTTCGAAAAAACCCTCGCGGACGACTTGAAATTGATCAAGCGCGCAAGTGCTGCCGACGCCATCGGCCCGCTGTCCGTGAAGGCCGGCTTTCAGCATGTTGAGAAAACCGAGGAATGTTTCGCTGTACTGAAAGCAGCGGTGCCGGCGGTTGATGCGCCGGATGCGACCGCCGACGAAAAGAAGCCCGGCGGGGCCGAAGACAAAATGCCGACCAAGCTTGGTGCCGCCTGCACGTTTTCGGCGCCGATTGACGGTAAGTCCGCGGTCGAATACTCGAGCTTTTCGGGCGAGCAAGCGGCACGCCAAGCTTTCGCCGACGGCCGCACGCTGTTCGCCAGCGGCGCCTTCGATCGTGCCCGCGTCGCCATGCAGGCCGCGTCCGACGGCGCGCTTTGTCAGGAGACACGGGCCGCGGCGGCGCAGTCCATCGCGATTATCGACGGCCACCTTGCCGCCGCCGAGAGCGGCGCCGCCGGAGAGGCGGAGACGCGGCTGGCAGCATGCGATTTTGCTGCGGCCCAAGGGCTGATCGCGAAACTGCCGGGCGAGGCACCATTGCGCGGCCGTTTGGAAACCACTCTGCGGCAAAAAGTCGAGGCCGAAAAACGCGCCCGCGGCCTGTATCGGCAGGCCAGCGCGCTTTCCAAAGAGAACAAATTCGCCGCGGCCAGCGGCCGTCTCGATGCCGCCGCGGCAGCAACACCGTGCGCAAAAACCCAAGCGGTCATTGAAGCGGCGCGCCGGACTTTGGCGCAACGCCGGGCCGAGTTTGAAAAAGCCTTGGCCGCACAAATGGACCAAGCGGTCCGCGCCTGCAAATTCGCCGAAGCGCGGCAGCTGCAGGCACGCCTACGCGAGCTCGGGTCGGGGTCGGTGCTGCGCATGGTTTCCGTGCGGCTCGACGACGCCCTGGCACGGGAAAAGCAAGCCAAAACGTATTATAACCAGGCCAAGCAGCTCTACGAGAACGGCAATCTGACGCGCGCCCGACGCGGTGTCGAGGCGGCACGCGACACCTCGCGCTGCGACAACACGATCGCCGCGCTGAACGGCTCCCTTGCCAAGATCGATGCGCAAATCGCCAACCGTCAAGACGCCGAACTAACCCTGGCGAACCAAGGCATGACAGCACTTCGCGAATGCCGGATCGATCAGGCCGAAGCCCTACTCGCCCAGCTCACTAAGGGCGGCGCCGCCCATAGCGACCTCTCGGCACAGATCAAACGCGAGCGTGGCTTCGAGGCCAAGCTGGGCGGCGCCATAGTGGCCTACGAAGGCGGTGACCACGCCGGCGCGCTGAGCGCATTGCGCGGCGCCCGGGCCTCCACTGTCTGTCGGCAAAACGCAGAGCGCGCCGCCGCGGCGATGCAATCCGTCGAACAAGCCCGCCTCAGGGAAGTCGAACATGAGCGGACCCTGGCCCGCGAACGCGAGGTGGAAGAAGAACGCCTGGCGCGGAACCGACAGCGCGACTGGGAACGCAAGCAGCAGGCAGCGGAAGCCGCCGCCGTCGTTGCCCGAAGCCAACCGCGCCACCAGCGGGTGGAACCAAGTGCCGGAGCGCAGGCCCTTCGTGACGGTCTGTTGCAAATCTTGCCCGCGCTCAATCAGGCGAATGCGCGCCGGACCACGAACACCGGCACCAATGTCGATAATATATTCGACAAGTATCGCCCGTCCGCGGAACAGCAGAAGATTCTCGACCAACTGCGCCGCGGCAGCCCGTCGGCCACGCGCCGCACCACGACCAGCACACGGCGGCCCGGCGGTACCAGCCAGCCAGGGGTCGGAGAATTTTCCGTCAAGCCCCGTCAGCCGGGTTCGAGCAACCGCTGCGCCCAACTGCAGCGACAGCTGTTGGCGGCCAATGCCGACTGGCAACGATTTGCCAAGTCGAGCGGCGGCAGGCACTGGAAGAGCAAAAACGATCCCAGCTACAAAGCGTTCCAGAGAGAGATGCAGAGCCACGGGGATCGACTTAAGAGCCTAAATTCCCAGACACAGGCCGCTTGCAGGTAGAGCAAGATGGCCGGCTCGTGACGGATATTATTCGTCGGTTTCGATGTTGATGGTCAGTGTGCGCCGCATGGCCGGATTGCCGGTGTTGGTCATCGGCCGCACCGAGTGCAATGAATTAAAGGTTTTCACGAAGATCACGCATTGGTTCGGCAAAAAATCGAACGTATCGAGAATTTCGATTTCGTCGAAGGCCAGGCTTTTGTTCAGCCAATTGTAGTATTTCCGCGGATCTTTCGGTCGGTTGACGTCGGTACCGCCGCCAAGTTCGGCCGACCACTCGCCGTCTTTGACCATCGATACAATCAAGGTGATGATCTTGCGCGGCGTGTCGGTATGGGCATGAACGAAGCCGCCGTCGGCGGGCAGCATTGAAAACTCGAAGCGTGCTTTGAGACGCCGGTCGCGGCGCGGCAGCCGGCCGCGGCTCACGTCCTTCAACATGCGTCCATGCTTCTTGGTGCCGGCGATGTTGTATTGGCCGAGCCCCACATCGATGCCTTGGTCGACCAGCATGTGTCCGATCGATTCAATGAATGCCGGGGTCTTGACCCAAGCATGAAACTCCCGCCAGCGCGGATGGGAGGCGATGAACTTGTCGTAATTCTTCGGGTTGTTCCGCTCCGACAGGGAATATTTGTCGCCGATATTCGGCATGAATTGGAACAGGTCGACGTCCGGATACGACCCGACCAGGTCGTCATAGAGCGCCGGATCCAGCGCCGGCGTGGTGACCCCGATGGGATAGGGCTCGTAGCGGAATTTCACGGTTTCGAAGGACAGCATCTCACGTCGGCTTCTTCAAATGCGCCTGCATCCAATGGTCGCGGCGCATTTGGCCGAGATCGAGGATCCGTTCCAGTTCAAATTCGCCGGATTGGCGGATCGTCTCGACGAAATCCTTGTGATCGCGCCAATGGGTCGCTTCGAATTTGCCCGGCAGGAATCCCTCTTCGTAGCCCAGCAGCAGATCGACCAGAAACAGGCCGCCGGGGCGGAGCACGCGACGGACTTCGGCGACCAGCTTGTCGATGTCGAAACCATGGTCGAGGGCATTGGTGTAGACCGCGTCGACGGAGCCGTCGGCATAGGCCAGATCATGAAAATCACCGACCAGGACGTAGGCGTTATCCGGCCCGGGATTGAGGTCGATGCCGACCGCGAAATGGCCGAGGTCGCGCAACGCGCGAACCTCCGTGCCGATGCGGGCGCCGAGGCAGAGCACCGACCGGGCCGCTTTGAGCGGCTCGCAGCCTTCGAAACGGCGCCGGAATTCGGCGTAATCGTCGTCCTCGGTCTCTTCCAACCGATGCACGACCTGATCGAGTTTCGATGCCTGGTGGCGCACATACTCGTCGTAGGATTCATACTTGCGCTTGATGACGTCGTCGTCGTGATTCCAGACCGCCTCATTTTCGAATTGGTCGCGCCGGCGGTCCGCCTTGTCGGCCATCTTGCGCGCGCGCGCGTCACCGCCAACGCCATATTTAACAATATTGAACAGCCGCTTAAATGCCGCCACGGGGTTTCTCCGACCAAGGCAATAGGTGGCTCAATATAGTGTTGTTTTGTCATGCCGCAATTGCGCATTTCGTCGCAATCCGTTACGGCGATTCCGGCCAAGGAGTCGCTGTCCAAGGATCGTCGTCTCGGCCTTCCAGATACACCACCGGCGGCCGGTCGTCACGGGCGACGGCAGAGGCACCCATGACACGCGCCAATAGCCGCGATATGGGTGTCGTTTTGTTTTCGCCGATTGCCTTCGCGTTGGTCGACTTGACGGCAAACAAGGTGCTGTATCCGTCGGTCAGGTCCTGGGCGGTCAAGTGCTGGCGATTTTTCGCCCGGGGTGCGGTTTCATAGATGCGTGAGCCATGGTCGCCATGCAGGATTATCGTCGTATCGGCCCACTTGCCCGCTTCCTTCAAACCGTCGAACAGCGTGCGCAAGTGCCGCAGCGTGCATCGGACCTGGGCAAAATATTGGCCGTATCGCCGTTCGCGTCCGACCGTCGTATTGCTTTTCCGATGCAAGGGCCGGTGACTCAGCCAATCAAATGGAGGCGTCCTCAAGCTGCAGTCGCGATCGAAAACATACGGGCTGTGCGGCAGCAGCAGATGGGCAAAATGGGCGGTGCCCGACGGGGCGGCGACAACGGTCTCGCGAAATATGTCGAAGGCTGATGCCGCGTTGGCCGAAGCAGCACTGCCGTCCCAGGCCATGATCGCCGGCAGAGACAGGTCGATCTTTTCCGCCGTGTCGCGCAGCCCGACATAAGACTTCCACAAAGATTCGAAAATGCCCGGTAAATTGAAATACATACCAAGCAACACCGTCATTTTCTGATAGTCGCCTAAGGCGACGGATTTGAGCCAATCGGTGCCGTCGTAGCGGTAGGTGAAACAGAGCGCCAGAGGCATCGGCGCCTCGGCGCAAAAATCCATATAGGTCGATTGATAGACGTGGATTCGGTATTTGCGTTGATGCAGCAGCTCGAAATAGGCGTTGTTCTTCAAAATATAGGGCCGCTTGCCGTGGAAGTTTTTCTCCGGCGTGGCGCTCGCCTCGAAATTTAAAATACCGGATATGGAGCTTCTCGAGGCGATGTATTCGCTGATCGCGCGGCGTTGGAGCGCGAAACCGTAGGATTGGAAGAAATCCGCGATGTCGGATTTCAACGCCGGGCCGCCGGCGATGTTTTCCGGAATGCCCTGAATGCCGGCGAATTCGTCCATAATCATATGAACGATCATCCCGGGCGCGGGGCGAGTCTCGTCGGCGCCTCGGTCGTCAACGATTGTACGATCACGATATTGATCGGCCGGTGTGACGACAACGCTTGCGACAAGCACGGTCGCGAACATTGTTGCCAGGATAACCGCCAGATGCTGCCTGATCAGCCAGAACAGACCGGCGATCAGCACCGCGCCGGCGTAGGCGACGGCATCATCGAACCAGCGAAACTGCACATTAAGGAACAGGCAGACAATCAGCGTGAACACGACGACGCGGCGTATGCCTTGGCTGCGCCCGATGATCAGAGCGACCACCAGCGCGGCGACGGCGAACAGGATTGCGGAATAGATCAGCGACGCCGCCGGGACCGGATGGCCGCGATAACCGGAAAAGAAAAAGAACGGCGTCCAAAGGATCAGAAAGCAGGCGGCGAGGCGAATGCCGAAATCTTTCAAGCCATCGGATGAGAGTGAGGCCGCCACGGCGTGCGCTCGGTCAGGGCTTGCTGCGGTAGGTGATCAGGTGGCGGGTACCCAGCGCCTCGACGTCGCTAACTTCGGCCTTCGCGGACAGGGCGGTGAGAAACGCCTCCAGATTGTAGTTCGGGAAAATATCCTCCCGCATCTTCAACAACTCCTGGACCATGGGATCTTCCTTGGTCACGAATTCGACGATGCCGGCGCGGCCGAGCCCGGTCAGCCAGTCGGTGACGCGCGGCAGTGGCAAATTCTTGGCGATGGCCAGGTGATGGACCAGGGCCAAGGCCAGCACCGCGTCGGCCGGGCCGCGTTCGGCCATGCCACGCCGTTCGCTTTGCGCCCAGCCTTGATCCGGCGAAGGGTTCGCTGCGTCGAAATAAAGCGCGGTGAAGGCAAGCTCTTTCTCGCGGGCGCGCGCAAACGCGGCTTCCAGGGCACCCATGTCGAAGTCCCAGCCGACGACGTGGCCGGCGCCGTTCTCCAGCGCCAGTTCGGAATAATCACCGCTGTTGCAGCCCAAATCCCACAGGATGGCCGGTTTGACGTCGCCGACGAACCGGGCGATGGCCGCGTGTTTGGCCGTTGTCCCGGCGTCGGAGTAACTGGTATGCGTCGCGTAATTCTGCCAGATCGTTTGCTGCTTGGCGTATTTGGGGCGCAGCCCCTCGATCCAATCCCTGAACCGCCGCAACATACGGTCCAAGGTTTGTTTCGGGAATTTGGCGGCCTGCAAAGCGCTCGACCCGACGGCAATGTTGCCCTTCTGCGCCGAGCGATCGAAAGACGACGGCAGCACGAGTTGGGTCAAGACGCGCCAGGAGAGCTTGTGCCGGAAACCCAGCAGCCGCACGAAATCCGCTCGGGGAATGCCCTCCAACGTGCCGCGGTACCAGGCGTTGTGCGTGGTGCCGAAAAAGGCGGCCAACAGCAACGGTATAAGGAACTGTTCGCAAAATTGCTGGTGACCGGTCCAATATTCGCCGTCGCGGTAACGGCGGAAGGACAAGGTGTCGATGAAGATCGGCGCCGCACCGATGAATTGCACATTATAGGCGGTGGCGTCCGACAACATGACACCGCCGGCCAAGGCCTCAATTTGAATATCGAGATGGAGAAGGGCGGCCGCCTTGAGCTGCGAAAACGTCCATTCATAGGGGTAGGACACCATCGGCAGCTTGGGATGCTCCAGCACGTGCCGGGCATCGGCGCTGATCCGCTGGCGCGTTGCATCGTCGACCGGGTTGGCAGCGATGACCTTGCCGGCCTCGACCAGCCGGGCATAGACCTCGGACGCCTGGACAAAATCGAAGTCGTCGATGGCGTGGTCGGTGACGGTGCGAAAAATACGCCCGTCAATCTGATGGACTTGACCCGACGGATCGCGAAACGACGCGGGGTCCAGACCGGGCTCAGTCGGCATCCGGGTCGGCGGTCTTTTCGTTTGCCGTCGCCTCGGCGGACGAAATGCCGAAAAATTCCTTCAGCCGATGCCAATAGAGTTTGCCGACGATCAACAAACCGGCGGTGCCGCCAAGGATCAATTGCAGGATCATCGATCCGGTGCCGGGATCCAGATAAGCGTACGCCGGTTGGTCGATGTGGAATGCCAAGGCCGCCACCAGCGTGGCCAACGCCAAGTGATAAAAAGGCCTCATCTAGACCCCCGTGTCGGTGTGGTGATTACTCAAGGCCACCCATATATGCCATCAGCGGAATCCGAACAAGGCAATTCGGCGGCCGGATGATGCGCCCGCTGTGTTGTTATCCGGATTCCATTGCCCGAATGCGTCCGACCACCGCGTCGACCTCGTCCGTCGGACTGGCGGTCGGTGTCGGGAACGGTTGGCCGAGCGGTACCGCGGAACTGCGCCGGTAGAGAACCCGGTGGATTTCCGTCAGGTCGCGGGAGTAGCGCGCGAGGCCGAGGCGGTAGAGCAGATTGCCGATGCCTTGAAACGTCCCGCCGCGGCTATTCGCCGCAGTCGGGTGCAGTTGGCGTTCCAGGGCACCGCGCCAGCGCTCGACCACGCCGCCTTGCCGCGGCAGGTCGAAGATGGCGAGGGGTTTGGCGAGGCGCGCCACCTCGATCATCATCGAGATGCTGTCGCCGGTGACGATGAAGCGGTCGGCCAAGGCCAGCAGGGCGAGATAGGGGTTGTCGGGTGCGTCCGGCGCCCAGCGGAAAAAGCGGGCTTGGCCCGCCATTACTTGTTCGAGCGTGTCGGTGACCGCCGCCGGCGTGCGGCGGCTAGTGGTGACATAGAGGCTGCCGCCGTCGATCTGCGCCAAAGTCCTTTCGGCGAGGTCTTTGGCGACCGGGCCGTCGAACAGGAACGGTTTGGTCTGCCCGCCGACCAGCAGGGCGGTCAGGGGCCGGGGCAGGTCCGCCAGCCGAGCTTGCCAGGTTTCGCCCGCGGCCGCGATCGCCGCCCGGTTGCCGCGCATCAGCGGCAGGTCCAGATGCAACACATTGTCGCGGTTGGGCAGGCGGTATTGCGCCGGCGCGATGATCAGCGAAAACCGGTCGAGCCAGCGTTTCGGCCGGCCGATCAGGATCAGTTTGGTACGCCCGCCGCTTTCTGCCTGCACCCAAAGGGCCGCCATCGAGGGTCGCCGGCCGATGGTCAGGATGTAGTCGGGCCAGGGCGCCTCGAGCCGGTCTGAGCGCGCCGGATCGACGTGATAAAGTGACGGTTTGAACCGGGGTTTGCCGTAGATGTAGGGCTCATGGAAAAACAGCCGGCGGGTTTCGATCGGCCAGCCGAGCCGTTCGGCAATGATTTCCGCTTGGGCGTTGTCGCCCAGTTTGTCGCCAAGCAGCAGCCAGAATAGCGGCGGTGGCGTGTCCTCAACCGACGTCATGGCCCTGAATAGGCGCTAGAGCGAGGCGACCGCAAGCAAAAGGGTGAGGCGATTTGCCCGAGAAAGAGGTTTAGCGGCGTCATCCGAAGGTGTAGTACTGTGGCGCGCTTAAATCAGGCGCCGGTTGCCTGTAATGACTGTGTAATAGTTGATGTTCGGAACCTTAGAGCGGTATTTGCTGCGCCAGATCACCACCACAACGCTGGTTATGGTGGCGCTCGGGCTGGTCATTTTGTTGATCGAGCGCATGTTGCGGCTGTTGGATTTGGTCGCCAATCCGGATCGAATTTTCAGCTATGTCGGCCAGATGCTGGTCTTGTTGATCCCGCATTTCCTCGGCGTAGCGCTGCCGGCGGCGTTCTTTTTCGGTATCTTGCTGACGTTCAACCGGCTGAAACGCGACAACGAAATGGAAGTGGCGTTGACCAGCGGCCGCGGCCTGCACGAAATGCTGCGGCCGGTGATGGCGATGGCTTTCGTGATGTTGGCCATCGCGGTATTGAATTCCGGCTTTCTCCAGCCGTTTGCGCGCTATGCCTACCGATCGGTGAAATTTGCGGTGGCCCATGCGACTTTGAGCGCCGCGGTCCGCGACGGCACCTTCATCCATGTCTCCGGCATGACTTTTCTGGCCGAGAACGCCCAGATCGGCGAAGACGGCCTCTACCTCTCCAAGATCTTCGTCTATGAGGAAAAGCCCAACGGCAGCGCCTTCATGACCACCGGCAAGCAAGGCCTGCTGCGCCAGGGCGAGGATGACAGCGGGTCCATCTTGAGCCTGCTGGACGGCATGCGCGCGGAAATCCGCCCCGACGGCAGCGGCGCCGGCATCGTCAGTTTCGCGGGCTTCGATTGGCCGATCATCGATAGCGGCGACGGCCGCTTCCGAACCCGCGGCCGGGATGAGCGCGAACTGACCTTGCCGGAGCTCTGGTTGGCCCTGCTCAATCCACCGGAGAGGCCGCGGCCGGCCGAAATCCGCGGCGAGTTCCACGGCCGGCTGGTCTTGATCGTGTCGATGCTGCTGCTGCCGCTGTTGGCGGTGCCGCTGGCCTTGGGCGGCGGCCCGCGGCGCCAAACATTCAGCATTATCCTCGGGTTGTTGGTGTTGATCGTCTACCAAAAGCTGCTGACCTTCGGCGAGGCCATGACCAGCCGCAACATGGCGTCGCCATGGCTGGCGCTGTGGGGGCCGTTCGTGGTCTTCCTTGTCGGCGGCCTGTTGCTGTTTCGTCAGGTCGCTTTCCGGGTGCCCGGCGATCGCTTTGCGCAATGGATGTCTTCGGTGGAAGACTTGGTGGCGCGCGTCTTCCGTGATCGCGACAAGGAAGGCGGTGCGGCGTGAATAGTTTAGTCAACCGCTACGTCTCGCGTTTGTTCCTGGGTCGATTTTTCGTTTTGTTGCTCGGCCTGGCCGCCCTCATGCTGGTGCTGGATTTCTTGGCCGACGGCGACAAGGTTATTCGCCATCGCGGCGACTTGAGTATCTTTGGCGCGGTTGCCCGTTACGGCTTCTATCGGCTGCCCGAGTATCTTTCAGTTCTGATCCCGTTCACCGCCCTGGTCGCCGGCCTGTTGACCTTCACCCGGCTGTCGCGGTTGAGCGAACTGGCGGTGATGCGGGCCGCCGGCATCTCGACGGCGCGGCTGATCGGGTCGGTCATGCCGGGCGCCTTGCTGATTGCCGTGCTGCAGTTCATCGTCAACGATCAGGCGGTGCCGGCCGGCATCGGCGCACTGCGCGCTTGGGGGGTTGGCGACTATGCGGATTCCAGTTCGGAGGACGCGGCGAACTTGATCTGGTTGCGCCAAGGCACGGACATCGTGCGCATCCGCCATGTCGACGATGACCGCGGCACCATGGATGGCGTGACCATCTTCCAACGCGACGACAAAGGGCTGTTCGTTGCCAAAATCACGGCCGCGTCCGCGACATTCGGATCCAGCGGATGGATCTTGAACGACGTTACCCGGTCCGCGGCGGGGTCGGCCGCGGCGGAAAAGTGGGACCATTTGGGCTGGCCAAGCATCGCCGCCCCAAGCGTCGTCGCCACCGCCGCAGTTCATCCCCGGGAAATGCCTGTGGCGCGCCTGTTGAGCATTCGCTCGGCCTCGGGATTCGGCAATCAACCGCGCTATCTCTATGAGATCTGGACCTACAAGCGCCTGTCCAAACCGGCGTTGACGATACTGATGGTGATGCTGACCGTGGTTTTGGTCAATCCGCTGGCGCGTCAGGGTTCGGGCGGTTGGTGGGTGGTCGGTGGCGCGGCGCTCGGCTCCCTGCTGTGGACATTCGACGACCTGATATTTTCGTTGGGCGAATACGGCTTGTTACCGCCATTCGCGGCCGCTTGGGCGCCGGCGACGGTGTTCGTTGCCGTGGTGCTGGGATTGATCCTGCATCACGAAAGCCACCGACGCGGACGCCCGGTTTGATGGTCGCCATGTCGGAGAGCAACCGCGCCGGGTGGGGTTGCGAATAATGCGGGGCATCCTACGCATCTTTCTTGGTACGCGCGGCGTGCGGAAATGGTCGGTGTTGTTTTGCCTGCTGATCGCCGGTATCGCCGAAGGTGTTGGTCTGGCAAGTTTGCTGCCGGCGCTCAGCGTCGCGTTCGATCCGGATGGCGCCCAATCGTCATTTCTGCACCGCCTGGTTTTCGGCGCCCTGGACTTCGCCGGCATTCCCCACGAGATCGAATTTCTGCTGGGTCTGGTGGTCTTGGGCTTGATCGCCAAGGCAATTCTGGTGGCTTTGGCAATGCGTATGGTCAGCTTTGCCGTCGCCGATGTGGCGACCAACGCGCGGACCGATTTGATCAAAGGCTTGTTGGAAGTGAAATGGCACTATTTCACCCGTCAGCCTCTCGGCCGGTTGGCCAATGCCATGAGCCTGGACGCCACCCGTTTCGGCGAGATCTACCTTCTGGCGACCATGTTTATTGCCACGGTGTTGCAGACAATCATCTATGTCGCATTGTCGTTTTTGGTGTCCTGGCAAATCGCCTTGGCCAGTGTCGCGGTCGGGAGCTTCACCAATTTGATGCTCACGCCGTTGGTCAAGACGGCGCGCAAATATGGCCGGCGCCAGCGCGTGCGGACCGAAGATTTGGTGACTTTGGTAAGCGACACGCTGACCAGCATCAAGCCGCTCAAAGCCATGTCGCGCCAAGATCAGTTCGCGCGGTTCTTCGAATCGAAATCCAATTCCTTGCGCAAGGCATTGCGGCGCGAAGCCATGAGCCGCCACTTGATGAAGACGCTGCGCGAGCCCTTGACGGCGATTTTTCTTGTCGGCGGGCTGTATGCTTATGTCGTCTATCTACGCGATACGCCGCATGGGCAAAGCGTTGATTTCCCCGAGCTGCTGTTGATGGTGTTGCTGTTGCTGCGCGCGGTTTCGACCTTTGGCCGCTTGCAGGAGCAGTTACAGCGCGCCGTGGTCTTTGAAAGCGCCTACTGGTCGATCCGATCGATGATCGACGAGACCAAGAAAAATCGTGAAGAGCCGTTCGGCGGCCGGATACCGACGTTGAACGAGGGCTGCCGGTTCGAGCGGCTTCGGTTCGCCTTCGGTGATAAACCGGTGCTGGATGACGTATCCCTGGAGGCGCCGGCCAAAAGTTTGACGGTGATTACCGGGGCGTCGGGCGTCGGCAAGACCACCGTGACCGATCTGTTGCTCGGTCTGTATTCGCCGCAGGCCGGCAGGATTCTGATCGACGGCGTGCCGTTGGACGAGATCGACATCCACGCCTGGCGCAAAATGGTCGGCTATGTGCCGCAGGAATTGACGCTGTTCCACGATACCATTTTGGCCAATGTCACGCTCGGCGATGCGGCGATCGACGATCAGGACGCTATTGATGCCCTGAAAACCGCCGGCGCCTGGGATTTTGTCGAACGCTTGCCGGCCGGCATCCAAACCATGGTCGGCGAACGCGGTCTGCAACTGTCCGGCGGCCAACGCCAGCGCATTGCCTTGGCCCGGGCACTGGCGGTCAAGCCGCGGCTGTTGATCCTTGACGAAGTGACCAGCGCGCTTGACCCGAAAACCGAGGCCGAGATCTGCCAAAACGTACACCATCTTGCCGACGACCTGACGATCATTGCCATTACCCATCAGAGCGCCTGGGTGGATGTCGCCGACCGAGTCTATCATTTCGAACAGTCCGGCGCCGGCGAAATCGCCGCCGAATAGACACTGACAGTGAAGCAAAGTCCTTCGCTACGCTTAGTGTACTTTTCTTCAGTTTAAATAATGCGTTAGCGCATCTTGAGGCGGCCCGGCGGTCTGATTTGGCATCTTTTAATCCGGTGAAAAGTTCACTGAGGCGAAGCCGAGGGACTTTTTAACGATGGACTAGGCGCTGGGCAAAATCTTGTCAGCGGCGGACATAGACGATATATGGGACCGAGTCCGTGCCGCCTAACCGTCCGGCGGCAAAGATCGAACGAAGAGGCCAAGACCATTTCGACACCGACGACCAATGCCGAATTGCCGTTCAGGCCGGGTGGATTCGAAACCCTCACCGACGGGCTCGACTACGCCGCCGGCGGCGAGACGGGCATAAACTTTTTTGATGTACGCGGCGCGTTGACGCAGGCGCTGAGCTATCGCGACTTGCAGGCGCAGGCGCTGGTCCTGGCGCGCCAGCTCGGTGGATTGGCGTTGCCGCGGCACGCTCGGGTTGCCATCGTCGCGGAAACTGGCTCGGACTTTTTCCGGTTTTTCTACGGCTGCCAGTATGCCGGCTTGTTGCCGGTGCCGGTGCCCATGCCATTTACGCTCGGCGGTAAAGATGGCTATTTGCGCCAGACCGGCGGCATGATCAAGGCGGCCGGTGCCGCCGCCTTGGTAGCACCGCCGGCGCTGCTCGACCTGTTGCGTGAAGCAGCGTCCGGATTGGACATGGCGATGGCGGCCGTGCCGGAAGATTATCATGCCTTGCCGGAAGGCCCGACGCAGCAGCCGCTTGGCCGCGACGACATCAGCTATATTCAGTATTCCTCGGGCAGCACCAGCGCGCCCAAGGGTGTGGTCATTCCGCAAAGCGCGGTCAACGCCAACGCCGACGGCATGATTCGCCACGGCATCAAGGCGGTGCCGGGCGATCGCTGCGCGTCCTGGTTGCCGCTTTATCATGACATGGGATTGGTCGGCTTCGGTCTGGCACCGATGCTGGCGCAGGTGTCGGTCGATTTCCTCTCGACCCATGACTTTGCTCGGCGGGCGATGACGTGGTTGCATCTGATTTCCAGCAATGGTGCCACCATCACCTGTAGCCCATCGCTCGGCTATGATCTTTGTGCCCGGCGCACGGCGTCCGCTCCGTCCGCGGCGGACGGTCTCGACCTGTCTCGGCTGCGTGCCGCCGGCATTGGCGGTGACATGGTGCGTGCCGACGTCCTTGATCGATTTGCCGACGTGTTCGCGTCCTCGGGCTTCCGTCCGACGTCCTATATGCCGAGCTACGGCATGGCCGAATTCACCGTTGCCATTTCCTTTGCGCCGTACAATCGACCGCTCGCCACCGATTGCATCGACATGGCAATCTATGAAAATACCGGCGACGCGGTCCCGCTGCTTGAAACCGCAGGGCCGACGGACAACGGCCGTGTGTTCGTGAAATGCGGCGCCCCGCTGCCCGGCCATGAAGTGGAAATCCGTGATGGCCAGGGCCGAGCCCTCGGCGCCCGCAAGGTCGGCCGCATAACCGCCAAGGGCCCGAGCTCGAGTGCAGGCTATTTCCGCAATCCGGACGCGACCGCACAAGCCTGGGACGCCGACGGCTGGCTCGACACCGGGGACCTCGGCTATTGGGCCGATGGAGAAATCGTGGTGACCGGGCGCAGCAAGGATCTGATTATATCGAGCGGCCGCAATATTTGGCCGCAAGACATCGAATGGGCCGTCGAGCATGCGCAAGACTTGCGGACCCACGATGTCGCGGCCTTCTCGATTGACGACGGTCAAACAGAGACCGTCGTCGTGCTGGTGCAGTGTCGTCTGCGTGATAGTGTAGAGCGGCAGCAGTTGCGCGACGACGTGGCCGCCGTCGTGCGTCAATCGGCCGGCATCGATTGCTTGGTGATATTGGTCCCCCATCGCGGCTTGCCGTTGACCTCGTCGGGCAAACTCAGCCGCGCCGGTGCCAAGCGGAACTATCTCGAAGGCGATTACGCCGAGTCCGACGTACCGTCACCGGATAACGCGGCGCATTAGCGGTGCTCTAGACACCATGAGCGGATTGCTCGCCATGACCGGCGCCACCGGGTTCATCGGCAACCGCGCCATCGACCGGCTGGCGGCGGACGGCTGGCGCATCCGGGCGCTGACCAGGCGCACCCACCCCGGCCGGGATCGACACGGCGGAGCGGCGGACGGGATAACCTGGATACAAGGCGATCTCGAAGACCCGGCGGCGCTGGCGGCGTTGGTTGACGGGGTCGACGCCGTGGTCAATGCCGCCGGTTTGATCAAGGCACGCGATCGGGGAGAATTCGATCGCATCAATGCCGCCGCCGTTCAGCAGTTGGCGGCGATCGCCGCCGCCCAATCCGGCACGCCGCGTCTGGTCCATCTCAGCTCCTTGGCGGCGCGCGAACCGACGCTGTCATCCTATGCGGCCAGCAAGGCGGCCGGCGAACGCCACCTGGCCGATGCAGCGGCAAATCTGCATTGGTCGATCCTGCGGCCGCCGGCGGTTTACGGGCCCGGTGACCGGGAGACGCTCGGCTTGCTTCGCCTCATGGGTCACGGCTGGCTGCCGACGCCGCGGCCGGCGGGCGGGCGGGTGTCGCTGATCCATGTTGACGATTTGTGCACGGCGCTGCAGGTCCTGTTGACCGCGGATCTGCCAAGCGGTGCAATTTACGAGGTCGATGACGGCAAGACCGGTGGCCACGGCTGGCCCGACATTGCCGCCGCCGGCGCTGCCGTGTTCGGCCGTCCGGTTCGCCCATTCGGATTGCCGCGGGGTTTGTTGACCGGCGTTGCCCAACTCAACGAAATCGTGGCCCGGCTTAGCCGGCGCGCACCGATGCTAAGCCGCGGCAAGGTTGCCGAGCTTTATCACCCGGACTGGGTCAGCCGGACCAATCCGGCGCTCACTAACGCCGGTTGGCGGCCGCACATCGATTTGGCTGCAGGCTTTCGACAGACCGTCGATTGGTACCGCCGTCATAACTGGCTGTAATCCATGCGCTAGGCCATGCTGCGCCTGCGAAATATTCGGTAACAATATTTGATTGGTATCGATCCGGGTCAGCTGTTATTCACATACTCAACGAATTGCCTGGCAATAAAAACAGGATAAATGCGAGGCAAAAACAGCCGATTTGGCGGCGTTTCCGCCAGGTTGGTCGGGGTTGGCGCTGATAGGGCTTCACATACCGTTACCGAACCAAAATCTGAGTTGGATTGGCATGAACACTGTCGATGAGCTTGCACTGCACAAAATTACAGCTTTGCTGCAGCCGTTTAACACTCGAAACATCAAGATTTCTCCGGAGACCAACATCACCGCGGATCTCGATATCGATTCCGTGGCGGTGATGGACATGATTATGGAAGTCGAGGAAGACTACGAAATTTCATTTCCGGTCAACAATCTCCTCGAGATCAAGAAAGTCGGCGATCTCCTGGACGCCATCGGCGCGCTGAGACAATCCGATGCGCTGCTCCAGGCGAACGCGGGATAAGAAGAGAGTAGGACCAGTCGAACTATGGGCATTTTTGACAAATTCGCGAATTTGACCGACCGCTATGCCGAACTTCGGAAGCTCGGTCGCGACCCGTTTGCCGTGAAGATCGAAAAGATCCTCTCGGCGACGCAAGCCGTCATCGAAGGCCGCGATGTGTTGTTGGCGGGCACCAACAACTACTTAGGCTTGACGTTCAACGACCAATGCGTCGAAGCGGCGTCCGAAGCGGTGTTGCAGCAGGGAACCGGAACCACCGGCTCGCGCGTTGCCAATGGCACCTACGCGACACACAGCCAGTTGGAACAGCGCTTGGCGGAATTTCTCGATAGCCGATCGGCGATTGTTTTTTCGACCGGCTACCAGGCTAACCTCGGCACCATTGCTGGCCTCGCCGGCCCGGACGATTACGTGCTGATCGATGCCGACTGCCATGCCAGCATTTACGATGCCTGCCGGCTGTGCGGCGCAACGATCATTCGTTTTCGCCACAATTCGCCGACCGATCTCAACAAGCGGCTGTCACGACTGGACCCGGCGGCGAACAAATTGATTGCCGTCGAAGGCCTCTACAGCATGCTCGGCGACATTGCGCCGCTGGCCGACTTCGTCAAGGTCAAGGACGCTCACGAAAACGCCTACCTGATTGTCGACGAGGCGCATTCATTAGGCGTCTTTGGTGACACCGGCAAAGGCGTGGCCGAGGACGCGGGCGTGCTCAAGGGCGTTGATTTCATCGTCGGCACGTTTTCGAAAAGCCTGGGCTCGATCGGCGGTTTCTGCGTTTCCGACCACCCGGAATTCGATATGATGCGGGTCTTCAGCCGGCCCTATATGTTCACCGCCTCGCTGGCGCCGAGCAATGCCGCGACGGCGCTTGCGGCGTTGCAGGAAATCGACGCCAACCCGGAATTGCGCACGACGTTGTGGCGCAATGCCCACAACTTGCATGACGGCATCGCCGCCGCCGGCCTGTCACTCGGCGCGGCACCGAGCCCGGTGGTCGCGGTCAAAATGCCGAGCATTGAAGTGGCGGCCTACGCCTGGAATCTGATGCTCGATCAGGGCGTTTATGTCAATCTCGCGGTTCCTCCGGGAACGCCGAACAGCCTGTCGCTGCTCAGGGTCAGCGTTTCGGCGGCGCATAGCGACGAACAGATCGAAACCATTGTGAAGGCGTTTGAAGTGGTCGCGCACGAACTCGGCGTGCATCCCGATCAACAGCGCGGCCTCAAGGTTTCGGCCGGCGATTGATCTACCGAACGGCCCCTTTCCGAAACAATTTCAGGGCCAGAAACGGCGCCGCCAATATCGGGTGGCGCCGTTGCCATGTCGTCGGCTCCAATCGGGTGCCGGAATGCTGCTCGATTTTCCACAGCAGATAATCGAGGCCGCCGGCAAAGGTGAAAGCGGCCTTGACCAACCGTAATATGTGAAAGGTCCGGCCGATGATCCGCCGGGCCCGCCAAGTGAGCCAAGCCCTTAACCTGGCCGGCCGTCCGCCTGCTGTCGAATAACGCGCCTGGCCCTCGTGCCCCACCAGGGTGCTTCGGCCGGATCGAGCAATGTCGGCCAAAAGCCGGTCATAGCGCTCCGGCGCGTTGGCATAGATCGTCGTCGCGCGGTTGGCCCGTTCGGCGCGGAGCTCGGTCCGATAACTTTCCTGAAAGCCCCGCGTCCAAAGGCCGGCAGCGTCGAACGGGCTTTGCAGCAACGGCAGCGTCGCCGCAACCATCCGCTCGACCGAGTGCCGGAGTGCCGCCAGAACATGATTGCGCACCTGTTCGTCGCGGGCATAGACCAGGGCGCAGGGTTGGCTGAAGCGGCCCCACAGGTAAGGCTGCATGGCATGCCCGGCCGTCCAACGATCGAGATCGTCCAAACTGACCACGGCATATTTCGCCTGCAACACCTGACCGTCGCGCTGCAATGCAATACGGTAGACGTTTGGCGGCAACAGCCGGTTAAGCCATGCCCACACGGCCCGCCGATGGAATGCGCGGTAGGACTCGGTCAACACGTAGAAATCGAGCATGCGCCCGGCCGTCACGCCATCGCGCAGACAGGATCCGTAAAACACGATACCGGCAACCGCGGTGCCGTGGGTCTCGCGGATCCGGTCGGCCAGAATCGCCGCGTCGGTGGGCACCGGTTGATCGAGCTCGGCCGCGAATAAAGAAAACGCAGCGGATTGTAGATCTTCAGTCATCTAGCCGATCACGTAATTTATCCATGGTCCGGTGCTGAGCCGCACCGGATAGCCCGGCACCGGATCATATATTTCGCCGTCCAAGGCGAAGCGACAGGTCATGTCGAACGACAGGCGGTCGGCATTGTGACTGAAATAGTCGGCGGATGGAAACCGCCGGCTTTTGCCGCCGTAGAGCACCGATCGGATCGCCCGGATCAGTCCACGCGCCGGATAGTGAATGCCGGTAAAGCGCAAATCTCCGGGCTCGCTGCCCCAGTAGGGCCGGGATTTCAGGATCAACCGGTCCAAGGTCGTGACCAAGGCCACCAGCAAGTCTTGGCGCTCGGCCGGCTGATCGTTGATGGCGATGGTGAAGCTGTCGCCGTGGAAGATCGGATCCTGCTCTGAGTGGCGAAACACATAACGCAGCAAAACGCCGGCCATGGTGACGCCCATGGCCCAGGACGAATCCAGCTGCATCGGATGGATGACATCGGCGTGGAAGCGGATCGCCCGATAGATCGCTGCGGTGCCGAAAAATGTCCCGTAAAGCGGCGCGCGATCCGGCGCGTGATCGACCCGAATGGTTGCCCGCGGCACGGTCTTCAGCGCCCCGGTTTCCGCCGCTTTCAACAACCGCCCCAGGGCCCGAGCCCGGTTTCCGCCGGTGCCGACGTCGTAGGCAATGACGTTGGTGCTGCCGCCCGGGAGCAAGGCGATTGGCGGGATCTGGCCGAACGGACTGTCGTTGCAAAGCCGGCTCAACACGGCCTGCACGGTGCCGTCGCCGGCATTGATGATCAAGGCCGTAACGCCGCAATCGGCAAATCGCTCCAGCGCCTGATCCAGGCCGTCAACACCGGCAAGCTCGATCTCTTCCAAATCCGGCCGCCGCGCCGCCAGGATGCGTTCAATATCGGCGCGCCCCCGTCGATTGCGCCGGCTGTTGGCATTGTGCAGCAACCCGAACTTCATCGCCGCTCGGCCGAAATCGCCTTACGATTGCACCATATGAACGGTTCGTTGCGGATAGGGGATTGAGATATTTTCCGCATCCAACCTTTCCTTGATGGTCTTGGTCAAATCGAACTTGAGCGGCCAATAATTGCCGGCATCGCACCAAACCCGGACCGCCAGATTGACCGAACTGTCGGCCAGTTCCGTGACCGCAACCATGCCTGCCGGCTCCGCATGCACCCGTTCATCGGCGCCGGTGACGTCGAGTATGGCGGCCATCGCCTTGTCGATGTCGTCTTCATAGGCGATGCCGACCGCGACATCGACGCGGCGGGTATCGTGGTGGCTGAAGTTCTTGACCGCGGCGCCCCAGACCTGGGCATTGGGCACCAGGATTTGCACATTGTCGGGCGTCGCCAACTCGGTGACGAACAGCGTGATGGACTTCACCGTACCTGCCACGCCTGCGACATCGACGAAGTCGCCCGCCTTGAACGGCCGGAAAATCATCAGCATGACGCCGGCGGCAACATTGCTCAACGTGCCCTGCAAAGCCAGGCCGATGGCCAAACTGGCGGCGCCGAAAACGGCGATCAGACTGGCTGTCTGCACGCCGAACTGCGACAGCACCGCCATGACCGTGATGATGATGACCAGATAGCGCACCAGGCTGGCGAGAAAATCCGTCAAAGTCTTATCGATTTGATCGGATTTCGCCAGCATTCGCCTGGTCGCGCCACGCGCCCAACCGGCGATTATCCAGCCAACGATTAACATTACGATGGCGCCGACGACGTCGATGCCATAGGTGATGATCAAGTCGATGACGTGGTCCCAAACTTCACGCGTCGATGATTCCATGTCCGCAGCTCCTTATGCCCGTTATGACGGCTTGTTTATGCCTTGTTGGTCACGAAGCGCCCTAACGCTGAACAATTAGCGTTTACCCAGCGTTTACCGCAATCTGCGAACGTTGGGCAACTACGGGAATATGAACCGGCCGGTCAAGGTCGCGCAATAGGCAGTATCGAAACAGGTCATGTCCAGTGTTACCGATTTTCGCGGACTGAGCGGCCCGCAAAAAGCCGCCATTATGATGCTGAGCCTCGGCAACGAGCATTCCGCCAAGCTGTGGGATTTGCTCGATGACGAGGAAATCAAGGAACTGTCTCAGACCATGGCCAATCTCGGAAACATCAGTTCCGAGATGCTGGAGCGTCTATCTGTCGAGTTCATCGGCAAAATGTCGTCGGGCGGCTCGATTGTCGGCAATTTCGAGATCACCGAGCGTATGCTGCTCAAGGCCCTGCCGGGCGACCGGGTCGACTTCATCATGGAGGAGATCCGCGGGCCGGCCGGGCGCACCATGTGGGACAAGCTCGCCAACGTGAATGAGGCGATTCTGGGGTCCTATCTGAAGAATGAGTATCCGCAAACCGTCGCCGTGGTGCTGTCCAAGATCAATCCCTCCCACGCCGCCCGGGTGCTGACCGAGTTGCCGGAAGACTTCGCGCTCGAAGTCGTCGCGCGCATGCTGCGCATGGAGACCGTGCAGAAGGAAGTCCTCGACAAGATCGAAGACACGCTGCGCATCGAGTTTATGAGCAATCTGGCCCGCACCAACCGCCGCGATCCTCACGAAATGATGGCGGAAATCTTCAACAATCTCGACCGCACCACGGAAAACCGCTTCACCGTGGCCTTAGAAGAGCGCAATCGCGACGCCGCGGAGCGAATCAAAGCATTGATGTTCACGTTCGAGGATTTGAACAAACTCGATCCGGCCGGCGTTCAGACCCTGCTGCGCGAGGTCGAGAAGGAAAAGCTCGGCGTCGCCCTGAAAGGGGCGTCGGAAGCGCTACGCGATTTGTTCTTCTCGAACATGTCGGAGCGCGCCGGCAAGATCATGCGCGAAGACATGGAATCGATGGGACCGGTCCGGTTGAAAGATGTCGAAGCCGCGCAGATGGACATGGTCAACCAGGCCAAGGATCTCGCCGCCAAGGGCGAAATCGTCTTGTCCGACAATTCCGGCGAAGACGAACTGGTCTATTAGAGCGAATTTCGGTGTGGCTCAGGCGCTGCCGACGCGCGGCTTACCCGGGGTTGATTTGCCGAAGCTTTTGGTCAGCAGCTGAGTGCTGTCCTCGGCGGCGCGAACGCTGTCGCTGAGCCAGCCGAGAATCTTGATGTCGTTCTCGAGAACGCGCTTCGCCTCGGGCCGCTCGTCTTCCAGCAATTTGCTTGCGCGCAGGATGATATCGGCGCGCACCATCGTCAGAATCTCTTCCAAGCGATGGCCGTCCGGTTTTTGCTCGGACTTCAAGAAATGCGTCATTGCCGCCTCGTCCTATGGCAAATTCGGTCGCGGACCGGGGTCGACGAAAGCCTGGGCGGCAAGCGTTAAATTCCGGTAAATCGGTGCCGCTCGGGCACCGTCTCGGTCAGTGTATCGCGGCACTCGTCGGCATCGGCTTTGCGGCGATCAGGCGCTCGGTCATCTGGCACACCATTTCCCAGACGCAGGCGAGGTCGTCGCGCCCGGCGCGTTCCATGTCACTGACGCAGCGCGCCGCCATGGACGGGGCGTGGTCGCCATGCTTGTCGATCAATAGGCGCGCGGCCCAGGAAATGCTCTGTTGCGCGACGGCGGTTTGTCCGGTGGTCATTGGTTGGTTCCTTGCTGGCGGTTTTCGGGTTTTTGGGATGCAAGCGGCGGGCCATCGCCGGCTAACTCGTAAGCTTTGGAAATAAAAAGAGAAAAAATTCTGATGCTTCATTCCACTCTAAGGCCTGTCGGCAGAACTTGCCGCCCGCCCGGCATCAACCGTCGGCCTCTGGCGGTCGATGCCAGCGATGGCTGGAAACCAGGCCGCCGCCTTCGTAGGCCGGCCGCGTTTCTACCCGGCGCGAGCCGCAGCGGCTGCAGCGCACCCAGGCGGCGATGCCGCCGGCGGTCTGGCCGGGGCCGAATCGCGCCAGCAGCGGCGCCAGCGCCAGCACACGGTTGTGACAGCAATCGTTGCACCAGGCCCAGAGGTCGAGGTTGCGGCGGCGCAGATCGTCCAAGGTGACAGGCTTGAAGGGCTCCATGACGAAAGTCTAGGACTCAAATCGGAACAAAACAAGAACAAATTCCTATGAAAGACCGCTGGACCGCGTTCGACTTTGAAGATCAGCGGTCAGGGCCGCGACTGTGGTCCCGTCGCGGATAGCGCCGCCCCCGCGGAGCCATGCACCATAGGCGCATTGGTGTGAGCGCGACAATGCGATCAATCGAGAAACGGCCGAAGCCGCGTCAGGGCTTCTTCGAGCATGCCGTCGGAACTGGCAAAGCAGAGCCGGAGGTGGCCTTGCCCGGCCGGTCCGAAGGCGCTGCCCGGCGCCAGGCCGACGCGCGCCTCTCGCGCCAGCTTGACGGCAAAATCGAAGCTGTTGTCGAGACCGTCGACCTGAAAGAAGGCGTAGAAGGCGGCGTCCGGCGCCGACAAGGTGACCCGGCCGAAGCCGGCGAGGCCCTGGCAGATCAAATCGCGCCGCCGTTTCAGCTTGGCAACCAACTGAGCCACATAGTCGTCACCGTCGGTCAGGGCCGTTATTCCGGCATGTTGGACGAAGGTGGTCGGGCCGGCGATGTTGAACTCGGTGATTTTGGCCAGGATTTCGACCAGTTCGACCGGCGCGGTGATCCAGCCGAGGCGCCAGCCGGTCATCGACCAAGATTTCGAGAAGCTGTTGATCGCCAACACCCGATCCTCGGGCTCGGCAAGCTCGATGAAGGACGGCGCGTGGTCGCGGTCGTAGACGACGCGGGCATAGACGTCGTCGCAAACAATCCAGATGCCGTGGTCACGGCAAAAGTCCAGCAACGACCGCTGCTCGTCCGCTGTCATCATCCAGCCGGTCGGATTGCCAGGGGAATTGATGAAAATCAGCTTGGTCGCGCCGTCACAGCGATCGACGACCGCGTCAAGGTCGAGGCGCCAGCCGTCGTTGCCGGGCTGCAAATAGGTGTCGCGGACCGTGCCGCCCATGATGTGGACGGTCTCACGCACGTTCGGCCAGATCGGCCCGACCACCACGGCGTTGTCACCGGGATCGATCAGCGCTTGCGCGGCAATGGCGATGGCATGCATGCCCGAGGCGGTGACCGTGATCCGGTCGCGCTCGAAGGCGCCGCCGTAAATGCGCGCCATATAGGCCATGATCGCTTCGCGGAGCGGCGCCACGCCCGAGTTGGACGTATAGAACGTCTCATCGCGCGCCAACGAGTCGACTGCTGCCTGTTTGATGAAGGCCGGCGTCGGTTCGTCGGATTCGCCGAACCAAAGCGCGATGAGGCCGTCGACGTCGGCGGCAATTTCCGAAACGTCGCGGATCTCCGACGACGGCAGGTTCAGGATCAGGTCTCGAATTCCGGATGTCGGCATGGGGTCATCCATTTGATGCCCTGTGGCGGGCGGGATTTTTGGGTTCGCGCGGCGACGCCGAGAGACTATAAGACGACACCGATGCCGCGGTTAAGCGGCTAGAGCAAGTTTCGACCATACGGGACCGTTTGACCGGGATTATTTCGCGTTGTGGCAAGGAGCGCGTCGCCATTCGATGTGGGGCATCGGATAAGACGCGCGACGCCGCCACAACGCGAAAGAACCCGGCCTTCGGTGGGGCAAATCGGCTTTTCGGGTGCGTTGCGATGCTTGCCCGATGCCCCACATCGCGCTGCGCATCGCGCCTGCCCGAAAAACCGATTTGCACCCATCAAACGCTTCCGTATGGTCGAAACTTGCTCTAATGAATAAATTCTGAGGATTGAGACGGAATGGACGGTATGCGAGAGCCGGTCGGCAGGCTGTTGGCGGGGATCGCCGTTGCCGCGTTCTTGCTGGTCAGCGGACTGGTACCGGCGTCGGCCGCGGCGCCGGCGGAGCAAGAAATTCGCGCGCTGATCGAAACCATCGAAGACGAAGGCGCCAGGACCCGCCTGTTGCAGGATCTCAAGGCGTTGCTGGCGGTCGCGGCCGAGGCCGAGCCGGCCGGGCCGACGATTGCCGACCGGTTCATGAGCGGCGTCTCGGTATCGCTGCATCATTTGGGCGGGCGCCTGGAGCGCTCGATCGCCGGATGGAGTCGGTTGCTGGATTCCGGCGGTTGGCTACTGGACCAGTTATCGAAGGCGGAGCGCCGCTCCTGGTGGCTGACGTTGGCCTGGCAGGTAGCGTTGGTCCTGGTCGCGGCTTTCCTGCTCGAGTTACTGGCGCGGCGTCTGTTGGCGTTGCCCAGGCGGCGCATTGAGGAACGCGACATTCCGACCTATGCCGCGCGTTTGCCGTGGCTCTCGGCGCGCAGCCTGCTCGACCTGATACCGATCGCCGTCTTTGCTTGTTCGGCCTATGCCCTGTTGATCTGGATCGATCCCGGGCCACAGACGCGCGCGGTCCTGATTTCGCTTCTCACCGGCCTGGTCTTGGCGCGCTCTTTGACCGCGCTGATGCGCATGATCCTGACACCGGTGGCACCGGCGCTTCGGATGCATGGCCTCGCCGACCGCACGGCCGCGTATCTTTTTGTCTGGTCGCGGCGGCTCATTCGTGTCGCCGTCTATGGCTTCTTTGTGGTCGAGGTCGCGGCCTTGCTGGGACTGCCGGGCGATGCCGCGGCGGTCTTCTTGAGGGCCATCGGCCTGATCGTGCTGTTGATGATGCTGGTGCTGATATTGCAGAACCGTCGTCCCGTTGCCGATTGGATAGCCGGCAACGGCGCCGCTGGCGATGGCCCACTCAAGGGGCTGCGCCGCAGCCTTGCCAATGCCTGGCATGTGTTGGCCGTGTTGTATGTGGTCATCGCCTATGGCGTGTGGGCGCTCGAAATCATCGGCGGCACCGCCTATGTCGGGCGCGGAACCGGCATGACCATCCTTATTGTCGTCGTCGCCCGGGTCCTGGCCGACATCCTCGGCCGCGGCCTGGTTCGGCTGTTTCGCGTCTCCGAAGCCATCCGGCAGTTGTATCCGTTCCTGCAGGAGCGGACCAATCGCTATCTGCCGATGATGCAGCGCGTGCTGACCGCCTTCGTCACCATCGTCGCGGTCCTTGCCATATTGCAGGCTTGGCAGATCAACGTCATGGGCTGGTTGGCGAGCGAATCCGGCCGCGATTTCCTTGGCCGGCTGTTCACCATCGTCATCGCCCTGCTGTTCGCCTTGGTCATCTGGGAGGGCACCAGCGGGCTCATCAACATGTACCTGCAGCGCAAGGATCAGGAGGGCAACACCGTCGTCCGGTCCCAGCGCGTTCGCACCTTGTTGCCGCTCATCCGCAATATACTTCTGGTGGCGGTGGCGACCATCACCACGATGGTCACCTTGTCGGAGCTCGGTATCGACATCGCGCCGCTGCTGGCCGGGGCCGGCGTGATCGGTCTCGCGATCGGCTTCGGGGCGCAAACGCTGGTCAAGGATTTCATTACCGGGCTGTTCATATTTCTCGAGGATTCGCTCCATGTCGGTGACGTCGCGTCGGTCGGTGGGCGCACCGGAACCGTCGAAGCGTTGTCTGTCCGAGCCGTGACCATGCGCGATTTGAGCGGCACCGTGCACACCATCCCGTTCAGTACGGTCGATGTCGTGGAAAACCTGACCAAGGATTTCTCCTACGCCGTGCTGGATGTCGGCGTTGGCTACAGCGAAGATGTCGACCAGGTGATCGACGTGCTCGAAGAAATCGGTGAGGAACTGCGCGCCGACGAGGTGTTCGGGCCGCGCATCTTGGCGCCGCTGGAGGTTTTCGGGTTGAACGAGTTCGGCGATTCCGCGATCGTCGTTCGGGTTCGCCTGAAGACCATGCCGGCCGCGCAATGGGGCCTGAAGCGCGCCTTCAACAAACGCATCAAGGAAAAATTCGATGCCCTCGGCATCGAGATCCCGTTCCCGCACCGCACCATCTATTTCGGTATCGACAAGGCCGGCCAAGCGCCGCCGATGCGCCTGGCCATGGCCGACGCGTCGGCGTCGGTGACAGCGGGCGGCGCATCACCGACGGCGCCGGCCAAGCCCGAAGCCGAACGGCGTCACCGCGGTCTCGATAGCGACATACCCGAGGTCGAATGAACGGCACCGGCCAGCACCGCGGCTATTCGGGCGGCGCCGTCAATTGGATCGGTATGCGCACGCTCTATCTGAAGGAGTTTCAGCGCTTCGCCAAATTACCGGCGCAGACGGTTTTGGCGCCGGTGGTCACCACGCTTCTGTTCCTGGCGATTTTCAGCCTGGCCTTCGGCGGTTCGAGCCGCACGACCTGGACCGTGCCTTTCAGCCAATTCCTGGCGCCTGGGCTGATCATGATGGCGATCGCCCAGAACGCCTTCGCCAATACCGCGTCGGCCATGTTGATCGCCAAGATCCAGGGCAACATTGTCGATATTTTGATGCCGCCGATCAGCGCCACGGAAATGATGGTCGGCTTGACCGGTGCCGGCGTTACCCGTGGCGTACTGGTGGCGGTTGCGGTCGCCATCGGCATGATGGTGGTGGTGCCGATGAGCGTGCATTCCGTCGGTTGGATCGTCTATTTTTGCCTGTCTGCGGCGTTGATGATGGCGCTGGTCGGCCTGATGACCGGGCTTTGGGCCGAAAAGTTCGATCACCTGGCGACCATCACAAATTTTGTCGTGACGCCGCTCGCTTTTTTGTCCGGCACGTTCTATTCGGTCGACCGCCTGCCGGAGCCGGTGGCTCTGGTTGCGCATTTCAATCCGTTCTTTTATATGATCGACGGGTTTCGATATGGATTTTTAGGGCTGTCGGACAGTCCGGTGTGGCTTGGCGCGCTTGTCATCGGCGCCACCGATCTGGTGTTATGTTATTGTTGTCACCGGATGATTGCTTCGGGCTATAAGCTCAAATCTTGACGGCGATAGACCGGGCCGTGATACTCGGCGCTTTTCCGTAATCGGCGCCGCACGGGGCGGCAATTCATGAGGAGAAGATCGGTGGTTACTGCCCAAATGCCGACTTATGCCAGGGCCGACGTGACGTTCGAGCGGGGCGAGGGTTGTTACCTGATTGATCAGGACGGCAAACGCTATCTCGATTTCGGCGCCGGCATCGCGGTCTGCGGCCTTGGCCATGCCCATCCGGGCCTGATCGCAGCCTTGACCGAGCAAGCCGGCGCGCTCTGGCACACATCCAACCTCTATCAAATTCCCGGACAGCGGCGGCTGGCCGAGCGCTTGGTCGAGGCGACCTTCGCAGACACGGTGTTCTTCACGAATTCCGGTGCCGAGGCGGTCGAATGCGGCCTCAAACTCGTGCGCAAGTACCAAAGTACCAACGGTCACCCGGAACGCTACCGGGTCATCACCTTCGACGGCTCATTTCACGGCCGCACCTTGGCGACCATTGCCGCGGCCGCCCAGGACAAGCTGCTGGATGGTTTCGGCCCGCCGGTCGAAGGCTTCGATCAGGTGCCGTTCGGCGACCTGGCGGCGGTCAAGGCGTCGATCGGACCGGAGACCGCGGCCATATTGATCGAGCCGATCCAAGGCGAAGGCGGCATCCGGCCGACCGAACCGGGCTTCCTCGGCCAGCTGCGGGCGCTCTGCGACGAGCACGGGTTGCTGTTGATGCTGGACGAGATCCAAACCGGCGTCGGCCGCACCGGCCGCCTGTTCGCGCATGAATGGGACAACGTCGACCCGGACGTCATGGCCATCGCCAAGGCGCTCGGCGGCGGCTTTCCCGTCGGCGCTTGCCTGGCGACGGAACAGGCTGCCCGCGGCATGATCGCCGGCAGCCACGGCAGCACGTTCGGCGGCAACCCCCTGGCGATGGCGGTCGGCAACGCGGTGTTGGACGTCGTCCTCGAGCCGACGTTCCTCGACCATGTCAACAAGATGGCCAATTATTTGAGCCAGCAATTGGCCGGTATCGTCGACCGCCATCCGAAGATATTTTCCGGCGCCCGCGGCAAGGGCCTGATGGTCGGGTTGCAATGCGTGGTCACCAATGGCGAGGTCGTTGACCGGTTGCGCAGCAACGGTTTGCTGAGCGTGCCGGCGGGCGACAACACGGTGCGCTTGCTGCCGCCGATGATCATCACCGAAGCGGAGATCGGCGTGGCGGTCGAGGCCCTTGAGCGGGCTGCGTCGGAACTCGAACAGTGACCAGCCTGCGGCATTTTCTGGACATCCACCGTATCGACGGCGGCGAACTCAGGACTATCCTCGACCAATCGGCCGCGTTGAAGGTGAAGCGGGCCGGCGCGCCGCGTGGTCAAGTCGACGATCCGCCGCCCTTGGCCGGACGCGCCTTGGCCATGCTGTTCGAAAAGCCGTCGACGCGGACCCGGGTCTCGTTCGACATGGCGATCCGTCAGCTGGGCGGCGAGAGCATAATCCTCAACGGCGACGATATGCAGATCGATCGCGGCGAATCGATCGCCGATACCGCCCGCGTGCTATCGGGCTACGTCGATGCCATCATGATCCGGACCTTCGCGCACGAAACGCTACAGGAACTATCGCGTAACGCCACGGTGCCGGTCATCAATGGCCTGACCGACGAATCCCATCCCTGCCAGCTCATGGCCGATGTCATGACATTTGAGGAACACCGCGGATCCATTGCCGGACGCACCATTGCCTGGTTCGGCGACGGCAACAACATGGCGAAGACCTGGATTCACGGTGCCACACGCTTCGGCTACGCGCTCCGCCTGGCCTGTCCGGAACCGTTGCTGCCGCCGCAGGAGCTGATCGATTGGGCTCGGGGCGAAGGCGCCGAGATAACGATCACGGACGCTCCGGAAGCCGCGGCGGACGGCGCCGATGGCATCGTCACGGATACCTGGGTGTCGATGGGCGATGATGCGGCCGACCGTCATAATTTGCTCAAGCCCTATCAAGTCAACGAGAAACTGATGGCGCACGCGGAAAGCGATGCGGTTTTCATGCACTGCCTGCCGGCTCATCGCGGCGAGGAAGTCACCGCGGAAGTCATCGACGGTCGGCAATCGATCGCATTCGACGAGGCCGAAAATCGGCTGCATGTGCAAAAGGGTATTCTGACCTGGTGTCTCGGAACCTGACCGAGGAAGCGACGACCGACGATCTGATCCAGCCGTTCCAAATCGACGGCGCGGCCGTGCGTGGGCATGTCCTGCGCCTCGGACCGGCGGCGGCGGAGATGCTCGGGCGCCACATCTATCCGGAAGCGGTGTTGCGGCTGCTTGGCGAAGCCGTGGCCCTGACCGCGCTGTTGACGTCGACGCTCAAATTCGAAGGCATTTTCACTTTACAGATCCAAGCCGACGGGCCGGTCACCCTGATGGTCGTCGATTGCCGTAGCAACGGCGATCTGCGCGCCATGGCGAGTTATAAGGCCGAGGCATTCGGCGCTCCGGCCGACGCTATCGATGACCGTTCAGCGGCCGAGCTTTTGGGCAAAGGCCACCTGGCTTTCACCGTCGATCAAGGGCCGGACACGGAACGCTATCAGGGCATTGTCGAACTCGACGGGCCGACCCTGGCCGACTGTGCGCAAGCCTATTTCCGCCGGTCGGAACAATTGGCAACCGCGATATCCTTGGCCGCCGGCCGTGGCGCGGACGGCACCTGGCGCATCGGCGGCATCATGGTGCAGCGGCTGCCGGGCGAAGGGCCGCTGTTGGAAGTGGTCGATGAGGCGGTTGAGGCTTGGCAGCGCAACATGGTGCTCATGAAAAGCGTCAAGCCGGCCGAGTTGCTGGACGCCGCGCTGCCACCGCGTGATTTGTTGTATCGGCTGTTTCATGAGGATGGTGTGTGGGTCCACCCGACCCGGGCGCTCCGTGCGAAGTGCCGGTGCAGCCGGGCGCGGGTGGCCGGCGTCCTGAAATCGTTTCCGGCGGAAGAGGTCGCCGACCTCGTCGAGGACGGTTGGATCAACGTGACGTGCGAGTTTTGCAACGAGACATACAAATTTGAACCGGGAGTTTATGGTTCGTGATGCACCTATCAAACGATTCCGTATGGTCGAGAACCGCTCTAGTGCTGTCGGCCGCTCTGTTTCTCGGCCTGGCAAGTTGTGCCGACAAGCCAGTGCCGCCGCCGTCCGCGCCGGTCGGATTCGGCGACCGGCCGCCTTTGACCTTTACCGTCAAATCAATCGAGATGATCGATGCCTATGTGCCGCTCGGGCGGCCGCCAAATATTGATCACGAATTTCCGACCCGCGCGTCGCAGGTCGTCGCCCACTGGGTCTCTGACCGCCTGCGCCATACCGACGGCGACGCCGAATTGCGCGTCACCCTGGTCGATGGCGCGGTTATCGAGACGGTGGTGAAAAAATCCGCTGGCTTGGTCGGTGTCGTCAAGGATCAGCAATCGCGGCGCTACGATGCAACCGTGACAGTGCGCTTGGAAATGGTCGAAGCGGGAACGGTTCGGGTCTGGACCGAAGGCACGACGCGGCGGTCGCGGACCGTCGCCGACAGCCTGACCCTGGCGGAGCGCGACCGCGTGTTCGATCAATTTATGTGGTCGCTCGGACGCGACCTTGACCGCGTGCTGGAGCAGCAAATTCGCGCGCATTTCGGCGCCTACTTGAAGTGAGGTCGAGCGCCGGCCTCGGCCGGCGCGCAGCAGTAGAGGGTTTGACCGCATGTCGCGAAAGTCCATCGTGGTCAAAGGGCTGTCGGCGGTCGTGATCCTGGCGATCGGCGCCACCGGCTACATGATGCTGGTCCGCACCAAGCCGCGGGTCGATCCGGCCAAACCACAGGAACGGGTTTGGTCAGTTGCCGTCCAGACCGTCGAAATCGGCGACGTGCAGCCGACCCTGGTGCTGTTCGGAGAGGTCGTGGCCGGCCGCGAGGTCGAGCTTCGCGCCTTGGTGTCCGGTGAGGTCGTGGCGGTGGCGACTAGCTTTCGCGACGGCGGCCGGATCGAAGCCGGCCACCTGCTGGTCGAGATCGATCCGTTCGAATATCAGGCCGCGGTCGATGAGCGCCAGGCCGAGTTGGAAGAAGCGCGCGCCAAAACCGACGAGATCAAGGCGCGCCAGCGTGCGGAGCAGGAAAGCCTGATGCGCGAGCGCGAGATCCTGACGCTGCGCGAGCGCGAGATCGCCCGTATCAGCCGGCTTTATCAAACCGGCAACGTTTCGCAAAAATCCGTCGACGACACAAACATGCGCTTGAGCAGCCAACGCATGGCGGTGTCGTCGAAGGTAAATGCACTCGCTGCCGAACAGGCCAAGGCCCGTCAGCAGACGGCGGTGACCAAACGCAAGCAAGTCCTGCTGCGCCGGGCGGAGCGGGATTTGGCCCGGACCCGGCTGGTTGCGCCTTTCACCGGCTACCTATCGAACACGACCGCCGAGGTCGGCCGTCGCCTGAACGTCAACGATCGCATCGGCGAATTGATCGAAGCCGGCAATCTGGAAGTCCGCGTTCACGTCTCCGACGCCGAATATCGGCGCCTGCTCAATGCCCGCGACGGCTTGATCGGCCGCCGCGCGACCGTCATGTGGCAATCCGCCGCCGACACCGGCACCTACCAGGCGACGGTCGATCGGACCGGTCCGCGGATCGATGCCACCACCGGCGGTGTCGACCTCTATGCCCGGATCGACCTGCCGGACGGCGATCGCTTGCTCAAGCCCGGCGCCTTTATCTCCGTGCAACTGCCGGATCGGGTCTATGCCGACGTCATCACCGTGCCGGAATCGGCGGTGTTCGGCGACGCCCACGTCTATGTCGTCGAAAATGGCCGCTTGCAGAGGCGCCCGATCACGATCGTTGGCCGAAACGGCGACAAGATTCTGCTGCGCGGTGACCTGCGCGCCGGCGACACGGTCTCGGTCACCCGATTTGCCGAAATTGGTCCCGGAACCGCCGTGGCGGTGCTGCCGTGACGCCGGCCGCGCTGGTTCGCCTGTTCGCCCGTCATCGTAATGCCGCTAATCTGGTCATGTTGCTGATGATTTTGGCCGGGGTCGCTGCGATTGCCCGATTGAATACGCAATTCTTTCCGGATTTCGGCATCGACGTAGTCAGCGTCATCGTCAAATGGCCCGGCGCCTCTGCCGACGACGTTGAAGAAAACATCATTGCCGCCACGGAGCCGGAAGTCCGGTTTCTCGACAGTGTGAAAAAGGTCGTGTCGTTTGCCCGCGAAGGCGTCGGCACCGTGGTCGTCGAATTCGACGCCGGTACCGACATGGAATCGGCGCGCGCCGACGTCGATGCCGCGTTGGCCCGGGTCACGACCTTGCCCGAGGACAGCGAAGAGCCGATCGTGTCGCGCGTCGTGCGCTATGACGGCATCGGCCGCATCCTGGTGTCCGGTGCTTACGAGGAAGCCTCGCTTAAAGCCGTCGCAAAACGCATCCGCGACGATCTGCTGGCGCGGGGCGTCGACAAGATCAGCTTGTTCGGCCAGCGCGACGAGGAGCTTTGGGTGGAAATCCGCCCGGAAACGCTCCGCCGCCTCGACCTGACCATGTCCGACATCGCCGCGCGCATTGCCGCGACGTCGCTTGACATGCCGGCCGGCAATCTGGAAGGCACGCTGGAAAAGCAAATCCGTTCCATCGGCCAACACAAAGACGCGCGTCAAATCAGCGAACTTGAAATCCGCGCCCTGCCCGGCGGCGAGAACATTCGGCTGGGTGACATCGCCACCCTAAGCGACAATTTCGACGAGAGCGGCAAGATCGGATTCCGCCGCGGCGATCGAGCCGTCGAACTCTATGTCCAGCGCGCCACCTCGCGCGACGCGCTCAAATCCTCGGCCATCGTCGATGCCTATTTGGCCGAACTCCGCCCGACGCTGCCGCCGGCACTCAGGGTGGAATATTTCGATATTCAAGCCGGCCTGATCCAGGAACGCATCGATCTGTTGCTGCGCAACGGCGCCGGCGGTCTCGCCCTGGTGTTGATCACGCTGTTTGTGTTCTTGAACGGCCGGGTGGCGTTTTGGGTGGCGGCCGGCATCCCGGTCGCGATGCTGGCCAATCTTGGGGTCATGCTGGTCAGCGGTCAAAGCATCAACATGATCAGCATGTTCGCCATGATCATGACGCTTGGCATCATCGTTGACGACGCCATCGTGGTTGGTGAGCATGCCGATGCGCGGCGCGCGGCGGGGCTTGGCCCTTTGGCGGCGGCCGAGGCCGGGGCCTTGCGCATGCTGGCCCCGGTTTGCGCGGCCTCATTGACGACGGTCGCCGCCTTCATGCCGCTGCTCGTGGTCTCCGACATCATCGGCCAGATCATTTCCGCCATTCCCTACGTCGTCATATCGGTGCTGGTCGCCAGCCTGGTCGAATGTTTCCTGGTCTTGCCGGGCCATCTGCGCGGTGCCTTGGCACGCGATCCGGCGGACATCGGGCGCTATCGGCGCTGGTTTGACGGCCATTTCGCCACTATTCGCGATGGTGTCTTCCGGCGTTTCGTCAGCCTGGCCGTCGGCTGGCGCTACGTCACCTTGGCCACGGCGGTTGCGGTGTTGGTTGTCTGCTTCGGCTTGATCGCCGGCGGCCGCACGGGCTTCGTGTTTTTCGTCTCCCCGGAAGCCGAGATGATCAATGCCAACATCTTGTTTGCCGCCGGCACGCCGCGGGAGCGGACCCAGGCGATGGTGGCCGAGCTCGACCGCGCCTTGGGCGACGCGGCCGAGGCGTTCGATATTCCGAAGTCCGATCTCGTGGTCATGAGCTTCGCCAAGGTCGGTGTCAGTCAAGCCAGACAATTCCAACAGCTGAGCGGCGATCGCTACGGCGGCTTGCAGGTCGAACTGGCGCCGTCCGACCACCGTGACGTCAGAACCACTGAATTCATCGATGCCTGGCGCGAAAACATTCGTGCCTTGCCCGGTGTCGAGCGCATTTCCCTGCTCGGGCGCTCCGCCGGTCCGCCGGGGCGCGATGTCGATATCCGCTTGCAGGGCAACGACATTGCCACCTTGAAGCAGGCAGCACTTGAGGTTCGCGACCTGTTGACCCGGTTCCAGGGGGTCAGTGACATCGAGGATGATCTGCCATACGGAAAACAAGAGATCATTCTCGAACTGACGCCACGGGGACAGGCACTCGGCTTCACCACCGAAGCGGTCGCCCGCCAGGTTCGTGACGCCTTCGAAGGCGCCATCGCCAAGCGCTTCGCGCGCGGCGACGAGGAAGTGACCATCCGCGTCAAATATCCGGCGGCGCGGCAGTCGGAGGCGGAACTACGCCGCCTCTATTTGCGTTCGCCGGCCGGTGCCGAGGTCGCCATCACGGAAGTGGTGACGATGCGCGGAGCCGTCGGATTCGAGCGTATTCGTCGCGAGAACGGCGTCAAGGAAGTTGCCGTGACCGCCGAAATCGATGAGGCGGCCCTGGCGCCGAACGAGTTAATCGAAGCCCTCAAAGCGGGCGCGCTCGCCCGCGTCGCCGACGCCCACGGCCTCGATTACCGCTTCGCCGGTAAAGCCGAGGAGCAGGCGCAGACCCTGGCCGACATGCGCTTCGGCGCGCTTATCGGGTTATCTGCGATATATATTATATTGGCTTGGGTGTTCGGCTCTTACACTCGGCCTCTGGTGGTCATGGTGGTCATTCCGTTCGGCCTGGTCGGTGCCATATTGGGCCATATGCTGCTCGGCTACACGCTGACCATTTTGAGCCTGTTCGCCCTGCTTGGCCTGTCCGGCATTCTGGTCAACGATTCGATCGTGCTGGTAACGACGATCGACCAACGGACCAACGACGGCGAAGCCTTGGCTGACGCCATCGTCAACGGCACCTGCGACCGGCTGCGGGCGGTCGTGCTGACCTCGCTCACGACCATACTCGGTCTGACGCCGTTGTTGTTTGAAACCAGTCTGCAGGCACAGTTCCTCATTCCCATGGCGATCACGCTGGTTTTTGGACTGATGGCGGCGACGTTCCTGGTGCTGCTGGTGGTGCCGGCGCTGATCGCCGTGCAAGACGATTTTGGCCGGTTGTTCAACCCTGCCAAAACCGCGGTGTGAACAACACAAGCACGGTGAACAGTTCCAGCCGGCCCAGCAGCATGCCGGCGGACAGCAGCCATTTCGCGCTGTCCGGCAAGGGCTTGAAGGTGCCGGTCGGGCCGATGATATCGCCAAGCCCGGGGCCGACATTGGCAATCGCCGTCGCCGCCCCGGAAATGCTGGTGGTGAAATCCAACCCGATGCCAGCCAACGCCAGCGCCAGCAGGCCGAAGATCATGATGAAAAACAGGAAAAAGCTCATCACCGCGTCGGTCACCGATTCGGGGATCGGCCGCTGATTGTAATGGGCGACGAAAACCCCGTGCGGCTGCAGCAGACGCTGCATCTGCACCTGCACCGTGGCGAACAGAACCTGGAACCGGAATATCTTGATGCCGCAGGAGGTTGAGCCGGCACAGCCGCCGACGAACATGAAAAAGAAGAAGCCGGCAATCGCAAATGTGCCCCACTGGCCGTAATCCGTGGTCGAGTAGCCGGTGCCGGTGATGATCGACACCACGTTGAAGGCGCTCAAGCGAATGGCTAGGCCAAGGGGCTGGTCGCCGGCGAGGGCCGTCCAAGCGACCATCATGGCAACGCCGGCGGCGATGATGATGAAAAACCAACGCACTTGGGCGTCGCGCCATAACAGCATCGGCCGGCCGCGCGCCGCCTGCACATAGAGCACGAACGGCAGCGATCCAAGCAGCATGAAGGCGGTGATGATCCAATCGACGGGGGCGCTGGAGAAGGTGCCAACGGAGCCGTCGGAGGTCGAGAACCCGCCGGTTGCGATGGTTGTCATGGCGTGGGCGGCGGCGTGGAACGCCGGCACGCCGACGAGCCACAGAGCGATCGCGCAAATCGCCGTCAACACCACATAGATCAAGCCCGTGGCGGCAGCGATTTGCGCCACCCGCGGCAGGACTTTCTCCGAGGTATCCGAGCTTTCTGTGCGGAACAACTGCATGCCGCCGACTTGTAAGAGCGGCAGAATGGCGACGGCGGTCACGATGATGCCGATGCCGCCGAACCATTGCAGGATCGACCGCCAAATCAACAGGCCGGGTGGCGCGCTGTCCAATCCGACGATCACGGTCGAACCGGTGGTGGTCAGGCCCGACATCGCTTCGAAGAACGCGTCGGTGTAAGACAGCCGGAGTTCGGAGAAGACGAACGGCAGGGCGGCAAAGGCCGGCATCATGATCCAGATGATCGCTGTTAGCACGAAGGCTTGACGAACCGTCAGTTCACCGCCGCCGCCGCGCGAGGCCAGGTACATGGCGCCGCCGACGAATATGGTGAACCCGGCGCCCGCGCTAAACACTTGCCAGTCATGATGATCGCGAATGCCGGCGACCAACGCCGGCAGCAGCATCGACGCGCCGAGTGTCGCGAGCATGAGCCCGCCGACCAGAAATATCGGACGGAGTTCGATCACCGCGCGGCTGGTGTGGAGTTCAATTCAGCGGGCCCTGCTGGAACGGGCTGTCGAGGGAGAATGCCGGAATATCGACGGAGAATTTGGCGCCTTCCTTTGTTTTCATCTCGTAACGGCCGACCATGAAACCGGTCGGCGTCGACAACGGCGCGCCACTCGAATAAACGAAACTGTCGCCGGGCGCGAGTATCGGCTGCTCACCGACGACACCGGGCCCGTCGACTTCCTGTATGCGGCCGGTGGCGTCGGTGATCTGCCAATGCCGGTTGATTAGTTGCACGGTTTCTTGGCCGGTATTTTCGATCCGGACCTGATAGGCCCAAACGAAATGGTTCCGATCCGGCTCCGAATGCTCCGGCAGATAGTTCGGCAACACGCTGACGCTGATTTCGCGTGTAACGGCCATGTAATGCGGTTCGTTGTCGGTAGGGATATCGCCGTCATCGTCCGACATGATGAGCATCTCCAAGTCACCTAGAGTTGGCTCGTTTGTTCTTGTCGCGACTATTGCCCGGCAATTTGGGTTTGTCCAGCGTCGCGGGCGCCGGACGCCCGCTCCTCCGCTTGGGTCTCGGCGGTCGCGGTTACCGCGACACGGATTTCAACCCGCCGGTTGGCCGCCGGCGAGGCCGCGCCGGCGGCGTCGGCAATCGGCCGGTTTTCGCCGCGGCTTTTGACGGCGATGTGGCTGGCGTCGATGCCGTTCGATACCAGATAATTGGCCACCGTCCAGGCGCGCACGCTGCCGAGGCGATAATTGTAGGCGGTGCTGCCGTTTTGATCGGTGTGACCGATCACCGCCAACTCGACGCGGCCGAGGTCGGCGACGTCCGCCAAGACCCGCCGAAGCTCGGTCTTGGCCGCCTCATCCAGGGCGACACTGTCGGAATTGAAGCGAACGACATGGTGGCGTTGCGCCAGAGCCGGCCACTCGACCAGTGCCGATGCCAGCACCGTTTCCAGCGGTTTGCGGCAGGCGGCGATGTCGCGTGGTTGCCAGTTTTCCTCCTGTTGCTCGATCCAGCAATCGAACAGGAATTGCGCCTCGGCCGCGCTTTTCGGATCGACGTCGCGCCAGCCATTGTCCAACAGCAGCATCAGATGGGCGCGTTTTTCGTCGATCGCCGGCGCAAACGCGGCCGGCAGGCGCCACGACGCCGGATCTTCGGGCGTCGGCGTCCTGCCTTGGGCGGCGGCGGCGCCTTTGCCGGCGAAATGCCCGGCGTCGATCCAGTCGTAATCGGCCGCTTCCGTCACCGCAAAAGTCGTGTAATGGCCGGCGAGGGCCTGATCGAACGCCGCCGCGTCGCCGCGCGGGGCTTGTGCCAGGATCTCTTGGGCGTCCCAGGTCTGGCAGGCCGCGACTAAAACGACCATGGTGCCGGCGAGGCCGGTTTTGACTAGTCCGTTCATGTGATTGTGCCTCATTCACTGACGATTTCCGGCAGAAACGCTGCCAGTTTCGGGGTCATTGACCGCATCGATCGTGGCGCCGGGACAGGGCAACTTCAGGGCCGGATCAGGGCCAATCGGGGAATTCTTGTGGCGATTTTGCGGCGGCCTGACGCTTGACAGCCCTCGGCTGCCGGCGGAGACTCCGCGGATATGAAGCGGGCGTAGCTCAATGGTAGAGCAGAAGCTTCCCAAGCTTACGACGAGGGTTCGATTCCCTTCGCCCGCTCCAACCATTCCCGGTCCGTCCCGAAGGTATCGGTAACAGACTTGACCTAGAGTATGGGTGCCCATGGCAGCGGCTCTTACCAGGGAAGTTGGGAATCGTTTTCGGTGATATGGGAATGGATGAAAGAAACTTTTACCTGATCTACCGACGAGAAGCCGAAACCTTCTTTACGAATTTTCTCTGGGTAATCGGCCATTTGGCGATCGCTGAAAAACGTAACTATATCCCCATCGTGGATTTTCAGAATTATCCGACCAAATACTCGGAGACGGACGGAGTCGATGGAATTCGCAATGCCTGGGAGTACTACTTCGAACAACCGGGCGACATTGACTTAGAAGTGATTCGAGATGTGAATCCAAGCCGTATCGTCGATTCAAAAGGGTTCTTTCAGACGCCGCATATTGAGGATCGAAATTTTCTACCGCATGAAATAGCGGCCGGTAGGAAACGCAATACACATCACGTGGAAAGGGTTCAGTCGTTAATCAGAAAATTCATTAAAATTAAGCCACACGTTACCAGAGAGGTCGAGGCGTTTTGCACGGAATACTTTGAAAACAATACCGTCTTAGGCGTGCATGTCCGAGGCACAGACATGACGAATGAGCCATGGAACTATATGTTTCCAATACGGCAGGTTGTCGCGAAGGCGGAAACGCTTATGAACGATCTTGGTATGACCAAGATTTTTGTTTGTTCGGATGAGGCGCAGACCATCGAATTATTCAAGACGCATTTCGGCGATTGTTGCCTCTATACCGACAGCAATCGGTCAATGGGGAGCAGGCTACCGGTTCTGTATGATCTGCAAAATGGAAGCTTGGACGTCAACCGGAGACACAACAGATATTACAGTGGATTGGAGGTTCTTATCGACGTGTTGTTGTTGGCGCGCTGCCAGGCTTTCTTAGCCTCTCGCTCCGGTGTATCCAATGCGGCAATTTATTTATCGCCGGCACAGAACTCGGTGCATTATCTGCCACCGACGGTGTTTCAGAAGGCAAGAGGTTTTGCCGCTTATTGGGGTCATTTCATTGGATGTGATACCCGGATGTTTGGCGATGAATTCGGCAGATCGGAAGTTCGCAAGTTTGTTCGCACCTTAAAGGATGACTGGGTCGATGAGTTATTGAGCGACTGACAAATTTGAGGAGCCGTCCAGCCATGCCCGCTTCCATTGCATCCGGCGCCGCGTCAGCTTCTTCAATTTGTTAGCGCCTAAATGGTCCACCGTGAAGAAAAGTCCTTCGCTACGCTCAGTGTACTTTTCTTCAGTAGTAATAATGCGTTAGCGAATCTTGAGGCGACTCGGCGATGCGCTAACAGCTTTTTTGTTTGCAACAAATTGCGCCTGGAAGGCGCTATTTGTTGCGGACTCTGATCATGACCAAAGGTCATGATCAGTAACAGATAGGGTCGAAATCAGACCGCCGGGCCGCCCCAAGGCTTGATTTGGCGTTATTTCATCGGTAAAAAAGTACACTGAGGCGGAGCCGAAGGACTTTTTAACGATCGCCTAAATGTCCACGAATCCAGGGGAACGCCAGTCCGCCAAAAACTGGCCCGGATAACAGAGGATATGGTGTTCGAGCCCGCGGACCAGGCGTCGGAATACGGCCTCGTCTCTACCTTCGTCAGACTGCTCAGACGGCCGGTCTAACGGACCCTCGATGTGGATCGCGAAGGTCCCTTTATCCGTCCTTACGGTAATCACCGACAACAGAACCGAGTTGGTAAGCCGCGCCAGGCGCACGGGTCCCGTGGAGAGCTCCAGCTCAGTATCGAAAAACGCGACCCGTACGGTTTTTGGCGCATGTCGGCCGACGGTTATTGAAACAACGCGATTCTGCCTCAGCCGCCGGCGCGCCAACATCAATGCCGATGCCGAGGCGTTGGCATCTCCCAGTAGCAAGCGTTCTGCCAAATGGCGATCTTCTATCCGTGTCCCAATTGGATTGATGACGCGAACGCCAAACCGGGTGGTCGAAAACCCGTGGTTGGGATGGCTCACATGGCTGACATGGCAGCCAACCTCAGACAGGCCTTTCTTGGTGACCAGATCGCTGTAACTGAACGGCGAAACCCATAACACAACGCCTTTTCCGCAAGCCTGCGCCGTTTCGATATGCTCCAGGCCGTGCACGTCAATTTTCGGCGTCCATCCGCCTGGACGGAATTCCCGAAAAGCCTGCATCCGGGCAACTACTCTATGGCGAAAACGCGCTATTTCCATGCCGTGCAGCGTCTGGGCGTCAACATGGCCTTCTAATGCATGGCGGTTGTGCTGCGGCCGGGCGCGCGGCCGCGCCTCGGAACGCCATTTGGCCAAACCGACGGCACCGCGGGCGACGGCGTCCCAATACCGTTCTGGAATCGTCCAGGACAAGACCGCCAGAAACGGGATCCAACCTAGCGTAAAGAGGTCACTTAAGCGGATCAGCGGCGAATTTTTTTCCGGCATTATTGTTCGACGACAATCATTGGACAGGTGGAAGAACAAAACGACTAAGGCTTCGCATCAGGGGCCGCAGGAGCATGAACGACAGTCTGAAGCATATACGCTGGAACCCTTGTAAGGATTGTGTGTGTCGCAAGATCACGCTGTCCAGTTCAGGGTACATCGACCGCCGTCCCTTTCCTATGCCGGCAGAGAACGCGAGGGTTTCGCCCAGCGTGCAAAGCGCATACTCGATCCACAGTTCAAAAAGACCTCGTTGGCGTTACGAACTTTTCTGGGAGGTTGCAGAGCCAATTCTGGAACCCCTTTTAATAGCGGTATGTTAATAACGCCATGACTGGTCATGTATGACGGAATAATAACTGAGTAGCTTGATAATTCATGTCGAAAAAAATAGCCTTTATAATGGGAATAATCGGTCAGGACGGATCCTATCCGGCCGAACTGCTGTAGGGAAAGGGATATGAAGTTCACGCATCACTATTACCCCGATAGCAATGTGTGCCTTGATGTGGCTCCATTATTTTGGTTGATGAAAACAGCAGAGAATCGTTTCATCAACCTATTCGAATGGAAATGATCTCCTTCACTCGATTGGGGAAAGATGGTGCCCGGCTGGGGAATGCCATGTTCCAGTACGTGTTCATGAGGTTCGCTGCTAGGCGTCTGGGAACGCGCTTCTACTGTCCGGACTGGCAAGGCGACATGATCTTCGATCTGGATGATCGACGGGAACGAACCGCCGACCCGCCCCGGTGCAGTCTCCGGTATATTGAGCCAACTTGGCACTATGGATTTAACGCTGCCGCCTTGAGAATTGCCGACGATACGGACGTGTCAGGGTATTTTCAATCAACCGCATACATCGCGGATGAGAAAGAGGTGCGGCGGTGGTTCACATTCGCGCCCAGTGTCACATCGGTCAGGCGTAAGTATGCCCACGTCGACTTCGAGCGGGCTGCGAGTCTTCATGTGCGACTGGGCGACATGGCACGGGACCCCGAGTACTGTGTACCTCGACGCGACTACTACAAGAGGGTGCTCTCCCGTGTGCGGCGGAACCAACTTATTCTTGTGTTTTCCGACGAGATGGCGAAGGCGCGGAACCTACTCGATGGTCTCGCTGAGAACTTCGAGTTCATAGAAGGGAATCGGACTGCTGAAGATCTCTACCTGATGAGTTGTTGCCGTGACCACGTTACGTCAGTATCCAGCTTCGGTTGGTGGGGCGCGTGGTTAGCCCGACACCCGGACAAGGTCGTCATCAGTCCGTCGCTGCGAATGCGGATCGGAACACCACGGGCCGTGCAAAACTCACGGGACCTGCAGTGCCCGGGCTGGACTTATCTTCCGGCCATGCGACCGATCCTGGATGATTATCGCTTTCGGATTCTGTATGAGCCCTGGCGGCTTATTATACGAATAGGGCAACGATAGCGCCGCGACCTTCTGGAGGTGTTCCATGAAGCCAAAGGTCTCCATCATCACGGCCACACGTCACCGGCCAGACTTCCTGCGTCGATGTATCCTGGCGGTGCAGGCTCAGGAATTGGTAGAGCATGAGCACCTCATTGTGGCGGACCATTGTCCTTATGCCCGACATGTCTACGAGCAGTTCAAGGACGATCCGCGAATCACGTTCCTCGAGCTCGACGCAGGTCACGTCCTGAACGATGGGGCTGTCGGAAAGAATAAGGCCATTGAAGTTTCCCGGGCCGGGCTCATATGCTATTGCGACGACGACAACATCCTTCTTCCGAACCACACGCGGGTGTTATACACGAACCTGACGAGCTCAGGGGCGGATCTCGCCTATTCAAAACGATTCGCTCTCTTCTGTGCGAGACATAGCTATGCGAAGCTGCTGCAGCGTCATCCATATGACATATGGCCATATGATGATATAGATAGCGACGACATGTTGTGCTGCATGCATACCCGGGATGCGATCGAAAGAGCAGGTGGCTGGAGAACAGCGTCGGAGGTGGGTCACGACGAGGACGGTGATCTGATGAAGCGGTTTGAGGCTCTTGGCTTGAAGACCAACCATCTCGACGACGTCACCTGCGTATACAACGCGCACCATGGCTGTTACGAGGAGAAAAATATCGGACCCAAGCGTGAATACCGTAGACGACTCGAAGAGATGACCGAGGGGCAGCGCTACGCCTATCCCGAGATAGCGGCTCAAACTATTGATCTTTCTCGCTATCCTTTGCGTCGCATTGGATGGCGTACTATGCTCAAGTGGGTTTCCTGCACGGCTCGTCGCGCGATCAGGAAATTGTTGCGTCTCTATCGGGAGCGACGCGCGCGAAAGACGGCCTAATCACGTACGAGCGGTCTCGTCCGCCGACAGATGACCAGAATCATTGTAAGCTCAGTGAACTGCTGGAAGAATAATCCGGGTGAGGCTCCGCATCAGGGGCCGCAGGAGCTTGAACGAAAGGCAGAAAAGTAGCTGCTGGGACCCATCTAGGGATTTGGCATGCCGCAAGATCACGGCGTCCAGTTCAGGATACATCGCCCGCCATCCCTTTCCCGTCTTACTCTGCGGGTGCAGGTGATACCGGGCGACGACCCTGTCCAGCCAAGAGAACGCGTAGCCATGCTTTAGGATTCGACAGAACAGATCGTAGTCCATCGTGTACGAAAGGCCTTCGTCCAACGCACCGATCGAGTCGAGGATCGACTTCGGCACGAAGACACCCGGCTGCGAGAAATTCGAATGAGGGATCCACGGATTGAGGTGTCGAAAGAACCCGTGCGGGTGGTTTTTCATGATGCGCAGAGGACGGCCTTCATGAACCAGCTCTACCGCTCCGAGAACAACCTTTCGACTGCCGTCTCGCTCGGCGGCACGTCCCACTGCTGCGAGCGCGCCGGGCATCAACTCATCGTCGACATCCAATTCCGCGACGAGATCCCCACGCGCCATCGCGAATCCCTTGTTGAGCGCATGAGCCTGACCTCGATCAGGTTCTGAGGTCCAAATGAGATGGGGGTGGCTCTCCAGAATCTCGATGGTTTCGTCGTCGGACCCACCATCCATCACGATGTGTTCGACATTCGGGTAGTCCTGGTTGACTACACTTCGGATGTTCCTATCCAAAAATCGGCCCTGGTTGAGGGACGGCGTGATAATCGAAATCATGGGAAGCATGTTGGACATATTGTGCTGTGGCTATGCTACGAGGCTGATCCTTCATTTCCGTGGGACCGTTATCCCAATAGGCCTCAGCCAGCGTCTGGCGCGCATGTCTGATCGACCTCTCGGTATGACATCACGGTCAGCGAAATACCGATCTAGGAGATTGGAGCGCATTACGAAAAATTCTTTCATAACGGTATGTTAATAACGGTATGTATGGTCATGATGTATGAAAAATCATAGAGCGTCTAGATAGTTCATGTCGACAAAAACGGCCTTTCTAACAGGAATAACCGGTCAGGACGGATCCTATCTGGCGGAGCTTTTGTTGGAGAAGGGCTATGACGTTCACGCGACGTTGCGGCGGTCGTCGGTGTTTACGACGGCGCGGATCGATCACATTATGGATCATCCGCGGTTGTTTACCTATCACGGCGACTTGGCGGATTCGAGCAACCTGCACCGGTTGATCGATCGGGTGGCTCCTGATGAGATTTACAATCTCGGCGCCCAGTCGCATGTGGGTGTATCGTTCGAAGTTCCGGAATATACCGCCGAGGTATCGGCAACCGGAACCGTGCGGATATTGGATGCCATTCGAGACATGAAGGTGGGCTGCCGGTTCTATCAGGCGTCCACGTCTGAATTGTATGGCGGTATTCCTGGGACCGAGCCGCAAAGCGAAACGACGCCGTTTTACCCGAAATCGCCATACGCCGTGGCGAAGCTTTATGCTCATTGGATCACAGTGAATTATCGCGAATCCTATGGCATGTTTGCCTGTAACGGCATTCTGTTTAACCATGAGTCGCCGCGCCGCGGGGCGACGTTTCTCTCTAAAAAAGTGACCCAGGCCGTGGCGCGCATTCACCAGGGGAAACAGGACGTGCTGCAGCTCGGCTATTTGGACGCCAGGCGGGATTGGGGTCATGCGAAGGATTATGTTGAAGCCATGTGGTTGATGCTGCAGCAGGACAAACCGCAGGATTACGTGATTGCGACAGGCGAAACCCATACCGTGCGCGCGTTTGTCGACCGTGCTTTCTTGGAAGTCGGGATAGCGCTGGAATGGCAAGGCACCGGCGCAGATGAAAGGGGGATTGATCCAACCTCGGGCAAGGCCCTCGTTGAGGTCCATAAGCGCTACTTCCGCCCGGCAGAGGCCATGGTGCTGCAGGGTGATCCGACAAAGGCGGAACAGGAGCTTGGCTGGAAGCGGACCGTTACCTTCGGCGAATTGGTGGCCGGCATGGTTCGCTATGATCTTAATAACGACACTTACGGCGGTGCCGAATGAGCTTCGGGTTCGAGATCCAACAGTCTGTTGTTTTGGACGGGGTTTGGATTGTAACGCCGCCGGTCTTTGAGGATGCGCGCGGCACGATCTGGACGTCCTATCTGAAGGACGAAATTGAAAAACAATTGCCTGAAAATCTATATTTCAAGCACGACAAATTTTCCGAATCGCAGCACAACGTTTTGCGCGGCATTCACGGAGACCGCAAATCTTGGAAGCTCGTCACTTGTGTTTTTGGCGAAATACATCAGGTGGTCGTGGATATGCGTGCAGACTCGCCGACCTATCTGAAGTGGCAGAAATTCTTGATCAACCGGGACAATCAGATCCTGGTGCTGATCCCGCCGAACATTGGCAATGCTTATTATGTCAGCAGCGCGCATGCGGTTTACCACTACAAACTGGCCTACCAGGGCGACTATGCCGACTACGACCAGCAGTTTTCCGTATGCTGGGATGATCCGCGTCTCGCAATCGACTGGCCCACGAACAGCCCGATGCTTTCGGAAAGAGACGGGCGTTGAACCATGCGGAAAATAACGCATGACGGAATAATTATATCGATCATCTACCGGGATGAGGATTGGAAGAAGGGTTTGAATTTTATCACACCGGAAGACCTGTTCATTCAGGTCGGGTCTTGGTGGTATGACAAAGGCGAGACGCTCGATCGTCACACTCACAACGAATTTGAACGGGTTTCGATGCGCACCCAGGAATCGGTTTATGTGCGAAAGGGATCGATGCGGGTCACCCTTTATTCCGAACGGCGCGAAGCGTTGGAAGACTTTGACCTGCACGAGGGCGAATTAGCCGTATTTGCATATGGTGGCCACGGCTATGAAATTCTTGAAGATGATACACAGGTCATCGAGACGAAAAATGGCCCATTTATCGATGTTGCAACGGATAAAACAAAGTTCTGAAGTTTTGTTGTTGCGGACCCATAACTCGGGTTCCGGCACAGAAACATCCCCGCAGAAACCCATGGGATTGCCGGTCTGCCTGGATGTTGAGGCGGCGAGACATGTCTGACCACTTTATCATGCAGATGCGGCCATGGTTCGGGCAGGAAGAAAAAGACGCGCTCGCCGCCTACATGGAAGAAGACGGTTTTCTGACCGAGTTCAAACATACCGCGGCGTTCGAGCGAAGCATTGCGGATTACGTAGGCGGCAAACACTGCGTTGTCGTCAACAACGGCACCGTAAGCCTGACGCTGGCGGCTTTGGCCTGTGGGGTCCAGAGCGGAAATGAGGTGATTGTTCCCAACTACACCATGATCGCAACGCCAAATTCGGTTCAGATGATTGGCGCCAAACCGGTTTTTGTGGATGTGGAAAAAGCAACGCTTTGTCTGGATATCGATAAGGTGAAAGCCGCAATCACGCCCATGACCAAAGCGGTCATGTTGGTGTCGGCCAACGGTCGGTATCCCGAGTCCGGCATTGAAGCGTTCAAGGAGCTTTGTGATAGCCGTGGGTTGATCTTGATTGAAGATTCGGCTCAGGCGTTGGGTTCGCGTTATCCGGACGGTCGCCATATCGGCACTGCTGGGCATGTCGGTAGCTTTTCGTTTTCGGCGCCCAAGGTCATCTCGACCGGGCAAGGCGGCGCGGTGATAACCGACGATGATGAAATCGCCGGCAAACTCCGCCGACTGAAAGATTTTGGCCGCACCGGCGGCGGCAACGATGTTCACGACACCATCGGCTACAATTTCAAGTTCACGGAGTTGCAGGCCGTGATCGGTCTGGCGCAAATGAAAAAACTTGCCTGGCGCGTGGAGCGGAAAAAGCAAATCCATCGGCGCTATCGGGCCGGCCTTTCGGCTGTGGCCGAGGTCGCCTTATTCGATCAAGATCTCGAACACACCACGCCTTGGTTTATCGATTGCTGCGTCGAAGACCGCGCCGGCTTGCAGGCCTACCTGAAAGCCAAGTCGATCGGCACAAGGGTTATGTACCCGCCCCTGAACCAACAGATCGCCTATCAAATGCCGGGATCGTACCCGGTGTCGGAATGGGTCGGCGAAAAAGGCCTTTGGCTGCCATCTGCGTCGCAATTGACGGATGAAGAAATTGACAGGATCACAGCGGAAATTCGTCGCTATTTTTGAAGAAATGAATCAACTGGCGGTTTGGGCCGCGTAAGAAATCTGCCGAAACAGTCCTAACCGGTCCCGTCAGCGAGGCCGTCGAACAGCATTTGGCCGAACTGCGCGCCGATCTCGCGCGCCGTCTGGCCATTGGGCTTGTACCACTCGACCGACCAATTCAGGCTGCCGAGTAGCATCATGCGCACGACGCTCAGATCCAAGTCACGGCGGATGGCGCCATCGGCGGCGGCACCTTCCAGCAGGTCACGCCAAAATTTGCCGTAGCGCCGTTGCAGCACCTGGTGACGGTTGCGGATGTCGTCGGGAATCTGGCCGAAAATGCGGATGTTCGCCGATGAATAGGTGTCCAGATGCAGCGCCATGGCGAGGTGGGATTCGATTGCCGTGGTGATCTTCAAGCGCCAGCCGGCGTCCGCCGGCAGCGCCTCGACGGCGGCGCGGACGAAATCGAAGACCCGGGTGACGCCGATATCCAGCACCGCCTCCAGCAGTTCGTCTTTCGAATCGAAGTAATAGTACAGGCTGCCCGCTTGGGTCTCGGCGGCCGCTGCAATGTCGCTCAAGCGCGCGCCGGCATAGCCCTTGGCGCGAAACGTTGCCGCCGCCGCGTCCAGGATACGCCGCCGGGTGGCGTCCGATTTGCGGCCGCCGGATGGTTGCGGTGGGTGCGCTTTAGTACGGGGAGAGTTGCTGCTCACTAGCATTCCACGACAATATTCTAATTGCCATTAGAATATTGTCGCCTGATCCGGCGCTGTCAATTGCTTTGATCGCCGATCCGGCGATTGTTCTGAATTCTAATTAGGATTAGAAAATATATTGACCCGGACCGCCGCCGGTGCCACCTTGGCGGATCATTGCGACCAAAGGATAACGACAATGCATGTGGGAATGACCGCTTTTTTCCAGAACCTCGGCCGCCCGATGAGCGACCGCGACGTGTTTCGCCACGAAGTCGCCATGGCCGACAGCGCCGAACCCCTCGGTTTCGATTCGATTTGGTCGGCTGAGCATCATTTTACCGATTACACCATGTGCCCCAGCGTCACCCAGTTCCTGACCTACATGGCGGGCCGTACAGAGCGGGCGAAGCTCGGCTCGATGGTCGTCGTCTTACCTTGGCACGATCCCTTAAGGGTCGCCGAAGAAATCAGCATGCTGGATAATTTGTCCGACGGCCGCGTGCTGTTCGGCATGGGCCGTGGCCTCGGCCGGGTCGAATTCGAAGCCTTCAGGTTGGAGATGGGCGAATCTCGGCAGCGCTTCATTGAGTACGCCGAAGCGATACTGCGCGGCCTGGAAAGCGGCCACATGGAATATGACGGCGAATTGTACAAGCAGCCGCGGGCGGCGATCCGGCCGTTTCCGGTCAATTCCTTCCGCGGCCGTTCCTACGCCGCTTCCGTGTCGCCGGCATCCCAACGCATCATGGCCGAACTCGGTGTCGGCATCCTGATCATTGCGCAAAAACCGTGGGAGACCACGATCAAGGAGTTGAACGACTATCGCGCCCTCTATCGCGAATTAAACGCCGCCGAGGCCCCGAAGCCGATGCTGGTGAGCTTCATCGCCTGCCATGAGGATCCGGCGGTCGCCGAGGAAATGCATCAGAAATACATTCGCGGCTATAGCCGTTCGGCGCTTGAGCACTACGAGTTCCATAACGAAGGCCTGGCCGACATCAACGGCTACGAATATTACGGCGGCCTGGCCCGCAACATCGCCAAACACGGCCAGGAAGCCTTCGTCAATTTCCTCGCCGATCTGCAAGTCTGGGGGACGCCGGATCAGGTCTACGAAAAGCTCGTCGAGTATCAGGGCTTCACCGATTGCGCCGGCATCATCGGCGCCTTTTCCTATGGCGGCATGCCCCATGATCTGGCCCGGCACAACATGGACCTATTTGCCGAGAAAGTACTGCCGCGCCTGAAACAGCTGGATGTCGGCGAAGAGGTCGGCGGCAGCCCTCAGCCGGTGGTCATCGCCGCCGAATGAACTTTGCTCAATCCACGGTCAAATTCAGATCGCTTAAGCCCGCCACTTCCCCGGTCAGCCAATCGCCGACGCGGACCGGGCCGACGCCGTCGGGGGTGCCGGTGTAAATCAAATCGCCGGGCGCCAGCACAACCAGGTTGGACAAATGCGCGATGGTCTCCGGAATGTTCCAGATCATCTTGGCGAGATCCGATTCCTGGCGGACGCTGCCGTTGATGGTCAGCCGGATGGTGCCTTGGGCGATATGACCGACGTCGGCGGCCGGGTGCAACAGCCCGCAGGGTGCCGAATTGTCGAAGCCTTTCGACATATCCCAGGGCCGCCTTTTGTCCTTGGCGAATTGTTGCAGGTCGCGCCGCGTCAAGTCGATGCCGACGGCATAGCCGTAAACATGCTCCAAGGCCCGCGCGACCGGGATATTGGCACCGCCGGTTCCGATTGCCACGACCAATTCGATCTCGTGATGAAGCTCCGACGTCGCAGACGGGAATGGAATGCTGGCGCCTGAGGCAACGATCGCGTCGGCCGGCTTGCAAAAGAAAAACGGCGGGTCGCGCTCGTCGCCGCCCATTTCGCGGACATGGGCGGTGTAATTCCGGCCGACACAAAAGATGCGGCGCACGGGAAATCGACGGTCGTCCCCGGCCACGGCCAGCGACGCCTGTTCCGGTACCGGTATGACGTAGTCCATACTCAATCGCCCTCCATTAATTGGCCGTGAAGAAAAGTCCTTCGCTACGCTCAGTGTACTTTTCTTCAGTTCTAATAATGTGTTAGCGCATCTTGAGGCGGCTCGGCGATGCGCTAACAAGTATTTTGTTTGCACCAAATTGAGCCTGAAAGGCGCAATTTGGTGCGGACTCTGATCGTGACCAAAGGTCATGATCAGTCAGAGAAATGATCAAATCAGACCGCCGGGCCGCCCCAAGGACTGATTTGGCCCTTTTTTTGGTAAAAAGTACACTGAGGCGAAGCCGAGGGACTTTTTAACGATCATCTCCATTGTCGGGCGGTAAATAATCGGCGCGATCACCGCCCAGTGGTCAAGACGACTTTGCCGGTGACCTTGCGCTGCTTCAGCATAATAAGCGCCTCGGCGGCCCGTTCCAGCGGTAATTCCGCCGAGACCTTGGGTCGAAGCGTGCCGTTCGAAACCAAGACGCTCAATTCGGCGAGATTTTTATCGTGGGTTGCCGGGTCGACCTGCCGGAAGGCGCCACAGAACACGCCGATGATCTGACAGGACTTGAGCAGCGCCAGATTGAGCGGAATGCGCGGAATTTCGCCGGCCGCGAATCCGACCACCAGATAGCGGCCGTACCAGCCTATGGCGCGTAATGCCGCTTCGGCGAAATCGCCGCCGACCGGATCATAAATGACGTCGATGCCACGATCGCCGGCCAGTTCCTTGGCCCGATCTTTGAGGTTTTCAGTGCTGTAGTTGATGACCGCGTCGGCACCATAGTCGCGGCACACCGCGAGCTTTTCGTCGGCGCCGGCGGCGGCAATGACCCGTGCGCCCATTGCCTTGCCGATATCGAGTGCGGCTAGGCCGACGCCGCCCGATGCGCCAAGCACCAACAGTGTTTCGCCGGCCTGCAGCGCCGCGCGTTGCTTCAAAGCATAATAGGATGTGCAGTAGGCGGTGGAAAATCCCGCCGCGGTGACGAAGTCCATACCGTCGGGCACCGCCGCCAGACGCTCGGGCTCGATAATCAGTTCTTCGGCGAAGCCGCCCCAGCCGCACATGCCGATGACCCGGTCGCCGACCTGGAAACCGGCAACGTCGTCGGCAACCTCGAGAATTTCGCCGGCGACTTCACCGCCCGGCGAAAACGGCAGCGGCGGTTTGTACTGATATTTGTCCTCAATGATCAGCGTATCGGGAAAATTGACGCCGCAGGCATGGATGCCGAGCCTGAGCGTTCCGGGTTCAAGCGGTGCCGAGGCGATCTCTTCAAGCACCAGGCTTTCCGGCGGCCCATGTTTCTTGCAGAGGACGGCTCTCATCGAGGTATTGCTCCTTGTCAGTCTTGCGCGAGGCCGGCCGCCAAGGCGGCCCATACTTCGTCGGCGATGGCGTCGGCCGACCGCAATTGGCCGTCATTATCGACGATATCGACCACTTGCCAAGGCGTGCCGTGCTGATCACTGGCCAGCTGCCGATAGACGGCGTCGCAGCGCGCCAAATAGTCCCGGTTTTCCTCATGCAGGTCGGCGGCCTTGTCGGTATAGCTGCGCACCGCCTTGCGCGCGACCAAGGCGGCGGCCATGGCCGGCGGGATCGCCAGCAGCACATAGAGATCCGGCCTCGGCAGGCCAAAGGCGCGGTGTTCGATGTCGTCGAAGTGGGCAATGAAACGGCCACGCTCGGCTTCGTCGAGCTTGGCCGCGTTGTAGGCGATGTTGGAGGCGCAATAGCGGTCGGCGATCATCAAATCCGATTGCGTCAGCGCCGTGGCAATATCGTTCCGGCTTTCGTATCGGTCGCCGGCATAGAGCAGCGCCGAAAAATAGGGCGACACCTGATCGAGCCCGCCGAAGGCGCCGTTCAGATATTGGCCGACCAGGCCGCCGAACGCGGTCTCTTCGTAGCGCGGAAACGACAACCGTTCGGCGCTCAATCCGGCGCCGCGGGCACGGCTCAACAGCCCCTGGCAGAGCGTGTTCTTGCCGGCGCCGTCAATGCCTTCCAAGGCGACGAACATGATCGATCCTTACCGATTCGGGTCGCCAGGCGCGGCCGCGGCGTCGTTGACGCCGGCCAGAGTCTGGCGAATGGTATCGTGATCCAAATTGCGGGTGATGAAAACCACCCGTGAGCGTTGGTCGCCGTCTGGCCAATGATCGATGGTGGCAGGCGGATGGAAAACGTGCTGCACGCCATGCACAACCACCGGCCGGTCGATGCCGTTGACGTCGAACAGGCCTTTCACGCGCAACAAGTCATCGCCCCGATAGGTCGCTAGCAATTCCAGCCAGTAGCTCAGGCTTTCCCACTCGAACGGTTGATCGAAGGTCAGGCAAAACGCCCGGATCGCGTCGTCGTGGCGGTTGGGATCATGGCCGTGATGGTGGCCGTGATCGTCGCCATAGGCCTGTTCGTTCAACCATTTTTGCGCATCGGCGGTCTTGGTCGCGGGATTGTAAAGCCCGGCATCGAACAGGCGATCGGGTGCGATCTCGCCATGGCGGACATGGTGCAGCGACGCGGCCGGGTTGATCTTATGCAGCCGTTCCGCCAAGGCGTCGATCGCTTGCGGCTCGGCGAGATCGGTCTTGGTGATCAGCAGCCGGTCGGCGACCGCCGCCTGCTTGATTGATTCGCTATGGCCGTCCAGGGTGCCGGCGCCGTTGACCGCGTCGACCGTAGCGATGACGCCGTCGAGGCGGAAATGGTTGAGCAAGGTCGCGTCGGCCATCAGGGTGTGCAGGATCGGCGCCGGATCGGCGAGGCCGGTGGTCTCGACGACGACACGCTGAAACCGCGAGACCTCGCCGCGCTGGCGCCGCGCCATCAGCTCGCCCAAAGTCCGGACCAAATCGCCGCGGATGGTACAGCACAGGCAGCCACTGTTCATCAGTACGGTGTCTTCGTCGGATTGCGCGATCAGCGCGTGATCGATGCCGATTTCGCCGAACTCGTTGACGATGACCGCGGTCTCCGCCATCGCCGGATGCACCAGCAGCCGGCCGAGTACCGTCGATTTGCCGCTGCCTAGGAAACCGGTCAGCACGGAAACCGGCAAACGCTCTGGGGCGGTGGTCATGGACGGGTTGGCTCTCGGCAAATTCACAGGTTGCGCGCGCGGCCGAGAATGGCATGCTGGAGCGGCCATGCCCACGCCTAATTTCCTATTCAATGGCCCAAAATCGGCCGATGTCCTGCTTGCATTGGCCCATGGCGCCGGCGCGCCGATGGACTCGCCGTTTATGGACATCATGGCCGGCGGCTTGGCCGCTCGCGGCCTCCGCGTCGCCCGTTTCGAGTTTCCCTATATGGCGAGGCGCCGCCTTGAAGGCGGCCGCCGGCCGCCCGATCGCCAACCGGTCCTGTTGGATCATTGGCGCGCGGTTCATACGGTACTCGCGCGCCGCCACACTGGCCCGCTGTTGATCGGCGGCAAATCCATGGGCGGGCGCATGGCCACCATGGTGGCCGACGAACTCGGCGCCAACGGCGTGGTGTGCCTGGGCTATCCGTTCCATCCGGCCGGCCGCCCGGAGCGGCTGCGGGTCGAGCATTTGTCGGCGCTCAAGACACCAACCCTTATCCTCCAGGGCGAGCGCGATGCCTTGGGCAATCGCGACGACGTCGCCGGCTACACGCTGTCGCCGGCGATTGAGGTTACCTGGCTCGGCGATGGCGACCATGATTTGAAGCCGCGCAAGAAATCCGGCCGCACGGTCGAGCAAAACCTGGAACAGGCGATATCGGCGATCGCCGATTTCGCCGGGCGCTAGAACAGATATCGAATTCGATCAAAGCGTCGCGTTGCGGGCACGCACGCCGCGTTCGATGGCGGCGGCGATCAGGCGGCCGACGTCGAGTTTGTGGCGGATCATTTCCAGCATGCGCAACTCTTCCTGTTTGAGCTTGCCGTCGGCAGCGGCGACGTCGCAGGAAACCGCGTAGGCGGTTTCGCACAAGCGATCCGGCAGGGCTTCCTTGACCAAGCCGAGCACCGTTTCCAGGCCCTCTTCGGATTCCAGCAGCGCCGCGCAGGATTCCGCGTCGCCGGCAAGATGATCCCAGTCGTAATTGCGGAAGATCGGCAAGGACCGCATGATATCGCCGATCGTGGAGATTTCTAGGTCGGTCATGTCGCGGTCGGCGGCGGATACCAGGACCATGATGTAGATCAGGGCGGTGTGATGGCTGATCGTCGACGTCATAAATTCTATTTCCTCGTGGTGAATGCCCGCCAGATGTAGGCACCGGGCGGGCATCCGGCAAGTCTTATTTCATTCATCGGTCTCTGAGACCTGGGATTGCAGGAAGTCCCGGGTGCCGGCGACCGCGTCGGCCAGGCCGACGCGCTCGACGGCGACGCTCGGCGGCAGGGCGTTGAGGAGCCGCGACGGCGTCATGGCGTCCAACATGACGAAGACTCCGGCATCGCCCTGACGGCGCAGCAAGCGGCCATAGGCTTGCTTGAGCCGCAACCGTGTAAGCATGTCGTCATAGCGGTTGCCACCAAACGCCTTCCGGCGGGCGCGGTGCAAAATGTCGGGCCGCGGCCACGGCACCCGGTCGAACACGATCAGGCGCAGCGCCCGGCCCGGCACGTCGACGCCGTCGCGCACGGCGTCGGTGCCCAACAGGCAGGAATCGGTCTCGGCGCGGAAGATGTCGACCAGCGTTCCGGTGTCGATGGCATCGACATGCTGGGCGTAGAGCGGCAGGTCGTGCTCCTCCAGCGCCTCGACGATACGCTTGTGCACGGCGCGCAGGCGCCAGATCGCCGTGAATAGCCCGAGCGCGCCGCCGCCGGCGGCAATGAACAGACTGCGATAGGCGGCCGCGACCTGATCGGGATCGTCCCGGCGCACGTCGGTGACGATATAGATCCGGGTCTGGGCGGCATGGTCGAACGGCGAGGCGAGGGAAATCCGCGCCGCCGGCTCGACCAGGTGCAGGGCACCGGTCCGCACCTCGGCGCTCGCCCAATCCGTCTCTTCGCCGACGGTTTGATCGAGCAGGGTCGCCGAGGTGACGAGCGCGCCATGAGCCGGCCGCAGCACGGTCTCGGCAAACGGCAAAGTCGGATCGATCCAATGACGGTGATAGCCCGTATCCGCCTCGCGGCCGGCGATCCGGGTGACCGAGAACCAATCGACAAAGGCATCCGGCGTGCCGTCGTTCAAGTCGGCCAGCATGCTCTGCCAGGCGGCGAGCGGGATGCCGGCGCGGCGTTCCAGGCCGCCCATGGCCGCTTCCAGGCGAATGCGGCTGCCGGTATCCAGCTCTTCGGCTTCTTCATCGAGGATATTCGCCAGGCGCTTTTGCAAGGCGCGGATCGGCGCCGATAGCCGCGCCAGCGCATCCTGCAGCGCGGCCGCGGCGTCAAGCAATCCGTCGACCGGATCGTCCGGTGTGGTCTCCAGGCTGAAGCCGCCATCCCGATCCGAGGCGCGCGCCAAAGTTTGTTGGCGAACAAACCCGAGAAAAGCTTCCGTGGGCCCAAGTGGACTGCCGTCACGTAGGCGCTCGAGCCAACCGTCACCGGCCAGACGGCCGGCGGCGCCTTCGATTTCGACCAGCAACTCGGCGCCGCCTTCGCGGCCTTCCATCAGATCGCCGATGCGGCGCGACAGGCCGCGTGCCCGGCTGCGGCGCCCGGCCTCGCCGCCACGCAGCCAGCGCCGGAGTTCGACGGATTCCTGGCCCGACAAATGGGCGGAAAAGGCGCTGTCGGCAGCGCCGAACAGATGATGGCCCTCGTCGAACACATAACGCAGCGGCAGTTCGCCTTCGCTGACGTTCCAGGCCGCCCGGATCATCACCAAGGCGTGGTTGGCAATGACCATTTCGGCGTGTTGCGCCTGCCGGCGCGAGCGTTCGATGAAGCACTTGCGATAATGCGGGCAGGCGGAATAGACGCACTCGCCGCGCCGGTCGGTCAGGCCGGTGGTGCGCCGCGTGCCGCGCAAGGCGGTCAGCCACGCTGGAAAATCGCCGCCCACCATGTCGCCGTCGCGGGTCGCCGCGGCCCATCGCGCCAGCAGCCCGAGCGTGACTTTGTCGGCGTCGCGGGCGGCGCCGCCTTGGGCGGCTTCTTCGAGATTGAGCAGACAGAGATAGTTCTCCCGGCCTTTGCGGACCACGACTTTTTCGGCTTTTTCCGCCGGATCCGGATAGAGCCGGTTCAGTTCGCCGTCGATCTGGCGCTGCAAATTCTTGGTGAAGGTCGACAGCCAAACCGTGCCTTCGTTCTTGCGCGCCCAAACCGCCGCCGGCGCGATGTAGCCGAGCGTCTTGCCAATGCCGGTGCCGGCTTCCGCCAGCGCCAGGCGCGGCTCGTCGACGCGATCGCGGGGCGAGAACGCGACGCTGGCAAACTCTGCGAACTGGGTCTGATCGGCGCGGTCCTCGGCGCCGTCGCCGAGCAGGCGTTTCAGCAATTCGGCCGCTTCCGCCGGCGAGACCGTGGCGCCGCCCGGCGCTGGCGGCGGCGCGCGATCTTCGAATTCGGCCAAGCCGTTCCAAACGTCGAGGCCGCCGAAGCGGCCGGCCGGCGGTTCGTTGCCGGCCATGTCGAGGGCCGCCAACACCGCTGGACCCCACGGCCATCCGGCCCGCGCCAAAGTCATGGCGAGGGTCGCGGCGCGTTTCTTTTCGGTGTCACGATAGGCCTTGAAATCGTCAAGCAACCGCCCGGTCGCGGCTTCCATGCAGGCCGTCAGGTCATGGTCGTCGCTGGGCACGCCCAGGGCCTGGGCCAAGCCGGCGACCGTCGGCAGGCAGGCCGCGGCCGGCCGTACGAACACGAACAATTCCAACAAATCCAGTGCCGGCACCGGCTGACAATTCAAACGCCGAAACACCGTCGGCGCGTGGCAGAGCACCGGCATCGGTCCGGAGGCGAGACGGCGCCGGGCGCTGGCGTGGTCCAACGCCTCGGTCTCGCCACCGGGCTGGCGCCAGAATGCCGCCGCCGCGGTCACCGCCAAATAGGGTGCCGCCGGTGTGCCATGAATCGGTTCGGTGTCGCTCATCAGCGGTACTATATCCATCGCTTGCGATTGACGCATCGGGGACGCCTCGATAGGTTGCGCGCCACTTATGCGCCCGCAGGAGATGACGATGACCAGCGATGCCGATCTCGCATTGCAGAGCCGTGCATGGCCGTTCCAAGAAGCCGAGAGTTTGGCCAAGCACCTGGGCGAGCGCCCGGCCGACGTGCCGGTCGTCTTCGAGACCGGCTACGGCCCGTCTGGGCTGCCGCATATCGGCACCTTCGGTGAAGTTGCCCGAACCACCATGGTGCGCCGCGCCTTCGAGTTGCTGACCGGTCGGCCGACGCGGTTGATCGCCTTCTCCGACGACATGGACGGCCTGCGCAAAGTGCCGACCAATTTGCCGAACCGGGACATGTTGGCGGAGCATATCGATCGCCCGCTCTCCGACATTCCCGATCCCTTCGGCACGGCGGAAAGCTTCGCCGCCCACAACAACGATCGACTGAAGGCATTCTTGGACGATTTCGGTTTCGAGTACGAATTCCTGAGTTCGACCGAACTTTACCGGGCCGGCCGCTTCGATGCGGCATTGCTGCGCATGCTGGCGTGCTACGACCAGGTCATGGACGTCATGCTGCCGACCATGCGGGCGGAGCGTCGCGCCACCTACAGCCCGTTCCTGCCGATCTGCCCGAATACGGGGCGGGTGCTGTATGTACCGATCACCGGCCATGATGCCGACGCCGGCACGGTCGCTTACGAAGACGCTGCCGGCCGGACGGTCGAACAGCCGGTTACCGGCGGCCAATGCAAACTGCAATGGAAGCCGGATTGGGCCATGCGCTGGTACGCGCTCGGCGTTGACTACGAAATGTCGGGCAGCGACTTGATCGATTCGGTCAAGCATTCGAGCAAGATCTGCCGCATTCTCGGTGCCAAGCCGCCGGCCGGGTTCCATTATGAATTGTTCCGTGACGAGAACGGCGAAAAGATTTCGAAGTCCAAAGGCAACGGCCTGACCATGGAGGAGTGGCTGTGTTATGCCTCGCCGGAAAGCTTGGCGCTGTTCAATTTCCAGTCGCCGCGCAAGGCCAAGCGGCTGTATTTCGACGTCATCCCCAAGACCGTCGACGAGTACATCACCCATCTCGACAAATACCACGGCCAAAATGGCGAGAAGCGCTTTGCCAACCCGGTCTGGCATATCCACGGCGGTGCGCCGCCGGTCGAAGAGGTGCCGCTGTCGTTCAATATCCTGTTGAATCTGGCGAGCGTCTGCAACACCGAGGATAAGGCCGTCCTCTGGGGTTTCATCGCCCGCTATGTCGACGGCGCGACGCCGGACAACCATCCGATTCTGGATCGTCTGGTCGGCTATGCGCTGGCCTACTACCGAGATTTCGTGAAGCCCAAAAAGCACTATCGACCGGCGACGGACGCCGAGCGCACGGCGCTGTCGGAATTGCTGGCGGCGCTGCGCGCCCTGCCGGCGACGGCGGATGCCGAGGCCATCCAGTTCGAGATCTACGAAGTCGGCAAGCGCCATGACTTCGACAATTTGCGCGACTGGTTTCGGGCGCTCTATGAAATTCTGCTCGGCCAGTCGCAAGGGCCGCGCTTTGGCTCTTTCGTGGCGCTTTACGGCCTCGAGGAATCGATCGCGCTCATCGAACGCGCCTTGGCCGGCGAAGATCTGGCTGCCGAGTAGATTTGCTTTGGACCGCGTTCGACTTTGAGATACGCGGTCAGGGCCGCGACTGCGGTCCCGGCGCGGTTAGTGCCGCCCTCGCGGAGCCATGCGCCGAGGGCGCATTGGTGTGAGCGCGACAAAACGACCCAATTCGATGACAATCGAATCAGTCAGTCGAGTTTGCTGGAGTCCGCGTAGTCGAAATAGAGTTCGCGGGCGCGGCGCGCCACCGGTCCCGGCTGCAGGTCGCGGTCTTCGAGGCGCACGACGGGCACGACTTTGCCGAAATTGCCGGTATTGAAGACCTCGTCGGCGGTGCGGACGTCTTCCGGCGTCAGGGTGGTTTCCCGGACGTCCATGCCGTCGTCGCGCATCAGTTGGATCATGCGCTGGCGCGTCACGCCGTTCAGGAAGGTGCCGTTCCAGACCGGCGTCATGGCCACGCCATCCTTAGCGATCCACAGATTGGCGGTGGCGAATTCGGCGATGTTGCCACTCGGGTCAGGGATTACGGCGTTGTCAAAGCCACGGTCATTGGCTTCTTTCAAGGCGCGCTGCGAATTGGGATAGAGGCAAGAGGCCTTGGCATCGGTCGGCGCCATGTCGCGGGCCGGCCGGCGGTAGCTGGAAAAGCAGGCACTGAAGCCGCCGGCATCGGGCATTGGGCTGTCATAGACGGCAAGCACGAAGTCGGTGCTGTCGGGATCGGGGCTGACGAAACCGGTTCGGGCGAAGAACATCGGCCGGATATAAAGTTCGGCATCCGCCGGCATTTTTCGCACCGCTTCGATCGACAGCCCGCAGACCTCTTCCGCGGTCAAGGTCGGATGCAACAGCATTGACTTGGCGGACCGGATCAAGCGTTCGCAGTGCAAATCCAAATCCGGCACGCGGCGCTGGATGGCGCGGGCGCCGTCGAATACCACCGTCGACATCCAAAAGGCATGATCCATCGGACCGGTGAGAATGGGTTGCTCATCAGACCAGGTGCCGTCGTACCAAAAGATGCCAGCCATTGTGCCAATTTCCCTCCGACATCGTGAGCCGCCGATTCGGCGCGTGGCGCGTACCATAGACTCCGGATCTCGGTCAGCCAATGCCGAAGCCGAGCAATGCTGCCATGCATTCCAACGTTACTGGCTGGCCCAAACGACGCGCGCTATCCAGTCGACGTCTTCCAAAAACAGCGTGCGGTCCGGGTAATCGGGATTGAGCGATTTGAGCTCGATCCGATGCGCCGTTTTGCGGCGCAATTCCTTGGCCATGACCTCGCCGGCCAGTGTCTTGACGACCACCCGGTCGCCGCGCCGAAGTCCGGCTTCCGGCGAAACGATGATGGTGTCGCCGTCGCGATAAACCGGCGCCATTGAATCGCCTGAGACCTCCAGGGCATAAACCGACCTGTCGGTGACGCCGGGAAAATCGGCCTCGTCCCAGCCGTTGCCGACGGGGTACCCGGCGTCGTCAAAATAGCCTTGATCGCCGGCGGCGGCCAAACCGACGATTGGCACGCGGGCAATTGTCTGGCTCGGCGCCTCGCCGTTCATGATGTTTATGAAATCACCGACACTGGAATCGGTTGCCATCAGGATCTTCGACAGGCTTTCCGTACTCGGCCACCGCGGTTTGCCGTCGCGCGAATGCCGTTTGCTCTTGTTGAAGGTCGTCGGGTCGAGGCCGGCACGTTTGGCAAGGCCGGACGGGGTCATGCCATGGTCGCGTGCCAATCCGTCGATCGCCAGCCATATGCCCTTGTGCGTTAGCATGGCCCATGCTCTCTCAACTGATTGCGGAAGTCCAGGATCACGCACGGTTTTCCGATATTGGCCGCGGCCCTGTCGTTTGCTAAGACAGGGCCGCGCGAACCGCGACACCCACTACCGGACACGGAGGCGAATGCGATGAGCTGGCTTGACCGCCTGGCGTTGCCGGCGCTGCGTTTGTTGCCGCCGGAGACCGCCCATGCCGTGACCCTTGCGGCGCTGAAATCCGGCTTGCCGGCAGCGGCGCCGGCGACCACGGATGCGCTGCTGCGGGTCCGTTTCGCCGGCATGGATTTCGTCAACCCGATCGGTCTCGCCGCCGGCTTCGACAAGAACGCGGACGTGCCGGATGCCATGCTGGCCCAGGGCTTCGGCTTCGTCGAGGTCGGCAGCCTGACGCCGCGGCCGCAGGCCGGCAACCCGCGGCCGCGGGTCTTCCGCTTGACCGGGGACGGCGCTGTTATCAATCGGCTGGGCTTCAACAATGCCGGCATCGCCGACGCCGAAGCGCGCCTGCGCGCGCGCCCGCGCCGCGGCATCGTCGGCGTCAACATCGGCGCCAATGCCGACAGCGCCGACCGCATCGCCGACTATTGCATGGGTCTCGGTGCACTTGGCCCCTATGCCGACTACGTGACCGTCAATGTGTCTTCGCCGAATACGCCGGGGCTCCGCGGATTGCAGGAAAAGGCGGTTCTCGAAGACCTCGTCGACCGGCTGTTCGCGGTGCGCGACGATTCCGGCCTGGTGCTCCCGATCCTACTGAAGATCGCGCCGGATCTCGGTGATGGCGAACTCGCCGACATCGCTGAGGTGGCGGTGGAAAAAGGCCTGGACGGCATCGTTGTTTCCAATACCACAATCGACCGGCCGCCCGACCTGGCCGACAGCCACCGAGACGAGGCCGGCGGCCTGAGTGGCCGCCCGCTGATGGCGCCGTCGACCCGGATCCTGGCGCGCATGCATCGCCTGACCGCGGGGCGGATCGCGCTTGTCGGCGTTGGCGGTGTCGCGTCCGGCGCTGACGCCTTCGCCAAGATTTGCGCCGGCGCGACGTTGGTGCAGCTCTACACCGCGTTGATTTTCCAGGGGCCGGGCCTGGTACGGCGTATCAATCGCGACCTTGCGGCGCTGTTGCGGAGCCACGGATTCGACAGTCTCGAGACGGCCGTTGGCAGCGCAGACGAGAACGGCGCTTGAGCCGTAAAGCCGCCGACAATGAAACCGTCGCGTCGAGATCACGCCATCAGCACCGATTGCTTGGATAATAAAATCACAAACGCGTTGAGATTTGGCGCGCCCAATTACCCCATCGTCTGGCAGGCGGATCGCTTTTCTTGGTGATGAATTGCTTAAGCTGCTCGGGAAGCCGAGCGGCCGGGTCCGGGTCAAGCACGCGGGTCGCCTTGTGCAGGATCAGCGTTTGTGCTTCGACGGACAGATCGTCCCAATGATTGGCAACGGCGGTACCCAGTCTCCGGGCTATGGGGTCGTCCACGGGATCATATCTTAAGGTTTGCGAGTTATTGTTCGGGGATACTCTCATCGCGAACACCTTCCGTTTTTGAGCCAGCACATGAGATATCACGGGTGACCTGTGCAATAATGAATAATTGGTGACCGTTTCGTGACAATGGGCGCCCCGTCCCAATTCCCTGCTGCTCTAGACTCGAACGTTAAGCCAGTTGGTGCATGACAATGGCGCCAATGGTTTCCTCAGACCGTCAAAACCGGCACAATGAAACGGTCGCATCGATTTCAGAAATTTGGCTCATAGGAGGCCTGGCATGTCTTCATCCTCGCAGGCGGCCGTCAACAATCTCGAAGCATTTTGGATGCCGTTCACGGCTAATCGGCAGTTCAAGCAAAAACCGCGCATGCTGGTCTCCGCTAAAGACATGTTTTATACCAGCGCCGACGGTCGCCCGATCCTTGATGCGACAGCCGGCCTTTGGTGCTGCAATGCCGGCCATGCCCGACCCAAGGTGGTCGAAGCGGTACAGCGGCAAGTCGCCGAGCTCGATTTCGCGCCGACCTTCCAAATGGGCCACCCCAAGGCATTCGAACTGGCAGCGCGCCTGACCGGGCTGTTGCCGGCGCCTTACGAGTACGCTTTTTTCACCAACTCCGGTTCGGAAGCCGTCGACACCGCGCTCAAGATCGCGTTGGCCTATCAGCGGGCACGTGGCCAGGGTACGCGGACGCGGTTGATCGGCCGGGAACGCGGCTACCATGGCGTCGGCTTCGGCGGCATTACCGTCGGCGGCATCGTCAAGAACCGGATGTATTTCGGCAGTCTTCTGACCGGCGCTGATCACATCCGTGATACCCATAACATCGAACACAATGCCTTTACCCGCGGCCAGCCGGCGTGGGGTGCCGAATTGGCCGATGACTTGGAGCGTTTGGTCGCGTTGCACGATGCCTCGACCATCGCCGCGGTGATCGTCGAACCGGTCGCCGGTTCGACCGGCGTGCTGATACCGCCGCAGGGCTATCTGGAGCGGCTGCGCGAGATTTGCACCCGTCACGGCATCCTGCTTATTTTCGACGAGGTCATTACCGGCTTCGGCCGGCTCGGCTCGGCCTTTGCGACCGAACATTTCGGCGTCGAACCCGACTTGATCACTTGCGCCAAGGGATTGACCAGCGGTGTCGTGCCGATGGGTGCGGTGATCTGTAGGAAGGAAATCTACGACGCCTTCATGGATGCGCCGGAAAACACCATCGAACTGTTCCACGGCTATACCTATTCCGGTCATCCGCTGGCCGCCGCGGCCGGCTTGGCGACGCTTGATACCTATCAGGAGGAAGGCCTGTTTGAACGTGCCGCGGAATTGTCGGCCTATTGGGAAGACGCTGTGCACGCCCTGAAAGGCATGCCGCACGTCATTGATCTGCGCAATCTCGGCCTGATCGGCGCGATCGAGTTGGAGCCGATCGAGGGCAAGCCGACGGCGCGGGCCTTCGACGCCTTCCTGCAGTGTTACGAGCAAGGGCTGTTGATCCGGACCACCGCCGACATCATCGCGCTCTCGCCGCCCTTGATCGTCGAAAAGAGCCACATCGATCGCATTTTCGACACGTTGTCCGGGGTGCTGAAGTCGCTAAACTAAGGCGACATCGATCGAATCATTCAGGGGTCGGCAATGAAAATCGTTGTGGTTGGCGCCGGTATCGGCGGCTCGGCCTTGGCGCTTAGTCTGCAAAAAGCGGGTTTGGATTATGTCTTGCTCGAGCAGGCGCCGGCTTTCGAAGAAGTCGGTGCCGGCCTGCAACTCAGCCCCAACGGCGTCCGTATCCTCGGGTGGCTCGGTCTCGGCGATGATCTGGCGCGGTTCTGCACGGCGCCGGATTCCCATAAATTCAACGCCTGGGATAGCGGCGAGGAAGTGTTGCGCACCGCGCTCGGCCCAACCGTCGAGGATCTGTTTGGCGCGCCTTACTACCATGCCTTTCGGCCCGATTTGCTGGACGCCCTGACCCGGTCGCTCGACCCGACACGGCTCCGTCTCAATACCCAGGTGCGCGCGGTCGGCCAACTGGACGGCGGGGTTTGGGCCGAATGTACCGACGGCCAAAGGGTCGAAGGCGACGTGCTGATCGGCGCCGACGGCATTCATTCCGTGGTCCGCGAACAGATCTTCAAACCCGACCCGCCGCGCCGCTCCGGCTATGTTTGCTGGCGTGGCGTGGTTGACGCCGACCGGGTGGCGCATCTCCGCATCCCGACCTCAGCCTATGTGGTGATGGGGCCGCGCTTGTCGTTCGTGTTTTATTTCGTCTCGGGCGGGCGGCGCCTGAATTGGGTGGCGCTTGGTCAAGCCGATGACCAAATGCGCGAATCCTGGTCACAGACCGCCAGCACGGCGGACGTGCTGGCCAGTTTCGACGGCTGGTACGACGTGCCGCGCGGCGTGATCGAAGCGACCGAGACCATGTTCGTGACGGCCCTGCATGATCGCGAACCGCTGGCCGGCTGGGTCGACGGCCGCATCGCCGTCATGGGCGATGCCGCGCATGCGATGCTGCCCTATCACGCGCAAGGCGCCGTGCAGAGCATCGAGGATGCCTGGGTCCTGGCCCGCAGCCTGGAGCTCAAGGCCGACGACCCGTTGGCCGCCCTGAAGCATTTCGAAGCGCTGCGCTACGACCGGGCCAACCGCATCGTCCAGCATTCCCGCAACGCCGAAGCGTGGTATCACATCGAAGACCCGACCGAGGTTGCCGCCCGCAACGCCCGTTTCCAACGCCATGACAAAGGCCAAGGCGAAAACATTACGCCGCAACAGGCTTGGCTCTATTCCTATGACGCCGAAAAGGCGGCGTTGGGGACCGACGATGATTGGCGGGCTCTACCGAATTGGTAATGGGACGACGGACAGTTTTTTAATCGCGGGCCAAGGCGCGGTCCAAGAACTCGAGGCGGTCCTGGCCCCAGTATAGTTCACCGCGAAAAACATAACTCGGTGCCCCGAACACGCCGGCCGTGATCGCCTGGTCGGTATCCTCGCTCAACTGCGTGTTGGTTTCGGCCGATTGCGATTCGGCAATCAATGCTTCACCGTCCAAACCCAAACCACCGGCGAGTTTCGCGAGCACGGCCGGATCGCTGGTGTCCTGTTCTTCCGCCCAGACCGCGCGCAGGACGGCCCCGGCGAGCGCCATGGCGTCGTGGCCGGCCTCGCGTGCGGCAATCACCATGCCGGTCGCCGGCTGCGGTGCCGTCGGGAAAAACTTCGGTTCCAAGACCATCGGCAGATTGAGGAAATCGCGCCAGCGCCGCAGCTCGGCCATGCGATAAGCGCGCCGGGCCGGCGGCCGCTGCGGCAAGGGAAGGCCACCGGTCTCCGCGAAGATACGCGCGAAATCGACGGGATAAACCATGATCTCGGCGCCGTGCCGGTCGGCTGCGGACTGCAATCGTTCATGACCGAGATAGGTCCACGGTGATTGCAGCGCGAGGAAGTAATCGATGCGCTTGGTCATCTGTAGGTTCGTTCCCCTGTTGCTACCTGCGCTGTCTAGAGCATGATCGACCTACTCGGGGTCATTTGACCGGGATTATTTTGCGCTGTGGCAATGAGCGCGTCGCCATGCGATGTGGGATATCGGATAAGACGCGCGAAGCCGCCACAGCGAAAAAGAACCCGGCCTTCGGTGGGGCAACTCGGCTTTTCGGGTGCGTTGCGATGCTTGCCCGATGCCCCACATCGCGCTGCGCATCGCGCCTGCCCGAAAAACCGATTTGCTCCCATCAAATGATTCCGAGTAGGTCGATCATGCTCTAGAGGATAGCCGAGGACGATCTGCTAAATCACCTTACCATTCGCTCGCGCAGTGCTAACAAATGCGTGACCATCTCCGTCGGCTGGACCACGGCGCCGCGGATTAAGCTGTCAAAGTGGTTGATCAAGACGCGGATATGTTCCGTGGTGCTGAAGACGAAGTACATCTGGCCCACATAGATCGCCGCTCGATCGGGTCCGAAGATCGTGACCGGCACGGAATAGTGATTCAATTGATCAAATAAGAACCACCGCAACGTCGGATAAAGCTCTTCGATCAGATCGATCATGCTGTCGATTTGCCGGCGTCGGATGTCGGCATTCAAACCCTGCCAAATGCCGCCACCCGTGGCGAAAATTTCAAGATCCTGCAACGGGCTGCAGATCTCCATTTCTGATTCCGGCAGCCGCGAATAGGCCAAACGGCTAGCGCTGTCGATGCGCGCTTGATCGCTGGTTCGTGCGCTGGAAGCTTGATATTCATGGCTGGTTGTTTCGGGAAGTTTGAGCAGGTCCGGCAGGTTCGACGGCACGTGACGGATCTTGTAGCCCACGGCTTCATCGTGCCAGGCGGTCAACAATGCATCGGAAGGCGAGCGTTCGGTCGGTTCGATCGTGAAGGATTGCTGCAGAATATCCGCGGCGATATCCATATCGTTGCTCAAACCCAACAACCAATCGGCGCTTACTTGCAAGGCCGTAGCGATGGCCGCGACCGTATCCGCGCGCGGCAGGCGATCGCTGTCGTCGGCCAAAAGCTGTGACAACGTCGACCGGTCGATGCCGACAAGGGCGGCAAACCTGGACTGGCTCATCGCGCTGGCCTGCAGGCGTTCGGTCAAGCGGCCGCGAAACAGCCGCACCGTGTCCCGTCGATCCATTGGTGTTACACCACTTTTGTTTATAAAGAACTACGAACTATCTATTTTATAAATATCGTCGATAAAAGTTTACGATTATAGCGGTTTATGCGCAATCCCTCGTCGGCAGTCTTGCACGCCCGGCCTAGACTTTCCGCAGAAGTGTAGAAACTGAAAAGGTTTGATCGATGAGAGGGTTGTCGGGCACAACCGCCATAACGGCGCGACAGCGCGCCGGATTTGGCTGGCGTCGCGAATGGCCGACTTGGGCCCTGTTGGTGCTGGTCTATGGCGGCTGGATCTGGCTGACTGCGGCGTATGACGGAAATCCGGTTTGGATTACGCTGCCGGTGCTGGCGGTCTTGACGGCCCTTCATGGCTCACTTCAGCACGAACTGCTGCATGGTCACCCGAGCCGGTGGCAAGGCTTGAACGATGTCATGGCCTGGCCGCCGCTTGCGATTTGGCTGCCCTATTTGGTCTATCGCGACAGTCACTTGGCGCATCATCGTGACGACAATCTGACCGATCCGTACGACGATCCGGAAAGCTATTATCTGGATCGCGACCGGTATGCCCGGCTCGGACCAGCCGCGCGTATGGTCTTAAAAGCCAACAACAGCTTGGCCGGCCGCTTGCTGATCGGCCCACCACTGCAAACCGCCGTCGCCTGGATCGCCGGCGCCCGCGCCGTTGCCGCCGGCGATCGTCGCCAATTAGGCATTTGGGCAAGCCATTTGCTCGGCTTGGCGTTGCTGGCGCTTTGGCTCAGCTTCGTCGGCATGCCGATTTGGGTCTATGTCTTGTTCGTCGCCTATCCCGGCATTGCCTTAGTGTTGATTAGATCCTTCGCCGAACACCGCGCGGTGGCAAACATTGACCAGCGAACCGCCATCGTCGAGGCCGGGTGGTTCTTTCGATTGCTGTTTTTGAACAACAACTTTCACGTCACCCACCATGCCCGCCCCGAACTGCCGTGGCCCGAGGTATCGCAATCCTATTGGGCTAATCGCGAGCAAATACTGGTGGTGAACGGCGGCTATGTAATGGCCGGATACGGCGATCTCTTTCGCCGTTATCTGATGCGGCCGAAGGAGCCGGTGGCCTATCCGTTGCGGTGCCGCCGATCAGGCATTGGTCGTTAAAAAGTCCTTCGGCCCCGCCTCAGTGTACTCTTCTTCACGGCGACCTCAGGCGTCTGACACGGTCCAGGCGAGTGCGGCCTCCAAGAACCGGCTGAGCGCTGGGATAAGCCGGTCGGCCGCGGCGGGTCGGAATTCGAACGGCGGCTTCTCGTACATATAGGTGATCTGGCTCAGTTCTAGCTGGATCGCGTGAACTTGGCTTTCCGGATCACCGTAGGTCCGCGTGATGTGGCCGCCTTTGTAGCGTCCGTTCAACACGGACGAATAGGCGCCCTCTTCCTTGGCGAGCGCGAACACCTGTTCGATAAGGCGACGATCACAGCTCCGGCCGTCGCCGGTGCCGAAGTTCAAATCCGGCAGCCGGCCTTGAAAAAATCGTGGCAATTGCGAACGGATGGAATGCGCTTCCCACACAATAACATGGCCGTGGCGCGCTTTGGTTTGTTCGATCGCAGCCGACAATTGCTGATGATAGGGGTCCCAATAGCGCGCGCGCCGTGTCTCGACTTCGGCTTGGTCGGGCTCTTCGCCCGGCAGATAAATCGGCGTGCGGTCAAACGTCGTGGTCGGGCAGAGCTCGGTCTCGTCGGCGCCGGGATAGAGCGAAGCACCGTCCGGCGGCCGGTTGAGATCGATCACATAGCGCGAATGCGTGGCTGAAAGCAGCGTCGCGCCGAGCGCTTCGGCGAAACCGTAGAGCTGTTCCATATGCCAGTCGGTGTCCGGCACCGACTGTCCTTCCGCGGTCATCCGGGGCGCCAAGTCCTCCGGCAGAAAGGTTCCAGCATGCGGCATGCTGACAATCAAAGGCGTCTCGCCGTCGGTTAAGCGGAAGATGTCCATGGGCCGACTTTGATCCAATCAGCGGGGCATGGCAAGAGTCAGGATCGACGGTTTTCGCCGGCGCCGATATCGTCACCGTAATTAGTAGGATACTTAACTTCCGCGTCCACGAAAACGCCGCTTAGCCGGCCGACTTCGGCTTAAGCCGATCGCCCGGTGAACCGATCGAACTGCGCCAGCAAGTATGAATCGGTCATGCCGGAAATGTAGTCGGTGACTTGCAGGAGCCAGTGATAGCGATCGTCGAGCGCGTTGCCGAATCCGTTCAGCAGCGGTGCCAAGCGCGCATCCTTGTTGAGGCTGTCGAGCCCGGTTTCCTCGGCCGTGGCGAAGGCTTGCATATAGGTGTTCAGCAAAAACTCCAGCGCCTTCGCGCCTTCGCGTTCCGTATGCTCTCGTTCGGCGGTTTTGAAGACGTGGGTTTCGGTGATGTCGGCGATGCGGTCGAGCGCCGGGCGCATGGGCGCGCGCGCCAACAACTCGCCGGCAAACGAACCGGCCATGATTTCGCGCTCGTAATCCAGAAAAATTGCGGTTGCTTGGCCGATCAATCGGCCGATTGCCTTGGCCCGCAAATAAGCGATCTTGCCGGCGTCGGTGGTCATCTCGTCGTAGCGGCGCCGTTTCGGCCCGACGATTTCCATCAAAAGCGCTTCCGCCTCAGAAAACGCTACGCGACCGAGTTTGAAACCGTCTTCGAGATCGACAATCCGGTAGCAGATGTCGTCTGCCGCCTCGACCAGATAGGCCAAGGGATGACGGCACCAATATCCGCGACTTTTCGCCAGCAACCCCAGATCCGAAGCGATGGTCGTGAATACGGGCGCATCGGCTTGATAGACACCAAATTTCTGTGCGCCTGCGTCATCGTCCTCCACCTTATCTAGGATCGATAGCCGTGGATATTTGGAGAAAGCGCCGAGCGTCGCGGCGGTCAATCGAAGGCCGCCGCTATCGCGCCAATTTTGCAGCCGGGTGAGGATGCGGAAGCCTTGAGCGTTGCCTTCGAAGCGCAGAAAATCTTGTGCCTGCGGTTCGGGCAAGGTCGCGATCAGCTGCTGTCCCAATGGCGATTCCGCAAACCAACTTCGAATGGTGGCCTCGCCAAAATGGCCGAACGGCGGATTGCCAATATCGTGGGCGAGCGCCGCGGCGGCAACGACATGGCCGAATTCGGCCGCCGTCACGCCTTCTGTCATGGCATGGCGTTGCGTCAGATGATGGCCAACGGTGGTGCCGAGCGATCGGCCGACCGCGGCGGCTTCCATCGAGTGGGTGAGGCGGGTCCGCACATAGTCGTTTTCGGCCAGACTATGGACCTGGGTCTTGTCCTGCAGACGTCGAAAGGCCGATGAGAAGACGATGCGGTCCCAGTCTTTCTGAAACGGATTGCGCAGCGGCGATACCGGGGCCGAGGTTTGTTCACCAAGGCGCCGCGTCGACAGCAAATTGTGCCAATCCATCATAGCGCGGGAAATGTTAGAGCAAATTTCGACCATACGGAATCGTTTGATGGGTGCAAATCGGCTTTTTCGGGCAGGCGCGGTGCGCAGCGCGATGTGGGGCATCGGGCAAGCATCGCAACGCACCCGAAAAGCCGATTTGCCCCACCGAAGGCCGGATTATTTTTCGCTGTGGCCGCTTCGCACGTCTTATGAGATGCCCCACATCGCATGGCGACGTGCTCATTGCCACAGCGAAAAATCATCCCGGTCAAACGGTCCCGTATGGTCGAAACTTGCTCTGAAACCATGTCGGTGCAGCCGCAACAAGCAAAACCGGCGCCCAGCGGAAACGCCGGGCGCCGGCCATGATCGAGATAGAAACGATCGATCTATCCTAGGAGCTTCGCAGCTGATCGAATTAAGAGACGGAGCCTCACCACGCTTCGATCAACCGCCACAGTGTTAACGGAAAGGGTAAACGAAAGTTTAGCAAAACGCTTACAAGAGGCTTGCATCGCCGCCCCGAATGGCGCGATGCTTTTTTCTTCACGGTCAACGAGCTCCAGGGGAGGTGGTGCGTGATGGAGGTGCGTGTCCGCAATGCCCGGACCGCCGATGCCGCGGCGATCGCCCGCATTCACGTCGAAACGTGGCGCGATACCTATGCCGCGCTGTTGCCGGCACGGTACCTGACCAGCACGTTGAGCATCGAGCGCAATGCCCTGCACTGGACGCGCGCTTTGCGGCACGCCGATGGCCGAGAACGGACGTTGGTGGCCGAGACGTCGAGCGGTACCGTCATCGCCTATGCGGCGTTCGGCCGATCGCGCGAGCGGCTCTATCCCAGCGACGGCGAGCTCTACGCGCTTTACGTTTCCCTCGATCAGCAGGATTTGGGCATCGGCCGCTTGTTGTGCGGCGCCACCGCTGAGCACCTGTTGGCGGCGGGCTGGCAAGCCATGGGCGTGGAGGTCCTGGCCGGCAACCCGTCGCGGTATTTCTATGAGGCCATGGGCGCCCAATTGAGCGCCACCAAATCCCACGTCTTTGCCGGCGAGGCGCTGCCGGCGTTGCTCTATCGCTGGCCGGAACTGACCGTATTGATTGCCAAAACCCGGCGATCGGAGCCTAATTCAACGGTAGATCGAGCAGGCCGCCCAATTCCGCCAGGGCGGCGTCGGGATCGGTGACTTTTATGGTCGTCATGCCAAGCGCGCGGGCCGGTTTGAGGTTAATGCCGAGATCGTCCAAATAGACGATGTTCTCCGCCGCGACATCGATTTGCCGGCACACATAGGCGTAGATGCGCGGGTCCGGTTTGCGCATCCCGACTTTGCTGGATTCGATAACCGTATGGAATAACGCCATGACCGCCTGCACCTCGCGGGTTCGCGCGGCATCGAACGTCATGGCCGGGCTTTCGCCAACGGCAAAGTTGTTGGTCAGGCAAGCCAGGACAAAATGCGGTTTGATCAGCGGCAGGGCCTCCGCCATGGCCGGGCGCACGCGGCCAGACAACAGCGCCAGAACCTCGCGGCCGGGGACGGCATGCCCGGCGGCGCCCGATTCCTGTTCGAACAAGTCGCTGAATTCCTCGGCGGTCACATCGCTGCGTTCAAACTTGGCCCAGGCATTGTCGTTTGGATTGCGGCTGTTGATGGTGCGGATGAAATCGACCGGCAGGCCGTTTTCGCCTTCATAGTGATTAAAGGCTTCGAACGGGCTGGTCGTGATGACGCCGCCGAAGTCCCACAGCACGGCACGGTACATCAGCCGATCTCCCGAAACTTGCTCTAAGTATCGGGCGTGCTTAACTGGTTTCGCCCGGGCCGGCAAGGCCGTGCCGCATATTTGCGCTAGTGTTGAGCGTCCTAATGCCGGGTCGCGGCCGATTCGACTTGCTTGCCGTCGCCGTAGGTCTTGTCGATGATACGCAGCACCCCTTCCCATTGGTTCTGGCGACAGAAATCCAGCGCCTCGGCGACGCCCAATGAAACGACCAAAGACCGCGCGAGTTCGCGCTGATAGGTGTCGTTGATGCCCATGTTTCGACCCCTTCGATCCGTTCGAGGCGGTTGATGCCGCCTTGAACGCCATACAAAGAGCAGGTTTCGTGCCAAGTCTCTGGCCGACGGCGGCCAAGCGTGTGGCTTTGTCTGCTGGACCAGGTCAAGGGCGCCATGTTGCGGTGCACAAGGGTGTGGGGTTGCATGGCCCGAGCCGCTGGAATCGACACCTTCGCAGTGCACTCAAAAGTGACTGCTGCGCTGGCGCCAAGTCAGCCGCCAGCCCCTGCGCGACCGCCCCGTCGTGGCATGGACCGGCGTTTGATGGCCAGGTCGTGTAAGAAAGACCGACAGGCGAAGACCAGATGGGCGTGATCAATGGTATCAATCTCGGATCCAACCGGCGGCCGGTTTGCTGGCCGCCGCAGTTCGGGTAATCTGCGCCGCATCGACCTTCCAGCAAATTGGACCCGTCATAAATGAGCGGAATCGACCCCGCCGCCCGGCCGATCGAGACATCGCCAAAGATTTCGGACGATGTGAAATTTACCACTTGCTATATGTGCGCCTGCCGCTGCGGCATCAAAGTCCATCTGCGCGACGGCGCCATCCGTTATATCGAGGGCAATCGCGATCATCCGGTGAACGGCGGCGTGCTGTGCGGCAAGGGCTCCGCCGGCATCATGCAGCATTATTCGCCGGCCCGGCTATCGAAACCGCTGAAGCGGGTCGGCCCGCGCGGCAGCGGCGATTTCGTTGAAATCGAATGGGCCGAAGCGATCGAACTCGCCCGCGACCGGCTCGACACCATCCGCCGTAGCGATCCGCGCAAATTGGCGTTCTTCACCGGCCGCGATCAGAGCCAGGCCTTGACCGGCTGGTGGGCAACCCAATTCGGCACCCCCAACTATGCCGCCCATGGCGGCTTTTGTTCCGTCAACATGGCGGCCGGCGGGCTCTATTCGATTGGCGGGTCGTTCTGGGAGTTCGGCGAACCGGATTGGGAGAACACGCTTTATTTCATGATGTTCGGCGTGGCCGAGGACCACGACAGCAACCCGATCAAAATCGGCCTCGGCCGGCTCAAATCACGCGGCGCCAAGTTCGTGTCCATCAACCCGGTGCGCACCGGCTATTCGGCGATAGCCGATGAATGGCTCGGCATTCGGCCGGGCAGCGACGGCCTGTTCGCATTGTCCCTGGTTCACGAGTTACTGCGCGCCGGCAAGATCGACGCGCCGTACCTGGCGCGTTACACCAACGCCGGCTGGTTGGTAATACGCGACCCGGACGGCGCTCAAGATGGCTTGTTCGCACGGGCCACGGACGGCGAGCCGATTTGTTGGGATCGCGAACGGGGCGGCCTTCACTCGGCGATGGCGGCGGACGCGGCGCCGGCCTTGAACGGAAACTACAAACTGGCGGACGGGCGTGACGCGGTTCCGGCGTTCCAGCTGTTGGCCGAACGCTATCTCGATCCGGCGTTCGCTCCGGCGGCGGTTGCCGAGCGCACTGGCCTCTCGGCTGAAACCATCCAGCGAGTCGCCGCAGAATTGGCGACGATCGCGTTCGAGCGTGAAGTGATCATCGATACGCCATGGACCGACAGCTGGGGCCGCCGGCACGAACGCATGGTCGGGCGGCCGATCTCGATGCTGGCCATGCGCGGCATATCCGCCCATTCCAACGGCTTCCATACTTGTCGCGCCCTGCATCTGTTGCAAATGCTGCTCGGCAGCGTCGATGTCCCGGGCGGCTTCCGCTATAAGCCGCCGTTTCCGCGGCCGGCGCCGCCCGCTGCCAAACCGGCCGGCGGTCCCGGCCAAGTTGCACCTGGGCAGCCGATGCTGGGGCCGCCGCTCGGCTTTACCACCGGGCCGGAGGATCTCTTGGTCGATGCCGACGGCATGCCCTGCCGAATCGACAAAGCCTTTTCCTGGGACGCGCCGGTCGCCGTCCACGGCATGATGCACACGGTCATCACCAACGCCTGGAAAGGCGATCCCTATCCGATCGACACGCTGTTCCTGTTCATGGCCAATATGAGTTGGAATTCGGCGATGAACACCGGCGACACCATTAAAATGCTGACGGATGTCGATCCGGAGACCGGCGATTATCGCATTCCCAACATCATTTATTCCGACGCGTTTTTCTCGGAGATGGTGCCCTATGCCGATCTGGTGCTGCCGGATACCACCTATCTGGAACGCTGGGATTGTATTTCGCTGCTGGATCGGCCGATATCCAGCGCCGACGGCGCCGCCGATGCCATCCGCCGGCCGGTCTTGCAGCCGGACCGCGACGTCAGACCGTTCCAGGACGTGCTGTTGGATCTCGGCGCCCGGCTCGGCCTGCCCGGCCTGGTCGACGCTGACGGCGCGGCGCGCTATCCCGGCGGCTACCCGGACTATCTCGCCAATCACGAACGCAAGCCCGGTATCGGTTCCCTGGCCGGCTGGCGCGGCACCGACGGCGACCAATCGGGCACCGGCGCGCCTAATCCGGACCAGTTGCAGCGCTATGTGGAAAACCAGTGCTACTGGCGTGTCGAGCTGGCGCCGGAGCATCGCTATTATCGCTTCGCCAATCAGGGCTATTTGGATTTTGCGGTGGCGATGGGCTTCATCGACGCGCCGGATCCGGTCGTCATGCAGATTTATTCGGAGCCGATGCAGCGGTTTCGCTTGGCCGCCGCCGGCTTTGGCGACATCCAACCGCCGCAATCGGCGCGCGCCCGCATTCTGACCTATTTCGACCCGCTGCCGATCTGGTATGCGCCGCTCGAGGACGCGATCGAAGGGGCCGACGCCTATCCGTTGCACGCCATCACCCAGCGTCCGATGGCGATGTATCATTCTTGGGGATCGCAGAATGCCTGGCTGCGGCAGATCCATACCGCCAACCGGCTCTATGTCGCCCGTGAAACCGCGGCGGCCGGCGGCCTGGTCGATGACGATTGGGTTTGGGTGACAAGCCGGCACGGCAAGGTCCGGGCCCAGATCAAGCTCATGGAAGGCGTCGAGCCCAATACGGTCTGGACCTGGAACGCCATCGGCAAGCGCGCCGGTGCCTGGAACCTTGGGCCCAGCGCGCCCGAAGCGACGCGCGGCTTCCTGCTCAACCACTTGATCGACGATTTGCTGCCGGCGACCGCCGACGGCTATCGCTATGCCAACGCCGATCCGGTGACCGGCCAAGCCGCATGGTATGATTTGCGGGTCAGGTTGACCAAGGCGGCGCCGGACGAGGCCGGCACCGCGGCGCCACAGTTCGACCTGCTCACGCCGCCGCCCGGCGTCGGCGAGCGTCCGGGCATCCTGCGCTATGGCGAAAAATTCCGCGTCGATGGGGAGGGCGCGTGACCGACCTTCCCGCCGCACCAACGCCGAAGCAACTCGGTCTGGTCATCGATCTCGACGTTTGCGTCGGTTGCCACGCTTGCGCTGTCAATTGCAAGGAATGGAATACCGGCGGCCACCCGGCGCCGCTGACCGACGTCAGGCCTTATGAGGACGACGTCGCCGGCGTTTGGCTCAACCGTATCCATGGATTCGAAGTCGGCGACGGCGCCGCCGGCCGGACGGTGCATTTCCCTAAATCCTGCCTGCATTGCGCCGATGCCGCCTGTGTCACGGTGTGCCCGACCGGCGCCTCTTATAAAAGGATCGAAGACGGCATCGTTTTGGTCGATGAAGACCTGTGCATCGGCTGCAAGCTCTGCTCCTGGGCCTGCCCCTACGGTGCCCGCGAATATGATGCCGACGGCGGCGTCATGAAGAAATGCACGCTCTGCATCGACCGAATCTACAACGACAATCTGCCGGAGGCCGAACGGTTGCCGGCCTGCGTCGCCACCTGTCCGACGTCGGCGCGGCATTTCGGTGATTTCGCCGATCCTGACTCCAACGTTTCCCGTCTGGTCGAGGAGCGCGGCGGCTACGATCTCATGCCCGAACAGGGCTATCGGCCGACCAACAAATATTTGCCACCGCGCCTCGATACCAAACGTTTCGCCTTGGACGACGCGCCGGCGGCGCTGGCGTCGGCGGAACCGGCCGGCGGCTTCCTCGGCTGGGTCGACCGGCTGCTGTCCGGGTGAGTTGAGACCATGAATCCGGCCTTCTCCGTCATCTTGTTCACCACCACTTCCGGTGCCGGCTATGGATTGTTGATCTGGCTCGGCCTGTTCGCGCCGCTTGATTTCGCGCCGCGGGCGCCACTGTTCGGCTTCGTCGCGGTCGGCTTTTCGGTGGTTTTGGTTGGCGTTGGATTGCTGGCGTCGATGTTTCATCTTGGCCATCCGGAGCGTGCCTGGCGGGCAGTATCGCAGTGGCGCTCGTCGTGGCTCGCCCGCGAAGGCGTGGCGGCGATCGCAAGCTTCGTGCCGATCGGCCTGTTCGGATTGCTCTGGGTGTTTTCCGGCAGCACCGCCCTATGGCTGGTGGTTGGTTGGATCACCGCCGTGGCGGCGCTGATTACCGTCGCGTCGACCGGCATGATCTACGGCACGCTGAAACCTATACGGCAATGGCACAATCCATGGGTCGTACCGATCTATCTATTGAATGCGCTGATGAGCGGCTATGTGTGGTTTACGCTGTTTACCGCCGCCGTCGGCCGGCAGAGCGCCGAACTCGGGTTCGTCGGCCTGGTCGTGGTGGTCGCCGCCTTGTTGGCGAAACGCGCCTATTGGCGCTCGATCGACGCCGGTGAGAGCTTGAGCACGCCGGAATCGGCTACCGGTCTGGTGGGCCTGGGCACGGTGCGGTTGTTGGAACGCCCCCATACCGAGGAAAATTATCTGTCGCAGGAAATGGGCTACCGCATCGCCCGCAAGCACGCCGCCAAGCTGCGCCGGCTGGCCATGGTGATCGGTTATTTGGCGCCGCTGGTTTTGACGCTGTTGGGCTTGGCTGCCGGCGGCCCGCTTGGCCTTGCCGCCGCCGTCCTCGCGGCCCTCAACGTCACCGTCGGTTTATTGATCGAGCGCTGGCTGTTCTTTGCCGAGGCGACACACACGGTGACGCTCTATTACGGCGCGCGCGCGGCTTGAGCGAATCGATAGATAATTGCGTTACGGATCGCGGAAAGTCAGGCTGAAGGCATAGACCTTGAGGTCGAGGCCAGGCACTGCCATGGCGGCAAGCCGCAGGCGTTCGTTGAAGCCGCCGGCGACAAGGATGCCGCGAACCGGCCGACCGTTGGCGCTGCGGCCCATTTCGGCCAGCAAGCCGGTCACCGCGCGGTCGTCGGCATCGGCTTCGATATAGCCGACGCTGACGGTCTCCCCGGTGCGGTCGCGCGCCGTCAACAACGATAACCCGTCACCCGTTGACACGATCGGCGAGAGCGCCGCAAGTCCCGGCTCCAATTGCCCCAGGTAATGGCCGAGCAGGCCGCGCACTGCGCCGGCCACGTCGTTCTGTGCTACCGGCTTGGCGGCGTCGGCTGCCGGCGGCTCCTCCCATTCGCCATCGCTTGCCGGTGTCGACGATAGAAAGGCATCGGCCGAAGCGATCGGTGTGTCGTCGAATGATGGGTTGGCGCCGGGCAGGATGGCTTCGTCGCCGCCGCCCGACGTGCCCTCGACCACGCGCAGCCGGCGATTGATCAGGTCCATGTCGCGCTGCATCTGGGCTTCGCGCACGGCGTCCGGTTGGACTTCGGCGTCGACCAGCCTGAGCCGGCGTTTCAGCGCGTCGACAACGTCCTGCAAGGTGATGCCGAGGGCTTCAGCGATGGCCTGCGGCAACAGGCCGTCATCGAACAGCCGAATGACATCTTTTTGTGTGTAATCGTCCATTGCCCCTCGCATCGGCCGCGCCCGCATTGTCGTCGAGCCCGGCACAATTCCCGTACCACCATACCATATGCTGCGTCAAAGTCCGCCGAGACCACAATATATTATTGTTGACCATCGCTGCCAATGATATCTTCGCGCCAGCGGGCGATTCATGGGCAGACACCATTCCGGACTTGCCCCGGCGGCCAACGGCGGTGAGGAGGACCCCGACATGAGCGGCATTCCAAGCGATGGGCCGGAAGCCACCGCGGGATCCGAAGGCCCTGGCCGCATGGTCATGAAGGGCGAGGCCCGGCCGGCGATGACCGGAACCGAATCCGGGTCGAGCCGGGCACTCGGACCATCGGATCGGGTAATCCAGCGCATCGCCACTGCCGATATTCGGCCGGCGCCGGTCTCCGCCCGCAAACGTCTCAATTTGGAAGAACTCCAGGAACTGAGCGATTCGATTCGGGATAATGGCGTCTTGCAGCCGATTTTGCTGCGCCGGGCCAATGACGGCGGGCTCGAGGTCGTCGCCGGCTACCGGCGCTGGCTCGCGGCTTCATTGGCCGAAGTCGATGCCATTCCGGCAATCGTGCTGGGCGTGACATCCGACGCGCGGGCCTTGGAAATCGCCTTGATCGAGAACTTGCAGCGCCGCGATTTGACCATCATCGAGGAAGCGGAAGCCAATCGCGCCCTGATCGAGACCTATGGGCGCAGCCACGACCAAGTCGCGGCTTTGATCGGCCGCAGCCGGTCGTTCGTGTCCAACAGCTTGCGGCTTTTGACCTTGCCTGACGACGTCAAATCCATGTTGGAGGAAGGCAAGATCACCGCCGGCCATGCGCGTGCCTTGTTGGCGACCGACCAGCCCGCGGCACTGGCCGCCCGGGTCGTTGCCGAGCAACTCACGGTCCGCCAGGCGGAGCAAATGGCCCGGTCGGGCGACGATCCGCCGAAAGCTAAGAAGCGTTCGGACAAATCCGACAGACCGTCGGACCCGGGGCAAGTGATGTTACCGGGTGAAAGCGAACCGAGTGCTGCTCTCGCCGAAGCGCTTTCTGCGCAACTGGGGGCGCAAGTCCGGATCACCGGCAGTGAATTAATCGTACAAGCCGGTAGCCTAACCGACCTGGTGTCCATCGGCCGGCGCATTCGCGACGCATTGGTGGCCGCGGATAGTGCCGCCGGCGACTAAGTCACTTTTCCAACAGCGGTGGAACAGTATCGCGCACGGCCGATTCCGGACCGGGACGCGCGAAGGCCAGCGGCTGCCAGCGGAACTGCTCGTTCAAACTCCAACTTCTGCCGGTCCAGCTATCGACCAATATCAAAAGCGGCCGGTCTTGCGGGTCAGGCGCCCGATCGGCCGGCGAACTGATCGCCCCGGAAACGATGCGGTAGCGACCGTCCCTTTGTCCTTCGGCGTGCAGCGGTACCGCGAGCATGGCAAACAGGGCTACGGTCGCGCTTAGCGCGAACAGGCGTCTCATGGATCTGCTCCATTCCTCAATTGCAGGTCGAAACAGGATCCTTCAGTGCGCGGGTAACAAACCTGATCTCTTGGCGAACTTTGCGCAGGTCCCTGCGGCTGCGCGCGGTATCCTGCATGGCGGCATGGCGGTTTCGCATATAGGCCAACCTGTCGGCCGGCCCGAGCCGATGGGCGACGCCCGGACGACTAATGTCGGCGACCCGAATGGCTAGATCGTCGGCTTGGACGCGCCTTTCCTGGCGCAGCGTGTTGCGATAGGTCCGGAGTTCGGCCAGGCGGTCGGGCGCGGCGGCATCGTTGCAAACGGTCGATCGTTCGGGGAACTGAAAACCGACGTCATTTGACCAATATCCGGTGCTGACGATGGCGGCCGACGCCGTGGCGGCCGATCCGGCGACTAGGCCGGCGACGACTAACGCGGTGAGGGATTTCTTGATCATGGCCGTTTCCTCCCAAAGTTGCTGTTGGTCAATTATGCAGGCTGGAAGCGGCAAATCGGATGCCAATGCGCACAGGCGGGCAGTGATATTTGTCACAAGCGGCTTATTGCAAGCGATGGAACTCGACCCGCCGATTGGCCGCGGCCTCCGGATTCGCCTGATCGACCAACTTGGCCTCACCCTGTCCAACGGTCGCTAAACGGGTCGGGTCGACGCCATGATTATTGACGAAATAGGCCTTGACCGCGGCGGCCCGGCGTTCGGAAAGACGTTGATTATAGGAATCCTCGCCGACCGAGTCGGTGTGGCCGACGATGGTGATGGAAAACTCGATCGCCCGGTTCTGGCTCAAGACGGAGCCGATCTGATCGAGGGAAGCCACAGACTCCGGTGAAATTTCTGCCGAATTGAAGGCGAATTCGATGGCCATGCCGAAGGCCTTGGGCGCCGGTGTTGTTTCAGCGGCCGGCTCGGCCGCCGCGTCGGGCTTGCGTCCGGTGAAGACCAGGCCGCGCGAAATGCCGCGCGTCCGCCCCTCACCGGCTTTGTTTAGCTCCGGAAACAGCATGCGATTGAGTTCCGCGTTCGACGGCGCTTGTTTGCCGAACTGTTTGACGTCGTCGGCCCAACTGCCGGTGGCCGCTAGCAAAGCGACGGCCAAAGCGGCCGCGCCGAGGCTTCTGGAAATCAAATCTCTCGGACAGAACATCATCTTGCTCCTTCGTCCTTTGCGCCCAATCACTGAATGGAAACAGTGACGGACTGCTCCTGCGCCGTACCGCCGCTGGCTTGTGCGAACAATGCCGACAAGCTGTCGAGATCGCCGACGTCGATTGGAACCAAGTCATTGTCGACGATTTCGTCCGGCAACTGCCCGCTTAAATCCTGGTCACTGGCGAAACAGCGAAATTCCTCGCTTTGGCCGGCGGCATCGAAGCGGAACTGAAACGGCATTTCCGGGCTCGGGATGGCGAATTCACCGTCGCTGGAGACTTGGCGTTGTTGGCTGAAGCGGTTGGGGAATATCTTCAGCACCGACTGATCCGCTTGGCGATAGAAACAGGTGAGATAAAGCGGGCTGTCGGCTGACACCAGCAAGGTCGCGGTATCGCCTGCGGCAACCGTCGGGTCGGCACCGGCATCCGTGGTCAGGCTCCAACCCTCGCCGCCAGCCGACGGTTCACTGCTTGCCGCGGGCGGCGTCGCGGCGACCGCGGCGGTTTGCGCCGGCGGACTTGGCTGGGCCGCCGGATTTGCGGTTGATTTCGCCGCCACCGGTGCCGCAATTCGCGGCGGCTCGCGCGGCACGTCGCAAGGTAGATTTTTCGGCCGGCTCATGGTCTCGGCGGCGAGATTGCTTTTGTCGCCGGGTAGCAAGCAACTGCGATAGGGCACGCCCGACAACCGTCCCATCAGTTCGATGACGGCCAGCTGAATCAACGTGCGAACCGCTTGCGCCTTGCCTTCATTGTGGTCGACACCGAGATTGACGTTAATCGAAATCGGACTGAGACTTTGTGCGTTGAGAATACCGCCGGCTTCCGTCGTGCCGGCGCGATTAATGACGGCGATCGAATTCGATGACGTCAGGCCGGGCACGATTTGCAGGTTCTTGACGCAGCCGACGTTCAGGTCGACCGAAATCATTGAGGTAATCTGATCGCCTGCCGCGCTGAGGTTGAAAACCGGCGTCGACACGCTGGCGCCGGTCGAGGCTTTCGACACCGCTTCGTCCAACTGGCTGATCGATCCGCGCATAAAAAAGTCGGGGGTGACGAAAGAACTGGATTTACCATGACTGCCATGCAAATCCATGATGTCGGCGATATCGCTGCCGAAAGCGACGAAACGGACGGCGTTGCTGCGCTCGGACATGTTTGATACGGCTGATATCAGCATGTCCTTGGTGCCGGCGGCGAGTGATTGGGTCTGGTCCGGGATGTCTTGGGCAGTTACCAGAATGTTGCGGACGCCATGTTCGATGAACAAATTGTCCATGCAATCGAGGGCGTCGCTGAAGCCGGTCTTGAGCTCCGCCGGCTTCGCCGCCGGCGTCGCTTGGCTCATGGCGCCGGTCGTCGACGTCGTCACCGTTTGACAACCGGACAGGGCCAGTATTGCGGCCAGGCCGGCGCTGGCGAGATGGCCGGCTTTGCCGGCGGGTCGTGGCCAGGTATGCAGCATCTGATTGCGCTCCTTATCGTTGCGCGGTTCCGGCAACCGAAATTATTCCGCCGCCGCCGATCGGTCTTGCTCCACTGACCCAGAACAATTTACCATTGCGATCGAAATAATAGAACCATGTGCCGATACCGTAATGGTCTGCCGGTGCGGCTGCTGTGCCGCCGGTCACCGGCATGCGGTGACGATTGTCACTCGGCTGTGGTGACCGGAAAGGTGAACTATGGCCCGCAAAGCCGCGTTGGATCGCCGTCAGCTGTTGGCGGGCAACCGTTTGTTCCGTCATCTTGGGAACGTCGAACTGGACGAATTGGTGACTTATGCCAAAGTCCGGCGCTATCGGCAGAACCAGACCATCTATCACAAGGCCGATGCCGGGGTCAGTTTGATGGCGGTGCTGAGCGGTCGGGTCAAGATCAGCTCGGTCTCCGCTGACGGTAAGGAAGCGATTTTAAATATCATCGACGCCGGTACGGTGTTCGGCGAGATCGCCTTCCTAGACGGCAAGGATCGCAGCGCCGATGCCGCGGCCATGGAAGATACCGAACTCATGGTGCTCGACCGCCGCGACTTCATTCCGTTTTTGGAAAAGCACCCGCAGATTTCCGTCGGCTTGATCGAGGTGTTGTGCGAACGGCTCCGGCGCACCAGCGAAATGCTCGAGGATTCGGCCTTCCTGACACTGCCGATGCGCTTGGCAAAGCAGCTGGTCTGGCTGATGAGCGAATACGGTCAGGAAACCGAAAGCGGCACCCGCATCGAACTGAAACTGTCGCAACGCGAGCTCGGCGGCCTGGTCGGCCTGTCGCGAGAGAACATCAACCGCCAACTTCGCGCCTGGCACAAGGAAGGCCTGATCGCGTTGGACGGCGGCTACATCACCGTCCTGGATGTCGATACCATCGAAGAGATCGCCGACTATTTGGCGCTATGACGTCGAGCCTGGTTGGCTGTGAAGAAAAGTCCTTCGCTGTCGCTCAGTGTACTTTTCTTCAGTAGTAATAATGCGTTAGCGCATCTTGAGGCGGCTCGGCGATGCGCTAACAAGTTATTTTTGCAACAAATAGCGCCTTTCAGGCGCAATTTGTTGCGGTCTCTGATCATGACCAGGGGTCATGATCAGTCAGAGAAAGGGTCGAAATCAGACCGCCGGGCCGCCCCAAGGCCTGATTTGTCCTTATTTCCCCGGTAAAAAGTACACTGAGGCGGAGCCGAAGGACTTTTTGACGATGAGCGGCCTACGGATCGAATGTATAGGCCAGGGTGGCGCCGATGGCGAAGCTGTCGCCGGGACCGTTGAGCCCGAAGCTAACCGAGGGCTCGATGTAGAGGCCTTCTGCGAGCCAAGATGTCATACCGAACTGCAGGCTGAACAGATTCTGTTGGCGGAACGTGACGGTGTCGAACTCGGTCTCGCTGAGAAACAGACCGGACACTGACGTGCTCAGTGTGATCGTGTCGTTCAAGGCATAGGCATAGCCGAACGTCGCATCAATGCGATCCTCGGGCTCCAAGCGGGTCACGTCGTCGAAATCCCGGCTGAAGGTGTGGAGGTAATTGGTATTGGCAAAAAGCACCACCGGATCGATGCTCTTGACCAGTGCGACGCCGCCGCCCAGCGCGTAGGAGCTATGGTCGTCGTCGGTCGGAATGCGGCCGTTGAGCGTGACGATGACGTCGGGCCAACCGACGCTCTCGTGCAGCACGGTGCGGCGCACGCCGACCCGCACATCGCCGAGTTCCGAACGCGACGATCCGGTTACTCTCTGGTCGCCAACGAATACATCAGAGTCCTGGTCCCGGTAGGTGGTACTGGCGAACAGTTCCGTCTCATCGAACAGGCCGTAGCGGACCAGGATAAATCCTGTGAAGGTCTCCGTCTCGACCGTTGCGAGCCCAATATTGCCATTGACCAAGGCCAGTTCCCGGTTGTCGTTCTCGGAATAGAACAGGCCGGTGTCCAACACGATTTCGCCCGGGCCGAGCAGCACGCGCTGCCCGCGCAGGAAAACATCCTCTGCCGTGCGTTCCTCCGGCGCCTCGCCAATCGGCTGTTCCGACGTTCCTTCGCCGACGGGCGGCGGCGCGTCGGCCTGGGCGAGCGTGGTTCCGGTTGCGGTCACGTCCGCCATGGTCTCGGGGGCCAACGGCGTGGCGCCGCCTGGTAGCGGTGGAAACAAGCTCGGCTCTGACGCATCAACATCGGTGGACGGCGGCACGGCCGTTGCTATCAGTGTCCAGTCGCCGTTGAGCCAGGCCAGCAAGGCGGCCCGATTGAAGCGCCATCGCCCGCCGACGCAGCGGCCGGGAACTTCCGCACGCAGCGCCAGCCCTTCCAGTTCGCCAGCGTCCAACCGCAGAAACGTCGCCGCTTCCTCTAGCGTCAGGACATCAGGCCAGGCCGCGGTATCGTCGGCTGCCACAGGCCGAGAAGCGAGAAGGGCGCCACACAAAAGCGTGGCGGCGGCACAACCCACCAGCCGGCGGTACCGTTGTATTGTTTTCCGTTCCATCGTCCTAGCGCACCAATTCCGGCAGGCGGAGGTAGGGGTTGCCGACGGCGAGCATTTCGCGGGCAGTCATGATTTCCGGCTGCGGTAACCCGTCGACAGGTACCGTCAACCGGGTGCCGCCATCGGGCAAGCCAGCCTTCGGCTCGACCACGAAAATGATGCCCTTGCCGTTTTCCTGGATCCAGCTGTCCAGGAACCGGTAACCCGGCATCCGCATATTGCCCCGTGACGGGTCGGCCAAATATACGCGGTCGGCTTTGAAGCCCCTTAGGACGGCGAAGTGCTTGTAGCCGCGCGGCTCGATAAACACGATCACCGGACCACCAAGCTTGGGCAGATATTCCGGCGCCAGGCGGAACCCTTCGGCCTTGTAGCCGCGCGCCTGGGCCACCTTTTTGAGGTCCAGAAGCGAAAAACCCTCTTTGCGTCGCAGCGCTTTCTCGTCTTTGGATAATAGATCGAAGAGATCGGTCAGAATATCCCGTTCGCTGACCTCTTCGCCAAAGCCATTACGCAGGATCGTCGCCAGCGCCGCAGCGCCGCAGGAATAGTCGAAGCGCTGCCGGACCAAATTGGCGTCCCGCATGGCTTTGAGCGATTTCACCGAAACATTAACCCGGTCCCCGGAGCCAATGGAAATGTTTGCTGCTTGTGCCGCCGAAACCAGGAGGGGCAATATGAATATCATACTGATGGTTGCGACGAACCTAGCTAACCGATGAAAACGCGATGCTAACATGCGAGCGATTATATCCGGCGTTTATGGTACACAGGCGGCATGTTCAATCCATCAGAACACTAACACTCCATTGCGGATGCAGTCACTCAACTTGCCGGCCCAATCGGAGAGCACAACCCGGTGCTCTTGGATCGGTTGATGAAACCTTCGTGTATTTCGACAATTGGACCGCTGAAACGGCAAGTAAAAGCCGGGGAGGCGCTTAAGCTTCCCCGGCGTCCAATGGATTTAGTTATCAATCGTATGGCTTAGCTTTGTCTTGTCCGGGCGGATCAGCCCGATTCAATGTGTTCAAATGGCCAGGGTTTCCCAGCGCATGGAAGTTAGCTGGGCCAGGCATCCCCCACGTGCCGCGCACTTTTTCTAGGTCGGCCGCGGTCATCGCTTGTACATTTTGCGGCATGATGGATTTCTTTTCGACCGGTTCGGCGGCAATTGCCGAGCCAATACCGAACGCAAGAACCATCGCACTGCATGTAATCAGTGACTTAAACTGCATGACTACGCTCCATTTTAGGATCTGATTGTGTAACGCGCGCGCCTAGGCCTGGCGGCAAAAGCGTCACGGATATGCCAATGGCAATCGCCGAGCATTGTGAAGGGGCGGCGTCAATCCGGCGTGATAACACTGTGACAACGCCGTGAAATCGTTCGCTATCAGCCTAAGACACCGAACGAGATCACCGACACTTTGTTTTTTGTGATTACTTATTTCTCGGCCAGCACGATGCGCTGGCCGGTTTCGCCGTCGTCGAGACGGGACTTGTGGAAATTCGCTAGCCCGTCCAGCGGTACCTGTGTCGCCAATTGTGCGAACGCCTCGCGCGCTGCCGTCGGATCGGACTCCAACAGCGCGAAGGCTACCTGATAGGCCTCAAAATCGATGCCCGATTCGTCTGGCACCGGCGCTAAGGCAAACAGGCGAAGGGCGTCGGTTTTGCCTTTAAGTACGACCGCGCCGATTTCACGGTGCGGACGCGGCGCTGCCTGATTGATCGTCGCTTCGCTAACGCATAGCCGGGTGCCGAAATGTTTGTTGGCGCTTTCAAGCCGGGCTGCCGTGTTCACCGTGTCGCCGTGGGCGGTGTAATCGAAGAACTGGCTACCGCCGAAATTACCGATCGTCGCCTCACCGCTGTGGATGCCGATGCGGGTTAGTCCCAGCGGGATGCCTTCGGCGGTGCGTTGGGCGGCAAATTCGCCGGCGAAGCGATCCATGGCCATGCCACAGGCGACGGCGCACTCGGCGTGGTCGGGTTGGTCGGCCGGCGCGCCGAAAAACACGACGACCGCGTCACCGACCACCTTGTCGATTGTCCCATCGTGCTCCAGGGCGATAGAAATCATGCCGTCGAGATAGCGATTCAGGAGCGGCTGGAAGATTTCCGGCGGCGTCGCTTCGGTAAGCGCGGTGAAGCCGGCGAGATCGGTGAACAAGAACGTCATGTGCCGGCGCTCGCCGCCAAGCTTGAAGTGGGCGGCATCGGCGATCAGCCGGTCGACCACGTTGGGTGAGACGTATTGCCCGAACACCCGGCGAATGAAACGGCGCTCGGCCCGTTGCCGGCGGCCGACAACGGCACTGGCGGCGCCCAACGTCGCGGCGAAGGCGGCGCTCGGCGCGAACAGCGGCAACAAGGCCAACCCTTCACCGAAACCGGCAAAGGCAACGAACCAATAGCCAAGAACCAGGGCCACGGCGCCGGCCACCTTGAGCGCCAGCTGCAGTGGCACCACCACCAGCACAATGCCGAGCGCCGCGGCGGCTAGCAGAATGGCAAAATGGTAACGGGACTGCACCATCGGAAAATGCCGATTTTCCAGGATATGCGCCAGTATCTGAGCATGGATTTGAATGCCATGCATGGCGCCGAGCGCCGGATCGACCGACAGCGGTGTCCGGTGTCGGTCCTGGTCCGGCAATGTCGTGCCGACAAGGACGATCTTGTCCTTTAGCCAGGCCGGCGGCAGCGCAGGCACGGCAAAAGCCGGATAGACCGGAAAAGTCATCGATCGCTTCGGTCCGACCGGGCGATAGTCGATTTGAAACCGGCGGTCCGGCGGCTCGCCGCCAAGGGTTTTCGCGAGCGCGGCGGCGAAGCCGGGTAAGGCATCGGCCGGCGCGGCCGAACGCGGTCCGCTCCAGCGGACGATGCCGAACGACTGGTCCGTCCAAAGATTGGCCTCGCCTTTGCCAACGCCGTCGAGAAACGCCGCCATGAACGCGCGTTGTTCCGCTGTTTGGGCAGCGCCATCGCCGACCCAAGCCGCCACCACAGGCACCGGTGCGGTGGCAAGAGCCCGGCGCAGGCGGGCGTCTTCGGCAGGTTCGGTCGACTGGTCGAACAGAATATCCAGGCCGATGGCGCGGACTTGGGCAGTGACCAAATGGTCGATCAAATCGGCCAGAAACGCCCGATCGATTGGTGAACGATGGCTGAGCCGGCCAAGCGTTGTCTCGTCGATGCCGATCACCACAATGCCGGCACCGTTGGATTGCGGCGGCGACAAATAGGCGATTCTGAGGTCGGCCAGCAGCGCTTCACCGGCTTTGACGAAGGGCACGAACCGCGTCGCCACGTCGCAGGCACCGGCAATCAACAGGCCGATCAGCACCAGCACGACGCCGTCGACCCATTTGCGCCGCGGCGCATCGCCGAAGGGGGTGCCGGTCGCGCCGATTTTTGTTTTTGACCACTGCATAGGAATGCTTGGAGTGTATCCTGTTAGCGCCTTTGGTGGCTACTAATGCGTATTCGAGGCTATACTTGATCGACCCGACGTTAGTTCAGCTTTGTGGAAGTCCAAATTGGGTGTGGTGAAGAAAGAAATGCTGGCCGTGCTGTTGTGCCGAGTGCACGCGGTGGCGATCAGTGCGGCCTTGATCGGCGCGTGTTTGCTCGGCGCGACGGCGGCCTTGGCGGATTATGTCATCATTTCCTCGACGGCCCCGGCGATCGCGGCCGGCGCGGTTATCGCGGATGGCGATCGCTTGACATTGCCGGCCGACAGTCTGGTCACGCTGTTGAGCCAAACCGGCGACACCGTGACACTCCGTGGCCCCCATGACGGGCCAATTGCCGTCAAGCCCAAAGCAGGCGGCAAGAAATCAATGGTTGCGGTGGTTGGCCGCTTGCTGCAGTCCGGCGATCTGGAAAAAACCGCCTTGGGTGCCAGTCGATCCGTCGGCGATTCGGCCGTGCCCGATGGCGTGAAGGGAATTCCGGCTTTCGTGAGCGGCAGCTATTGCGGCCACCGGGACGGGCTTGAATTGATCCGGGGCGATGCCAAAGGTGTCCAGCGTGCCACCGCGCGCCAAACCGACACGGGCCGGGAAATCTCCCTGATATGGCCGGACGGCAGGCGCGCCGTACCCTGGCCCGGCGATTTTCCGCCGGTTGATGGCGGCGGTTATCGGCTGACCCCGCAGGGCGCGCTGCAGGCGTCGGAATGGGTGTTGCATCTGTTGCCGCCGACGTTGGTCGACCCGACGGCGCGCATCGCCTGGATGATGGAACGGGATTGTCTGCAACAGGCCGCGGCGCTGCTCATTGGCATTCGCCGCGACACCGTGCCTTTCGAGCTCTATTTGACGACAGACCGGGGGCGTCAGCCGGAATACCGCATCGGCGAGCGCATGTCATTGTTGGCGAAATCCAGCCACGACGCCTTTTTGTATTGTTTTGTGCGCCCTTTGGATGGCCCGGCGGTGGCGATATTTCCATCGGCGGCCTCCGGCGGTGCCGGGATCGCCGGCAGTGGCCTGCTGAAATTGCCGGGTAAACGCATGGCCGTAGATCTGCGGGCCGCGGCGCCGCCGGGAACCGATCGCGTTCACTGTTTCGCGACCGAGAAAACGGCTGACAATCATTTGCCCGAGGCGCTCCGGTTCAAAGATTTCGAGCCAATCACGAGCATCAAATCAGGAGATTTTGCAAGGATTTTTGCGGGTTTGCCAACCGGCCGTCTGGCGCAGGCCACGCTTTCAATTACCGTGAAACGATAGGTGTGATAAATATCATAGGCCGGACGCTACCGATACGGTGTAATCGGCCGGCCGGTGCGGACTTGTCAATCGACCGGGAAAACGCGAGCATGGCTCACGCCTTGGACGGATGGAGAAGATCATGAAATCTAAGTCTTTTTTGATTGCAGCCCTGTCCTGCACGGCGCTTTCGATCGCCGCCAACCCAGCTACGGCCCAATTGACGACCACCACCACGAAATCTGTTGTCGCGAACCCGACGGTGCGGTTGGCCTTGCAGATTTCCGTGCCGACCGGTCGCTTCACCGGCGTGCCTTATAACCCCGCGCCAACCGGCCCGAGCGATGGCTCGGAAGGCGGTGGTTCCTCCGGCAGTGGCCCCGACGGCGGCGGCGGCGACGGTGGAGGTGGCGGTGGCGGCGGTGGTGGCGGAGGAGGCGGCGGCGGCGGCGGATCCTGGTAGCCGTTCGCCTTAGACCTCGGGAGGCCTATGCGATGAAGCGCTTGATGATAGCTGGCGCCGTGTTGGCGGTGATGGCCGCACCGGCGCTCGCGGCGCCGGCGCCGGTGACCGACTGCGATCGCCTGGCCGCGCATCCCGCGGATGGCCAGAAAGTAACGCCCGGCGTGCAGTGGGATCTGATCGACGCCCGTGCCGCGATCGCGGCCTGTGAGACCGCACTGGCGCGCTATCCCACAAGCTTGCGGCTGCAATTCCAGTTGGGCCGGGTTCTGATCCGCGCCAAGCGCCGTGACGAGGGCCTGCCGTATTTGTTTGCGGCGGCCGAAGGCGGCTACATGGCGGCCTTTGCCAACATCGGCGGTACCTATCAGTTTGACCTCGGCAACTACAGCGAAGCCTTGAAATGGTATCGCCGCGGTGCCGAGAAGGGCGACGTGAATTCCGAAACCCACTTGGCGGAAATGTATATGGAGGGCGAAGGCGTCGACAAGGACGCCAAGGAAGCCCTGCGGCTCTATATGCGCTCCGCCAAAGACGGCTATGCGCTGTCCGAGTACCAAATTGCCGTCATCTACCAGCGCGGCGGACCTGGCGTGCCCAAGGATCTCGATCGCGCCATTCAATGGCATCGCCGCGCCGCCGATCATGGCCATGCCCGGGCACAGAACGCGCTGGGTCATCTTTATGAAACCGGCGATGGCGTGACGAAAAACCCGCGGACGGCGGTGACCTGGTATCGGCGCTCCGCCGACCAAGGCTACTCGGTCGGGCAGCTCAATCTGGGTTGGGCCTACGAACGCGGCTTCGGCATCGAAAAGAGCTTCAAGGAAGCGTTTTATTGGTATCGCTTGGGCACCGCGGCACGCATCGAATGGGTGCGTGAGAAATCATGGAAAGGCGTGTCCCGGACCCGTCATCGTATCGGCGCGACGGACATCGCCGAAGTGGACCGCCGCATCGATACCTGGCAGGCAGTGAGCCAGGAAGATTCCGCCAGGGCCATACAATTGGCCGCGGCGCCGGCCGCACCGCGGCCGAAGAAACAAGTGGCGCCGGTGGTCGATTCGACTTACCGGCCGTCCGGTACCGTCGATAAAGGCGCCGATCCAGGCTACGTGCCGCCGCCGGTCACAACCAAGCCGGCCACGGTCGCGGTGAAACCGGTCGCCAAATCCGTTCCGGCCAAAGTTGCCGCCAAGCCGGCCGCCAATCCGGCTCCAGTGGCAAAACCAGAGGCCAAGGCGCCGACGTCTGCTGTCGTCGCAAAGGCGTCGGATCCGGCTCCCGACGCCGCGGACTCGGCCGCCATGCCGGCGTTCGAGCCGTTGTTCGGCACGTTCGTCACGGTTACCAACGTCAATGTCCGTGATCGGCCGAGCACTGGGGCCAAGAAAATCGGCCGGCTGCAGCGTGGCGTCGAGGTCGCCGTTCTCGGCAAGGTCATCGACAAGGATTGGATGATCGTCAATCTACCGGGCCAAAAACGTGGCGGTTTTATTTTTGCCGATCTGTTGGAGGCCAAACCGGATGCGCCGGCAGCGAAACCGGCGGCAAAGCCGGCCGCCCAGCCGGTCAAAGTCGCCGTCGCCAAAGCGGGCTTGCCGGACGCCCTGGCTAACGTCGATTTCGGCAGCTTCCACGCGCTGATCATCGGTAACAACAAGTACAAGAATCTTCCCCAGCTCGAGACCGCGGTCGCTGACGCCACGGTTATCGCCGACGTCCTGCGGGACAGCTATGGCTTCAAGGTCAAGTTGTTGACCGATGCGACCCGCGCCGACATCGTCATAGCCCTGGACGGCTATCGCAAGACGCTGACGGAGAAAGACAATATCCTGATCTATTATGCCGGGCACGGGATCATGGATTTTGCGACCGAACGCGGCTACTGGCTGCCGGTCGATGCCTCGCCGGATACGCAGGTGAGCTGGGTTTCCAACACCACGGTCACCGACACATTGAAGGCGATGAACGCCAAACATGTCATGCTGGTGGTCGACAGCTGCTATTCCGGCACCTTGACCCGCAGCATCACCAATCAGCTGGTCAGCCCTGAATATGTGCGCCGTATGATCGCCAAGCGCGCCCGTGTGGTGCTGACCTCGGGCGGTTTGGAACCGGTCGCAGACGGCGGCGGCGGCAACCATTCGGTGTTCGCCAAGGCCTTCATCAATGCCCTGCGGAACAATGACGGCTTGGTCGACGGCACCGAGTTGTTCACCCGGGTGCGTCGGCCGGTGATGTTGAATGCGCCGCAAACGCCAGAATATTCCGACATCCGCTTCGCCGGCCACGACGGCGGCGATTTCCTGTTCATTAAACGCTAATCAATTCACCGTGATCCAAAGACCATCGCTACGCTCAGTGTAGTTTTTGCCGGGTAATGATGCTTTAGCCCACCTCCAAGGTTACCGGAGCAAAAGCCGGGCAAATTTGTTACACAGGGGACGCCATTCCGACGCGAAGATTGGTCGGTCGTCTTGCCGAAAGAAGCCTCGTGTGGCTAAACTAAAATTTGGAACCGACGACCGTCCGAGAAAACTCGGCTCGTGCTGCGTGGGTTTCGGCACTGCGCTAATGGAAAATACAATGACAAGCCGCGAATTTTCGGCCACTCGCGCCACGTTACCCCAAGCAAGCCATGCAGCGGGCGAAATCTACGCCTCGAAAGAAATTTTCCGCCGTGAAGTTGAGGTTTTCTTCAAGCGTGACTGGCTCTATGCCGGCCGCGTGGAAGAACTCGCCAATCCCGGTGACTACATGACGATGCGGATTGTCGATGAGCCTGTGATCGTCGCCCGCGACAAGAACGGCGCACTTAACGCATTTTACAATATGTGTGTCCATCGCGGCGTTGAGGTAGCTTATGGCTCGGGAAATACCCGCTCGTTTAAATGCCCCTACCATGGTTGGGTTTACGATCTCAAGGGTCAACTAACCGGCGCCGCCTATATGGGCGAAAGCGACGGCTTCGACTTGAAAAGTTGTCGTCTAAGGCCGCTGCTGCTCGATGTGTGGCGTGGCAACATCTTCATCAATTTGGACCCGCAGGCCCGGCCTCTGCACGATTCGCTAGCGGAGTTAGAGAAGGACTTCGGCTTTCTGGGTTGGGAGAAATGCAGACTAGGCAACCGGATCGTTCTCGACCTCAATTGTAACTGGAAATTCGTGCACGAAAACCTGATGGATTTCTATCATGTAGGAGTCCTGCACGCGAAAAGCTTCGGTGCGAAGTTTTCTTGGACAGACGACAACGTAAGCCTGAAGCCGGACGGCGGTGTGACGATATTTTACGATGCCGGACCACCGACACCAGGTGCCGAACCGTTGTTAGGCAAGATGCCATGGCTGGAGGAACGTCCGTACAGCTTTGCTTGTACCGGCTACAGGGCACCGAACCTGACTTTCTTTGGCCGCATCGATTGTATCAGACCGATGGTTGCCTGGCCGCTCGATGAAGCGCGCACACAGGTTATTATTTACCATTTATTTCCGGAAGAATTTTTCGAACGACCCGACTTCGAGGACACGCTTCAGATCTATCGCGACTATCAAATTTTGGTTCTGGAAGAGGATCGAACGATGATTGAATCGATGCAGCGGGCCATGAGTTCGCCAGCCTATGAACCCGGGCGGATGAGCACGTTGGAAAAGCCGATGCACAACTTCCTCAACGGCTACCTCGATCGCGTCTACGGCGAGACACGGCAGGAGGCGGTGGAATGAGCGTGGGATTGGCGGCCGCGGCGGACGTACTGGTCCGAGACTATATGGCGGTCCGCCCCGGGGAAAACATGCTGATTACGGCCGATACCGCCGGCGATGCCGCCGTTTGGCAGGCGATTTTGACGGCTGCGCAACAGGCAGATGCCCGTGTAGCGCTTTTGTTGCTGCCGCAGTTGCCGTTCCAGGGGCGGCTGGCCGATCCTTATCTGACACCGCCATTGTCCGGCGCGGTTTTGGCGTCGGACGTCTGGATCGACCTGACCTTTCCCTATCTCGCAGGATCAGAACTCTACGACGATGCCATGAAGACAAATAGGGTGCGCTACTTCCTCGGCGGGGACATGACGGCGGACGGGCTGGCGCGTTTATTCGGCCGCGTCGATCTCGACAACTATTATGCCGTCCATAAGGCCTTCGACGCGCTGATCAACAGTGCCATTGGCCAGCCAATGCGGATCACCGACCGGGCCGGCACTGATGTGGAATTCAAACTCGGCAAACGCGGTTTTGAGAAACCGCGACGGGGCGACAGGCCGGGCAGCTATCTCGTTCCCGGCTCGTGCACCATGTTTCCGGAAGTCGAGAGCGTTCGCGGCCAGATCCGCGTCGGCTCGGTTTTTCACGAATATTACACCGCCCTTGCAGAGCCAATGACGCTCGAAATCGACGGTAAGATCAAAGCCTTGCATGGCGGCGGCAACGAACGCTTCGTCGCTGATCGGGCGCTCCGCCGAGCCGCCGGCGGCGAGTATGGGTACATCATCCATTTCACCCACGGTATCCATCCCGCGGCCCGGGTGACCGGTAAGTCGTTCATCGAGGACATGCGCGCCAGGGGTAATAATGCCATCGGTATGGGACTGCCATGGTGGGAACCGGGCGGTGGTGAGAATCACCCCGATGCGATTCTTTATATGCAAAGCATCGAATTGGACGGCCAGCAGATCGTCGAGGATGGCGCCATCGTCGGTCCGCCGGCACTGGCCAAGGTCGCGGACGAACTCGAGCCGTTTTTTGGCTAAGGCGAGAGCATGAAACCCGCACCTTTCGACTTCCGCGCTCCCCCCGACCTAGCGGGTGTGCTCGACCTGCTGGCTGAATATGGCGAGGACTCGCGCGTTTTGGCCGGCGGCCAGAGCCTCGTGCCATTGATGAATTTGCGCATGGTACAGCCTGCCATGCTGATCAGTATCAATCGGTGCGATGACCTGGACACCATTGCGCGGCAGGACGACCGTCTCATATGCGGTGCCCGGGTGCGGCAGGCGGCGGCCGAGGAAAGCGAATTGGTGCAGCAGGACTGTCCGCTACTCGCGGCGGCTCTGCCTTACGTCGGCGGTCAAGCCAACCGGAACCGCGGCACGGTCTGCGGATCGCTGGCACACGCGGATCCGTTGGCCGAGCTTCCTGCAGTCGCCCTTGCGCTGGATGCCGAAATGCATGTCGCTACTCGATCCGGTCGGCGTCGCATCGCGGCCCGGGATTTTTTCGTTGGGGAACTCGATACGGCGCTACAGCCAGGCGAGTTTCTTGAGGCCGTCGCATTCCAACGCCAGGACGCGGATGAGCGCTGTGCATTTCTCGAATTGGGCAATCGGCGTCACGGCTTTGCCGTCGCGGGTTTAGCACTGCGCTTGGGTGTACAGAGCGGCCGCTGTGTTATGGCAAGTGTTGCGGTAATGGGCGGCGGCGCTACTGCACGGCGGATATCCGCAGTCGAAGCCGCGCTTGAAGGTACCCTGATCGATGAAATCGCAGTTGCGGCGGCCGTTGCGGCGTTGTCGGAGGCAGTGGTTCCGCCAGTCGACGTGCATGCCGATGCCGAGTATCGCCGCCACGCGTTGGGCGTGTTGCTGGAACGCGCCTTGCGGTCAGAGGAAGAACGATGACGGGCAAGACAGAAGTGAGCGTGACCGTGAACGGCCGTAAGCGCCATGCCATGGTGGAACCGCGCATGCTGCTAGTCGATTTTTTGCGTCATGAATTAGGTATGACAGGCACACATATTGGCTGTGAGCATGGCGTCTGCGGCGCTTGCACGGTGTTGCTCGACGGCCGGACGGCGCGAAGTTGTCTGCATTTCGCCGTCGCGGTTGACGGCGCGGAGATTGAAACGGTCGAGGGAATGGCCGGACGAGACCAACTGCACCCCATCCAAGAAGCCTTTCATCAGCACCACGCTCTACAGTGCGGTTATTGTACGGCAGGATTCTTGATGACCACGGTGGAGCTTCTGAAGCGCGATCCCGACCCGGACGAAGCGGATATCCGGCGGGCGTTGACCAACAACGTTTGCCGCTGCACCGGCTACGCCAATATCATCAAGGCCGTAGCCGCGGCCGCGGCGGCAATACGGGCACAAAGCTGAGGTACGGTGATGGCAGACAATATGCGCTTCATCGGCCAGGACGTGTTGCGTCGCGAGGACGAATACCTGCTGCGCGGTCAGGGCCGGTTTGTCGACGACCTGGTGGTGCCTACGGACACGCTGCATCTCGGGTTTGTACTGAGCCCGCATGCCCATGCTCGCATTGCCGCCATTGATGTCGCGCAAGCCGCCGCACTCGATGGCGTCGTCGCCGTATTGACCGGTGACGACATTGCCGAATTCGTGCAGCCTATCGTCGCCGAGATCGAGTTCCCCGGCTACATCCGCCATGGCCGCGACGTCGTCGCCCGTGACATCGTTCGGTTTGTCGGCGAGGCCGTGGCGGTGGCCGTGTGCGAAAGCGCCTATGTTGCACAGGATGCGATCGAACTGGTCGACGTCGACTACGAGATCCTGCCGGCGGCCGTGCGACTGGAAACCGCTACCGACCCTGGCATGCCGCAAGTTCATGCGGAAATCGACAACAACCTGATCTTTGAGGGGCGGTTCACGACCGATGGTGTCGATGCAGCCTTTGCCGGTGCACCGCATGTGTTGAAGGAACGTTTTCGGTCCGGCCGGGTTGGTGGTGTGCCAATCGAGCCCCGTGGCTGTTTAGCCATCCCAGAGCATGGCGATTCGCTGTTGTTCTATTCGTCAACGCAAGTCCCGCACCTTTTGCGGACGGCACTTGCCCAATACACCGGCGCGGACGAATCAAAGATTCGCGTTGTCGTCCCCGAAGTCGGTGGCGGCTTTGGCACTAAGGCGCAGATCTATCCGGAAGAATTCGTCACCTTTGCCCTGGCGCGGCACTTTCGCCAGCCGGTTAAATGGATGCAAGATCGGCGAGAGGAACTGCTGACCGATATTCACGCGCGTGATCACCTGTATGAGGTCGAAGTGGCATTCGACGATGACGGTGTCGTACAGGGTCTTCGCGCTGAAATTTGGACCAACGGCGGTGCCTACTCGACTCTGCCATTTGGCTGCACGCTGGAAACCACCGGCGGCGCACGCATGATTGTCGGCCCCTACAGGATTACCGAATATGCCTACGTCGCCCGCGCCGTGGCGACGCATACGGCACCGGCGGGTGCCTATCGTGGCGTTGCGCAACCGACCTGTTTCATGGCCATCGAGGGCATGATGGACCGGATCGCACGCGCACTGAAACTGGATCCCGCCGAGGTGCGGCTGCGCAACATGGTGCCGACTGCGGAGCTGCCATGGACAAACGTCGTTGGCGTTCGCTACGACACCGGCAGCTTCGTTGAGTCTCTGCAGCGCGCAATGACAATGATCGACTACAGCGGATTTCGAACCCGGCAACCGGCGGACCGGCTTGTGGACGGCAAGTACCGCGGTATCGGAATCTGCAGTTTCACGGAGGTCAGCGGGACCGGTGCCCCCGGTTGGCGCGCCCGTGGCTTGGTACGCATGCCAGGTTTTGACAGCGGCATCGTCAAGGTCGAGCCAACCGGTAAAGTCACGGCCTATGTCAGCCATGCCCACGCCGGACAGGGGCACTACACCACGTTTGCCCAGGTCGTAGCAGACGCCCTCGGCGCCGATCTAGAGGACGTCAATATCATCGAAGGCGATACCGCGGCCACGCCTTATGGCACGAACACCTTTGCCAGTCGCAGCGCGGTCACTGGCGGCGGTGCGTTGTTGCGCGCCGGAGACAAGGTGAAACAAAAAATTCGACGCATCGCGGCGGACATGCTGGAAGCGGCGGTCGAAGACGTCGTGGTCGAGGGCGGCCGTGCCTATGTCGCTGGGGTCGCACAGCATGGCCTCAGCTTCAAGCAGGTGGCCGAGACTGCCTATGCCATGAATAATCAGTCTTTACCCGAAGGTGAAACCTTCGGATTGGAGGATACCGACTTCTACGACCCTCCCCTGGTGACCATGGCCAATGCGGTCCATATCGCACAAGTTGCGGTTGACGCCGCGGATTGCCGGGTCGAGATCGAGCGATACGTGGTTGTGCACGATTGTGGGCGGATCATTAATCCGACAATCGTCGACGGTCAGATCCAAGGCGGTATCGCGCAGGGTATTGGTGAAGCTCTGATGGAAGAAATGGTCTACGACGACATGGGCCAGTTCCAGAACGCGACGCTTCTCGACTATCTGCTCCCGACCAGCGAGGACCTGCCGAATTTTGAGATCGAGCACATCGAGTCACCGTCGATCGACAATGTCGGCGGCTTCAAAGGCGTTGGCGAAGGCGGCCTAATCGGCGCGGTACCGGCGGTCCTCAACGGCGTCGCCGATGCGCTATGCGACCTCGGCGTCAATATTAACCGAAAGCCGCTGAAGCCCAGCGTGATCCTGAAGCTCATGCGCGAGGCACGCGAACGGCAAACATGAAATTTCAATCGTGGGCCGTGAAGAATAGTCCTTCGCTACGATCGGCATACTTTTCTTCGCCATGAACTAATCAAATCGCGTCGATCATCAACTGGCGTTTTCGGCCGTACTCGGTTTGCGAAATCAGCTTGTCACGCAGCAGTTGGTTCAACAGCACCAAGCCCTTTTTTGGGTCCATGTCGGTGGGGTTGATCTTGGTCAGAATCTTGGCGCGCTCGGCGATGAACTGTTCCGGATTGAGTTTGCCGAGCCGGAAATTCCGATTGACCGCGCGCAGCGCTTGACCGAGTTCGCCGACCGGTTGCTCGGCCCTGATTTCCGCAACTTTGGCGGCGTGCTCGGCACGGGTAATCAAACCGGATTTCAGCAAATCGTCGAGTTGCGCCAGGCGTTCGGGTTCGGTCACCGCCGGACGGTCGGTGGTGCCGGCCGGCGCCGCCGCCTTTGGTGCCGCCGCCTTCGGCACCGCACGGGTCACGGTCTTTGTCGGTGCCGGCGCCGCGGCGGCCGGTTTCGGTGCTGGCGCGGTCTTGGCCGCCGGTTTCGGTGCGGCGGTGACGCGGCTTGGCCGATTACTAACCAATGCACCATAGACGAAGCCTTTTTGGTCGCCGACCAGCGCCACCTGATACCAGCGCTTGCCCTTCGACGTGGTCCGGCCAATGACGCGGACATCGCTACCGGCGCCAAGGCGGGCGGTAATCGGCGCGGTGGTCGACGGCTGCTGGCGCACATTGGCGTTCGTGGTGACCATCATCAACCGCTCCATGGGTTCGATCGGCGTGCGTTCGATGATCGGTGCGGCCGCCGATTTCGGCGCTGGCCGAACTGCGGCGACGCTACTGCCGGTGGCCGAGCGCATGTTGGCAAGCGTGCATTCGATGCGGGATTCGTTGGCGTCCTTGTAAGTCCAGAACACCGGGAACCGAAAGCGCGGCGCGTAGTAGGAGCGGAGTTCGGAGGTATAGGTCTCGACATAACGCTGCTCGTCGATGGCAATGACTTTCAAGTCGCCATAGGCGCGATTGTAGATCGTCTCGCGGCCCAGCACAGAAATCTTGTAACGCCAGACGTAGCGGTTCCAGAAGCCCCGCCGTTCTTCCACATAGCCCTCAAACTTGGCGCCGATTTCGAGCGCGCCGAGCTGTTGAAAGTTATCGGGAATGTCCCGCATCTCGTGGACCTTGCCGCCGATCTGCTCCTTATACATCAGCGTCGTCGGCAGAAACGCCAGCGGTTTTTCATACCAGTTTTTTCGCCGGCCATTGTCGACCGCGACCTTGACGACGCCGCCATTGATCGATTCGATGCGGTAGGTCTCGGTGAAGTTGGTGGCACCGGAGGATTGGCAATCGAAACTGTATTCGGTGCCGACGGCAGGTGCTTGGACCTGGGCGGTAGCGGCGGTCGGCCAGGCCAAAAGGCAGGCCACCGAAATCACAAAATAGACATTTTTCATCGCGAATGGCCTCGGGCTCGGTTACTTTTTGTAAGGATGCTCATGCCGTGGGCACAGGGTCGAGGGTACTGGGTTGATTGGGATCGGGCAAGGCGATGCCGCGGGATTCAGATATGGTTATGCGATGATCAGAGCAGAAATTGACCGCCGACGATCGCTGCCGGCGTTGGCCGTGGCGCTGCTTGCTCTCGGTATTGGCTTTGCCGCGCAAGCCGCCGCCCAGTCCGGCGCGGCCGTCGATTCGACCTGGCAGCGCGCCCGCGTCGCCATCCCGAGCGGTGCCAGCCTCGACCGCGCCGTGTTCGGCGACTGGCGCGATGCGGCGGTGCAGCGGGCGGTCAGCGCGATGGCGCCGGAAAAACCGTTGCCGGCGGTGATCTACATGCATGGCTGCAGCGGCATCGGGCCGGAGGATGAGGCGGCGCGGATCTTGTTGATGGAATGGGGTTTCACCGTGTTCCAGCCCAATTCCTTCGCCCGCGCCGGGCGCCGCGCCAACTGCAGCGCGACCGACCGGGTGACCGCCTTGGCGCCCGAAGCCCACCAATTGCGTCGGGAAGAACTGCAAAACAGCCTGCGCCAGGTCCGCGCGCTCGATTGGATCGATCCTTCGCGGATTTACGTGATGGGTTTTTCCGAGGGCGGCATGGCGCTCGCCGGCTACGATGGCGGTAACATGGCCGGCGCCATCATCACCGGTTGGCATTGCGCCGGCCGCGACCGCTTTGCCGGCTTAGCGCTCGCCCCCGAAGTCCCGGTCCTGGCCATCCTCGGCGCCGCCGATCCGTGGTACCGGGACAAACAGGGCCGCCATTGCGGCGAACATTTTAGGGGCCGGGCCCTGCCAGCCCGCTCCCTTGTGCTCAACGGCAACGGCCATGAAATCGTCAATTCTCCCGATGTCGCCAACGCCGAACGGGCCAAGGCCGCGATCATTGCTTTCCTGGGCGGCGGCTGATGAATCGGTCGGCCGAGGCTGGGCCAGGTCACGATCTGCGCGGCCGAAAAGGGCTGCGGGCCTGGCTCAGCCAGGTCAATGCCAGGCGGCGCGAGGTCGGCTTTAGATATACCGTAAGGTTGATCTGGCTGCGGCTGGTTCCGAAATGGCTGTTTCAATTCGATCATTATTATATTTACAGTCTCGACCTGCAGGCTTGGAACCGGCGCGACAGCGCCTTCGCAGAGGCGCGTTGGGCGCGGCCCGACGACGCCGAGGAGCTGTTACGGATCGGCATGCGGCCGGACCAAGTGAAGGACCTGACTGATGCGCGCTACCGGGCCGGCGTAATCGAGCATGAGGGCCGCATCGTCGCCTACAATTGGTGTCATACCGGCACAAAGACGCCGTGGCCTTGGATACGGTTTTCCTTAGGCCCGGGCGACGTTTGGTCCTTCAGGGGCTGGACGGTAGCGGAACACCGTGGCCGGGGTCTGTTCCCGCGGGTCAAAGGCTTCATGGCGCAAGCATACAAGGATCAGGGCTTCACCCGCATGGTGAGCACGATCGATGTGCCGAACCGCAATCAACAAAAAGCCAATGCAAGCCTCGGCGGCCGGCCGATCGGCCGGCTATTCATGCTGCGTTTGCTTGGGCTGAATTTGGTGGGCCTGAACGGCCGCTTTCGGCTCGGCTGGTGGAGTGCCGAGCGACCGTTTACACTGGCATTCGACCTAATTGAGGACATTTGATTGAAATGAGGCCATGACACGATGCGCACTGGCTCCAGACCCAAGCCTTTCGTGCCGTCCTTGTCGCGCTGGGCGTGGCTGCCCGACTGGTTGTGGCGATTCAATTTCTACCTTGGGCGCTTGTTCTTTTCGAATATGGACCCGCTTTCCCACCAAATTTATTGTTACTTGACGCTGCGGCGCATCCGTGCCGAAGCCGCGCTGGCGCCGCGATCCGACGTCTTGTTCGCGACCAAGGAATTGAGGCGGCATGGCTACGTCATGTTGCCGCCGATCTATCCGCCGGCTCTGGTCGAGGCGATCCGAAAAAAAGCCGGCGGCACCTTGTCTAACCCAGAAACCAGGCTGCCACGGCAGAATGCGGCCCCCGACGGCAATCATTATTCCTGGTACGTCAAGGATCTGTCGACTGCCGTTCCGGAAGTCCAAGAGCTGCTCACAGACGAAATCATCGCCACCGTTCAGAACTGCATGCAGGCCCATATTCGGGTTGCTGTGGCCAAAATCTATCGCAATATATCCGTACCGGAGGATGTCTACCGGCAAAGGGAATTGCATTCCAACCAATGGCATTTCGACCATCATAGGGGCGCAGGCCTGATCAAAATCTTCTATTTGGTCAACGATGTTAGCGACGAGGATGGGCCGTTCTGCCTGCAGCCGCGGCCGAGGTCTCGATTCCTCATGCGGAACGGCTTTGGCGACCGCGACGATTACCGCCTGTCCGACTCCGTGCTGGATGACCCCGATCATATGATCAAGCTCACTGGACCGGCCGGAACGGCTATGGTGTGCGATTCGACTGTCTGCCTGCATCGCGCCGGCAAAGTGGCGGCGGGCCGCGAGCGTGACATCCTGCAATTTCAGTTGATGCCGTCGACGACGCCGCTGGCCGCCGATTGGATCAAGGATCCGCGGTCGACATTCTTGAGCGATGCCTTGCTCGGCGCTCGCGAGCACCCGACTTTTCCTACGGCCGAACGCCGGCGCTGAACCGTCATCCGACCCGATGCGCCCGCCATAGATAGCGTAGGCAGGATGCCGTCGCCACTGTGGCCTGGAGAATGAAAAACAGGAAGGCTACCGTCGGGAATACAAGAAACAGCAGAATCCCGAATATCTGAGACTGCATGCCAAACAAGCTCATGATTATGTCATCGACGATGCCAGGTGAATTTTCCCGATCAAGCAAATCTTCATAAATACTATCGTAAATATGTATAACAAAAAATCTGGCCATTCCCGACACCACGAAAAATATGCCTACGGCAATAGACATTTTCATGTGATAAACGTCGCCGAGATTTTCGAAATATTTGAAGGTGTAGAAAAATATGCCGCCATGCACCAAAGCATTCGCGATCATGTCTATGCATATGTCAAAAAAGTGGCCAAACCGACTCTCGGTTTCCGTCGCCCGGGCGAGCTGCCCATCGACGCAATCAAGCGTAAAGATGAAGTAGGCGAAAAGAAATATCATCGATATCGAGAATGCGATGTCGTCACTGGCAAGATGCATCGCCGTTAAGAAATATATGACAGACAATACACCGCGCAGCGCGGTCACCATGTTGGCTGTCAGCCCCGCCCGGTAAAAACCGAAAGCCAAAAAGATCGACAAGTTGTTGCTAATCAGCTTGTCTATGAGCGGGTGATGCTTGGCGTTTCTGACTGCCACAAATTGCGAAAACGGGAGCGCATGCGGTCGATCCTGTTGGTCCGCGTCGCCGGCCGCCATGATTGACACCTTCAAGGACTATCTGTTCATTGCGAACATTGGGACAGAATTCAACGCTGTCGTTGGTGGCAGTGTAATCCGTCGGTTTGAGGAAGCAAGCGACCTTGCATGACGACCTGCAGATCGAGATTGTACGCGGCGATGAGGCGTTGGACGTTCTGAAAAGCGAATGGATGGAACTGAGCACGCGGGCGCGTGAGCATTTTTGCAGCCAGACCTTCTACTGGGCGAGCCATGCCTGGAAGCACGCGGTCGCGCGCGGTGATTGTCGCCTGTCCATTCTTACCGGCCGTGACCAAGGCCGATTGGTACTGGTTTGGCCGTTTGTCCTTCGCCGCCATTTAGCGTGGCAGGAGGCGGAATGGCTCGGCGCGACATACGAATACCGCGATGTGCTCGTCGAACGAAGCCCGGTCGCCGGACGGTGGATCGATGAAGCCTGGGGTTTTCTAAAGACCGAACTCGGCGCCGATCTGGTGAGTTGCCCCTCCATCAGACCCGATGCCGCCGTCTTCCCCCTATTGAACAAGGAAGCATCAGCCGTGCGCCGGCATTGGCCGATACTGTTCATAGCGGCGGACCGTTGGCCGGACTGGGACAGTTACCGGCAAAGCCTGCGCGCCAAGTTCCGTCGCGATCAACAGCGTCGGCGGCGGCGACTGGCGGAGCGCGGCCGGGTGGCATTGGAGATTGCAGAGAGCGGCGAGCAGGTCGACCGGCTCATGGGCTGGCTGTTTGCCCAAAAACGCGCTTGGGCGCTGCGCCACAGGCTCTACCTGCCGTGGCTCGAATCGGGTGCTTACGAGGACTTCCTACACGCTGCCGCCAGGGACGCGCTCGGTTCAGACGAACTCTGGCTCGGCGCCCTAAAAGTGAACGATCAAATCCTGGCGGTGCAGCTGGCTTTCGTTTGCAGGTCCAGGATGGAGCTGTACATGATTACCTATGACCGTGCATGGCGGTCTTACGGTCCCGGACGGCTGATGTTAGAAGAAGCCGTGAAATGGGCATTCGACAACAAAATTTCCGTGGTGGATTTTCGCACCGGCCTCGAACCGTTCAAGTATGGATTCGCGAATGATGAGACCTGGCGCACTGATCACCTGGTGCCTTGCGGCCGGTGGGGCGCCTGCTACGTGGCTTGGCGCCGTAGCGTTGTCCGCGGCGTCATCGCGCGAATGCATGCGGCGTTGCCGGCCGGCGTCCGGCGGGTTTTGACGGTGGATGACGGACGCCATCGTTGATGGCGGCGGCACGATCACTTTATGATGCTGCTGCCGGAAGACCCGAGGAGTCGAGAGTGTGATCCAATACCAGCAAAGGCGTCGGCTTTGACATGGCCAGCCAAACGCCGCGGTTGGTTACCGCAAAAGACGTCTTCGAGATTGCCCAAATCCCGTTCTTGATGGTCATCTCGTGGATGGTTCCGGAACGCCACTGGCCGGCAGTCGCCCGTCTGATCGCCCGTCTGATTACCAGCTTGTTCGCCAAGCGAACGCGGAAAAGGCGGCAACGCCTTGGGCGCTTGTTCGACGGACGCATTAATCCCACCGTATTGAACAGAATGGAAATCATACTGATTACCCATAGATACGTCGCCCGGATGCAGGGATATCGCGAATACCGGCCGAACGGCTGGCGTCCGGACATCAAGGTTGTCGGCGCGAAACATATCGATGCCGCGTTGGCGGCAGGACACGGTGTCGTGCTGTGGGTCACGCCATTTCCTTACAGCCATTTGGTGACGAAGAAAGGCCTGCATGAATCCGGCTACCGGGTCAGCCATCTGAGCCGGTCCGCCCATGGCTTTTCGCCGAGCCGGTTTGGCTGCCGTTTCCTAAACCCGATTTGGACACGAATTGAAGACCGTTACCTGGCGGAACGGGTGCGCCTGGACGCCGGCGCCGGACCGGGGGCGGCAATCGCGATCCTGCGCCGGCGACTGCAGCAGAATCGGATCGTTTCCATTACCGCCACCCGTTTTGCCCGGAAGACCATCGGTGTTGACTTCTTCAATATCGAATTACGGCTTCCCACGGGACCGGCGCGCCTGGCGCGGACAGCACAGGCGGCGCTGCTGCCGGTGTTCACGGTGCTGACGGATACCGGAGTTCTGGAGGTCAACATTGAAAGTCCGCTCAACCGGTCGCGAGCGGAGCAAAGCGATGAACCCGCCGAAGCGGTCATCCAACAATATGGGCGGAAGCTCGAACACTATGTGCTGAAATACCCGGGTCAGAGCGTGCCGGAATTGGGTCTGTAGACGGAAGACGGCCGCGGCGACACGGGCAAACGAGACAGACAAGAGTGGGTGCAAATGAAACAAATGAGCCAATGCAAACCGTGAAGGCCGTCATCCTGGCCGCCGGCATGGGCCGGCGGCTCGGCGCCAAGTCGCCCAAGGCATTGATCCGCCTGGAAGACGGCAAGACGATATTGCAGCATCTGCTTGATGGCCTAGGGCGTGTGGTGCGCCACGAGGACATCACCGTCGTGGTCGGCTTCCAAAAAGAGCGGATCATGCAGGCGTTTCCGGGCCTGACCTATGTCGAAAACCCCGATTACCGAACGACCGGCACCGCCAAAAGCTTGCAGCTTGCCTTGGCCGGGCTGGACGGTCACACGGTCTTGCTTGCCGAAGGCGACGTGGTCTGCGACCCGCGGGTCATCACCCGGGTCGCCGCAGGTGCCGGCGAGCGCATGGCAACCCACCGGATCGCCGTCGGCGAGGAGGAAATGAAATACCGAACCCGCCCCGACGGCATGATCGCGCGCCTGTCCAAGACGCTGGCAGACGGCGAGGGCGAGGCGCTGGCGATCAATCGCTTCGGCCCGGAGATGAACCGACGCCTGCTCGACCATTTGCAACGCTGTCAGCCGATGGACTTCTTCGAATGCGCCATCGAGCTTTGCATTGCCGAAGGTTTTTCGATTTATCCGGTCGACGTCTCCGACCTCTACGGTTTCGACGTCGACTTTCCCGAAGACCTGGAAGCCGCCAACCGGGCTCTTCGCGAGATGTCCAACTGAGAGCCGAGGTAAGGACTACGTTTGGCTTTCACGGTAAAGCCGTTTGCCGACACCGAGCAACAGATTCACGGCGGTCATGCCGAAGATGCGGCCGAGCAAGGCGACGACACCCTGTGGGTTACGAAAATGGTCACGCCAGGCGGCCTGGCGCGCCAGGGCGAGCCAGTGCCTGACTTCGGCCCGATCGCTGTTGCGCATTGCATAAGCCGCGAATCCGAGGGCGGCGCGCCCCTGCGCCGCTCGCTCGAGGTCGCCGACATAGCGGCCGAACAACAGGCGAAATTCGATTTCTACCTGACGTCGATTAAGCGCGCTGAAATTGCGGCCGTGTTGGCGATAGCTTACCAACGGCTGCGCGATCGCCTCGAAAAACGGCGCCGACGAATTTTGGCAGATGCGCAACCATAAATCGAAGTCGGCGACGCATCTAAGGCCGTCGTCGAAGCGGCCGACCTCCTCGAAACAGCGGCGCCGCACGACCAGGCAGCTGCAGTTTCCCGGCGGGCATACGGTTTCCAGCATGCGCGCCAGATCGTAACGGCCAGGCGGCGCCCAGCCGGCGCTGCCGAGCCTGCGGAACGGCCGGCCGGCCGCATCGATCATGCGGGAGCGGCAAAACACACCGCCGACATTCGGCTCGGCCGCGAGAAGCGCCGCCACCAGCGCCTCCAGAAATGTCGGCTGCCAGACGTCGTCGGCATCGACGAAGCTGATGAATTCCGTATCGGCCTGGCTGAGCGCCCGGTTGCGGGCCGAATACATGCCGGCATGCGCGATCGTTTGAACCTGAATGCGCGGATCGCCCGCCGCCGCCTGTTCGGCGACGGCCACCGTTTCGTCCGTCGAGCCATCGTCAATGATCACATAGCGAAAATTTGAAAACGTCTGTCGCCGCACCGACGCAATCGTCTCGGCGATATGGGTGGCGGCGTTGTAAGCGGGGGTGATGACCGTAACCTGGACGTTATCGTGCTCAGTCCCAACCATGCTCGCTCATGCTCTCGCCCGGCCACGCCCATTCTGTTGAAGCGAGAGCCTAATTCTCGCATAGATTGGGCAGCCATTTCATGCTAGCCGACGGCCTAGATCATGTCGAGCAACGGGCCAGGCATCACGCCGCCAGACCGGCGGTCCGCATCGGCAAACGACGATTCCGCCCGGCCTCGGGACTGTGCTATAACCGGCCGCAACGGCCCCGTAGCTCAGTAGGATAGAGCGGCAGATTCCTAATCTGTAGGTCAGAGGTTCGAATCCTCTCGGGGTCACCATCCCTTTTGGGTCCATTCTGGAGACATGGGTGACATTTCGACCCGGACACATGGGTAACACTTTTAGCAATTGCTTTGAAGGCTTGAGGTGCCTCTGGCCGCGGATGCGTCATGCCATGAAGGCAATTACGGTGACACTCCACTAATTAGTACTACCGTGAAAGACGTATTGAAGGCATGAATTCCGCTAGCTGCGGGAAACGCAGGTGTTCGCACCCAGCAACATTGTCGAGGCCAGAACGACGTCCAAATAATACCGCATTCGAACAACCTAACTGAATTCGAACCGTCAATCCAAAATTCAAACGGCCGACCATTCCGTTCCCCCGAAACGCGTGAGCCTCGTTCGGCCATCAAATCTTCCGATCACGGCGCGTTCAAAAACTCCGGAACCGTCCGGTTTTTTGACGCGAGCAGCGCGATCATCGGCTTCAGGGCTTCTTGGACCGCCGGTGTCGGCGCGCTCATGTGGGCGGCGAAGAGCTGGGCCATGAAGAAGGCGATGTCGGCGTAGGTGTATGCTCCGGCGAGATAGTCGCCGTCGGCTATTTGTTCTTCTATTGCTTGGTAATAGTCGGCAATCGCCGCCTGCGCCGCGACCGCGGCCGGGTCGTTGGGCGCGTCTTGCAGCCCCATCAGGCGTACCACGTCCGGGAAGAAGACTTCGTCGGATCTGTGTTCCAGCTGCCGTGCCCGGGCGCGGCCGGCGGGCTCGGGTGGCCACAGGGCGGGATCGGGGGCCAGGTCTTCGAGATACTCGAAAATCTGGGTAGAATCGAAAATTTCCAGGTCGCCGTGGATCAGCACGGGAACCTGCTGTTTCGGGTTGATCCGGCTGACGTCCGTATGCTTCGGGTGATAGCGGTCGTCGGCGGTGAACGGCACCAATGTCAGGTCGACGTCGAAGCCTTTTTCGAGTGCCGCAATATGCGCCTTGGCGCCGAACATGCTCAACGGTCCCGAGAACAGGCGTATCGGCGCCATCACATCACCTCGCCGGCTGGGCCGGCGTCACGGTCCGCCGCCGCCACCGCCGCTCGGGTAGCTATAGCTGACATTGCCGCTCGACTTGCACCCGGCCACGCCACATGTGAGCACGGCGGCCGCCAGCAGGATGAGGATCTTTGACCGCACGACCGGCCTCAATCGCCGAAACATGTCCTGCCGGCACAGGGCGAAGAGGTCGCATTCTCCGCGCCCCGGCCCCACAATTCCGACTCGAAGTCATAGCCGTTCGAGAAGCAGGCGCCGAGGCCCAGCAACAGTGTCAGCATCAGCGCTAGTTTTAGAAAAATTCCCATGCAAAGAGCATAACCGGACGCGACGGCACGCGGCAATTCAAACCGTCGTGACGGAACCGGGTAGCGCCGGCGTTCCCGGCAGCGCTAAGCTGCCGTGAGGCAGTCGCATCGGGGGCAAGGCATGGTGGATCTGGAGCCGGCGCATTTAGAGCGGGATTTCGTCGGCTATGGCCAAACGCCGCCCGATCCGCAATGGCCGGGCGGGGCGCGCCTCGCGGTCAATTTCGTGATCAATTACGAGGAGGGCTCGGAGCCGTCGATCGGCGAGGGCGACGGCTTCAGCGAAACCGGCCTGACCGACAGCCCCGGGGCGTCGCTGCCCCGCGGCGGTCGCGATTTGGCGGCGGAATCGATGTTCGAATATGGCGCCCGGGTCGGCTTCTGGCGCCTGCACCGTCTGTTCACCGAGCGCAAGCTGCCGGCGACGGTGACGGCGTGCGCGCTGGCGCTGGAGCGCAATCCGGAAGCCGCCGCCGCCATCGCCGCGACGGATTGGGATATCTGCTGCCACGGTTGGCGCTGGATCGAGCATTGGCACCTGACCGAGGCCGAAGAGCGCGATCATATCGCCCGCGCCGTCGCCTCGATTACCCGGACCACCGGCGCCCGTCCGCTCGGCTGGTATTGCCGCCACGGGCCTTCGGTCAACACCCGCCGGCTGGTGGTCGAGGAAGGCGGCTTCCTCTACGACAGCGATTCCTATGCCGACGAGCTGCCCTATTGGACCAGGGTGGGCGAGACGCCGCATCTGATCGTGCCCTATTCGCTGACCACCAATGATTCCAAGTTCGCGCGCAATACATTTGCGATCGCCGACGATTATTTCCAGTTCATCCGTGATGCCATCGACATGCTCTGGCGCGAAGGCGAGCGCCGGCCCAAGATGCTGTCCATCGGCCTGCATCTCCGCCTGATCGGTCACCCGGCGCGGGCGGTCGGGCTGGAGCGGCTGCTGGATTATGTGCAAGGGCTCGAGGCAGTGTGGATCACCCGCCGGCTCGACATCGCTCGGCACTGGCGGGCAGTTCATCCCTACCAGGCGTGACGAGCAGCCATTCAGTTACCTAGATCATTCGCCGTTTCAAACCCAGCGATGTATTGGTCTGTATGTCCGGTCTAATACTTGAGGCCGCGGAGACGGCAAAATCAAGATATGGCACCCGTATTTACCTTGAACGCGGTAGTCACCATATTCTGGCTCAACAGGAAAATCTGGCGGCCGCCAGCGCCAGGCAGCCCTCGCAAATGGCTATCGAACGCAAACTTGCCGGCTATGCGCTTGCCGATCGAATCGTTGTTCCATCCGGACATGTCAGGGACAGCTTTCGACGAGACCCCGTTGCTCAGGCGAAGTTGTTCGAAAACCCCTACGGCGTGGATCTCGCCATGTTTCCGACTGCGCCCGTACCGGCCAACATAGAGCCGACGGTCTTGTTCGTCGGCAGTTGGATTCGCCGGACGGGCGTCGTTACGCCGCGGAGCTTGAGCGCGACCTAAGGTCGATCTGACTATTTTACCTGCGTGAACCCTAAGGGGCCGGCCGCTCGCTTTCGAGCACGACCATGCGGTGCATGACTCTGAGCTTGCCCTGATAATCGTTGCTGGCGTAATGCATGGTGCAGCGGTTGTCCCAGATGCCAAGCGTTTGGGGCCGCCAAGTATAGCGGAAGCCGAACTCGGGCCGTTCGCAATGGCGGTAGAGGAAGTCGAGCAGCGGCTGGCTTTCCTCTTCGCTCATGCCCTCGAAACGCAAGGTGAAGCCCGGATTGACATAGAGCGCCCGGCGCCCGGTTTCCGGATGGCTGCGCACCACCGGGTGCAGGACCTCGGCCTCGACGTCGGCGCCATATTGTTCGCCGGCCTCGTCGCCACGGGTGACCGTGCTGTCACGCTTGCTCTGATCCGCCAGGGCTTGCTGGTAGGATGCCGGGCGGCCGTGCACCGCCATTAGCGGGTCCAACAGGGCCTTCATGCCTGGCGAGAGCGCCTCGTAGGCCTCATACATGCTCATGATCAAGGTATCGCCGCCGCAATCCGGCGTCTCGATGGCGTAGAGCGCGTTGGCGAGCGAGGGGTGTTCGAGATTGGTGAAGTCGGTGTGCCAGATGTTGCCGAAATTCACCCGCTCGTCCGGTGTCTTGCGCAGCTCGTGGATTGCGGGAAAGCCGTCCAGGCTTTGCAAATAGGGATGCACCAGCGGGTCACCGAGCCGGCTTACATAACGCAGCATGTCCGCCGGCCCGAGCCGTTGGTCGGGAAAGAACACGGCTTGATGATCGACAAACGCCTGGTGCAGGTCCGCCGCCGTCGCGTTGTCGAGGTCGTCCGACAGATCGACGCCGGTGATCTCGGCGCCAAGCGAGCCAGACAGCGGCCGGATGGTTATCTGAGCCATGGTTGGTGTCTCCTTGCACCCTCGACATGGTGCCATTCAGGGAATGAAATGCATAGAGCACTTTGGCCGTGCGCCGCCACGATTTCATCCTATAATCCTGGCCAGGGCGCCGCGAACAGGGATGGGATTGCACCATGAGTGAGATTACGGTTATCGGCCTCGGCCTGATGGGCGCGGCGCTGGCGCAGACACTTCACCAGGCGGGTCGTGACGTAACCGTCTGGAACCGGTCGCCGGCGAAAATGCAACCGTTCATCGATGACGGTATCGCGACGGCGCCCGACCTGGCTGCCGCCGTCACCGCGAGCCCAGTCATTTTGGTTTGTATCGACAATTACGATGTCACCAAAGCGCTCTTAGGCTCGGTCGAGGCGGCGCCGCTTCTGGCCGGCCGGACCTTGATCCAGCTCAGCACCGGCACGCCGCGGGAGGCGCGAGCCGCCGCTACCTGGGCGCATGCGCAAGACGCGGCCTACCTGGACGGCGCCATCCTTGCCGGCCCCGGCAATATCGGCACCGATACGTCGATTATATTGTTGGCCGGCGACCAGCCGGCCCATGATCGGGCCGGCCCACTGCTCGAATGCCTGGGCGGCACGGTACGTTATCTCGGCGTCAATGTCGGCGCCGCGTCGGTCTTGGATCTAGCCTGGCTCTGTACCAGCTACGGCCGTTTCCTGGCGGTCGCCCATGCCGCGCGACTCTGCGAATCCGAGGGCGTCGGCCTAGACGCATTCGCGTCCTTGTTCGAGAAAGGCTCGATGGTCCACCACGACGCTACGGTCATCCACACGGCCGCCTTCGACCACTGCACGGCAACACTCCAGGTCTGGGGCGCGGCGCTCAAACAAATCCAGCGCCAGGGCCAGGACGCCGGCATCAATACCGACTTCCCCGACCAACTGGCCGGCTTGTTCGAAAAAGCCGTCGATGCCGGCCATGGCGAGGAGCATGTCATGGCCTTGGTCAAGGTGCTGCGCACCGCCGACCAACGGACGCTCCGCCGGACGACCGCCGAGCGGTAGACCGGCAAGATCCTCACGCCGCAAACAGTTTCGCGATCCGCTGATTGGCGATCTCCTCCGCCTCTTGCATGATGCGGTCGATCAGTTCCTTGCAGGTCGGGATGTCGTGGATCAGGCCGGCGACCATGCCGCAGCTCCAGGCGCCGGCGTCCATGTCGCCTTCCAGCATGATCCGCGGATAAACACCGCCGACCAGCTCCCTGATATCCTCGATGCCGAGGCTGGCGCCTTTTTCGCGTTCGATTTCGACAATGCGCTCGACCGCCGGATTGGCCAGGACCCGTTCGGTGTTGCGCAACGGCCGCATGATCAGCCTTGTGTCCAATTCGCTGGCGGCGACCAGGGCCTGCTTCACGTTTTCATGGACCGGCGCTTCCTGGGTGGCGATGAAGCGTGTGCCCATATTGATGCCGTCGGCGCCGAGCGCCAGCGATGCCACCATCTGCTTGGCATTGCCGATGCCGCCCGAGGCGACGAAGGGAATCGACAATTCTTCCGCCGCGCGCGGCAGCAGGATCATGTTCGGGATGTCGTCTTCGCCGGGATGGCCGCCGCATTCGAAGCCGTCGACGCTGACTGCGTGGCAGCCGATCTTTTCCGCTTTCAAGGAGTGGCGGACGGAGGTGCATTTGTGGATGACCTTGATGCCGGCCGCGGTGAGCGCCGGCATGTAGGCCTCCGGGCTGCGGCCCGCGGTTTCGACGATCCCAACGCCGCCGGCGACGATGGCCTCGATATATTCCGGGTAGGGCGGGGCGGTGAAGCCCGGCAGGAAGGTCAGATTGACGCCGAACGGCTTGTCGGTCAGGCCGTTGCATTTGGCAATTTCCTTGGCCAGGTCTTCCGGCGTCGGCTGGGTCAGGCCGGTGATGATGCCGAGGCCGCCGGCGTTCGATACCGCCGCCGCCAGTTCGGCGAACCCTACATAATGCATACCGCCTTGGATGATCGGATGCTCGATGTCGAAAAGCTCGGTGATACGGGTCTTCATAAGGTTTGATTCCAATACCTGACAATGGGCGACGCCGTTCATAACCAATTCGCAGGTGCCCGTCGAGCCCCGGCCTGGACTTGACCGGTGGCGCCGGCCCGTGGAACCCTTGCTTCATCGTCCCCATCCGCCAGGGAGCATCCAGCCATGCAGCAGATCGGTGAATTCGCGCTCAGCCGCGTCGTCGAAAGCCACGTGCCGTTTATCGATGCGGCGACATTCCTGCCGCAATCGACGCCGGAAATCATTGAGGCCAATTTGGATTGGCTGATGCCGCGCTTCATCGATCCGGAATCGGGCATGCTGATTTTCACCTTTCAGTCCTACATTCTGCGCACGCCGCGCCATGTGATCCTGGTCGACACCTGCGTCGGCAACGACAAACACCGGCCAGCGCGGCCAATGTGGCATATGATGAACAGTAACTATTTGGCCGACCTGGCTGCCGCCGGTGTGACGCCGGAGCAGGTCGACTTCGTGATGTGCACCCATCTGCATGTCGACCATGCCGGCTGGAACACCCGGCTGGTCGACGGCCGCTGGGTGCCGACCTTCCCGAACGCCAAGTATATCTTTGCCCGGCACGAGTATGGCTTCTGGGAAGAGCGCCACCAAAGCGGCGTCGAAGGTGCGGTGCCCAACATTTTCGAAGACAGCGTGCTGCCGGTCATGGAGGCGGGCCAGGCGGTGCTGGTCGACCACGACCATCAACTCGACACCGGCATCTGGTTCGAGCCGGCACCGGGCCATACGCCGGGCAACGTCGTGCTCAATCTGCGCTCCGGCGACGCCACGGCGGTCTTAAGCGGCGACGTCATCCACCATCCGCTGCAGCTGGTGCGGCCGGAATGGTCGAGCCGCGCCTGCGAGGACCAGGTGCAGTCGGCCGTGACCCGGCAAGCGCTCATCGAGTGCTATTGCGATACCGACACTCTGCTGGCGCCGGCGCATTTCGCGGCACCGTCGACCGGCCATATCGTGCGCAAAGGCGACGGTTTCGGCTATCGCCTGGCCGGCGCCGACTGATCGGCAGCGGTTCGGCCAAAGCAAAAGGATCAGCCATGGATATCGGTATCTTCTCCTACAACGCCGACTACGGCATGGAACCGGCCAGCCTCGCTCTGGCCTGCGAGGAGCGTGGCTTCGAATCGCTCTGGGTCGGCGAACACACCCACATTCCGGCCGGCAGGAAGACGCCGTTTCCGGGTGGCGGCGACCTGCCGAAGCCCTATTACCACATGGCTGATCCCTTCGTGTCGCTGGCCATGGCGGCGGCGGTCACGAACACGCTCAAGCTTGGCACCGGCGTTTGCTTGGTCGTCCAGCACGATCCGATCGTGCTCGCCAAGACGGTGTCGACCCTGGACCGGCTGTCCGGCGGCCGCTTTCTGTTCGGTATCGGCGGCGGTTGGAACGCCGATGAAATGGAAAATCACGGCTTCGCCTTCGACCGCCGCTGGAAGCTGCTGCGCGAACGGATCGAGGCGATGAAAGCGATCTGGACCGAGGAACAGGCGAGCTATGCCGGCGAATTCGTTCAGTTCGAGCAGATCATTTCCCATCCCAAGCCGCTACAAACGCCGCACCCACCGGTTCTCATGGGCGGCGCCACGGAACGCTCGCTCGACCGCGTAGCGCGCTATTGCGACGGCTGGATGCCGATCGACGTTTTGATTAAGGATCCCGCACCCTATGTCGCCAAACTTCGGCGCGTCGTCGAAGAAGCCGGCCGCAACCCGGCGGCGCTGTCGCTCTCGATCTTCTGTCAGTTGCGCACCGACGCCGATAAACTCAAGCGCTACCAAGACGCCGGCTTCAGCCGCGCCATCCTGGCCGCGCCGACGGGCGATGCCGAGCGCGTGCTGCCGCGGCTCGACGGCTTTGCCGAATTGACCCAGACGGTTTGATCGACATCAAGGCGCCAAACCAACGGCGATCTATGTTCCGATTCCCCCAAGCCGCCCGATTGGAGGAGGGAAGCATGGGAACCGATCAGCGATTGACGACCCTACAACGGACCCTGAGCCAGGCTCGCGCGCGGGCCACCATGCTGGCCCAGGAACGGGATTGCCGGGCCTTCGACGTGTTGATTGGCAAGCCGGTGAAAAAGCACCCGCGCACCCTGGATGCCGCCGTGCGCCGATCCGCACTGGAAGTCAGCGACCTGGAAGCCGAGGTCCACGCCGCCGAGCGGGACGCTATCCAAGAACCTCGCGATTAATCACGTTGTCCGGGGTCAGTGTGCCATCGAAGCAATCGGCGACGTTGCGCGCCGCCCAGTGGCCCATGCGGAACATCGATTCCAGGGTGACCCCGGCGGAGTGCGGGCTGACGTCGATGTTGTCCAACGCGAACAGCGGATTGTCGGCGGTTGCCGGCTCGACGACGAAGGGATCGATACCGGCACCGGCGATGACCTTGGCCTGCAGGGCGGCGACCAGGGCGGCTTCATCAATGATGCCGCCGCGCGCGGTGTTGATGACGAAGGCGGTGTCGGGCAAGGCGGCCAGTTCGGCTTCACCGACCATGCCGTCGGTCTCCGCCGTCTTCGGGCAATTGACCGACAGGAAATCGACGTCGGCCAGGGCCGCCCGCCAATCGGTCACCGGGCTGGCGCCGGCGGTGGCGATGGTGTCTTGGATGACGTAGGGGTCGTGGACCAGGACTTTCATGTCCATGGCGACGCAGCGTTTGACCAGGCGCCGGCCGATGCGGCCGAAGCCGAGGATCAGCACGGTGCGGCCGGCCAGATCGAAGGCCGGCGTTTCCATGCGCACGGTCCAATTGCCTTTGCGGGTTTCGCGGTCGAAGATTCGGCCGCGTTTAGCCAGGCTCAGCATGAAATAAAGCGCGTGCTCGGCCACGGTCACCGAGTTGGCGGTGCCGGTAACCGAGAGCGGGATGCCGGCTTCGGTGAGCGCCGCGACGTCGACCGAATCATAGCCGACGCCATGCCGGGAGGCGATTTGCAGATTTTCCGCCTGGGCGATGATGCGCGCGGTAAACGGCGCCACGCCGAGGATGACCGCGTCGTAGTTGGCGATGTGCTGCAGGATGTTGTCCTCGCCCAACTCGGTGAAGCGGTCATAGGTGATGTCGTCGCGGGCGTCGAACACCGATTTGATGCCGTCGGTGACCGGCATCTGGATCATGACCCGCTTTTTGCTCATGCCGCCGCCCCGTCGCTGCCCGGCAAGCCATAAAGCTTGGCGGCGTTGTCGCAAACGATTTTTTGGCGCAGCTCGTCGGCGACGCCGGCCATTTCACGGGCGATGAATTCCTGGCTGTCGGGCCAGACCCCGTCCGGATGCGGGAAGTCGGACCCCCACATGATGTTGTCCTCACCCAACAGATCGATCAGCCTGAGCCCGACCGGGTCGCTTTGATAAGTGGCACGGCACTGGCGGTGCCAATAGGCCGACGGCTTCATGGTCAAGTTGAGGTCCTGGAACTGATCTTCCCACTCCAGGTCCATATGGTCGAGGATGTAAGGAATCCAGCCGATACCGCTTTCACCGATGACCACGATCAAGTCGGGATTGTCCTCCAAGACGCCGCCGTAGATCACTTCCATCAGTTTCTGCGCCATGTTCATTTGGAAACCGGTGATAAACACGGCGAACGCCTGGCGCTGTTCCATTGGCTCCATGGACTCGAAGTCCGGCTTGGCGCCGCCGACGGTGTGGAAATGCACCGGTAGCTTGGCCGCTGCCGCGGCCGCCCAAAGTGGTGCCCAATGTTTGTGGTAGAGCGGCTTCATGCCGGTAGTGCTCGGCACCTCCAGTCCTTTGACCACGCCGCGTGCGGCGACCCGCTCGATCTCAGCCACTGCCGCGTCAATGTCGTAGCCCGGGATCGAGGCGATGCCGGCCAGACGGTCCGGGTGGGTGGCGCAGAAATCGGCCAGCCATTCGTTGTAGATCCGCATCATCACCGTCGCCGCGTCCGGATCGTCGAGCCGCGCCGAGGCGCCGAGGATACCGTAGAGCACCTCGGCATGGACGCCGTCGATATCCTGATCCTTGATCCGGAGGTCCGGGTCGGTCAGACGTCGGATGCCTTTCTTGCCGTCTTCATAGAGGCCCTGTTCGGCCATGCGGTCGGAGCGGTGGATCTGCCCGGGCACATATTCCCGGCCGGCCGATCCCATGCCGTTCTGCAAACCGAAATCGACCCCGTTTCGGGCCGTCCAACGCGGTCCCGGTTCGCCGTCGGTGACATAAGGCATGCGGTCCTTGAACGCCGCCGGTGCGTTGGCGGTGAAAAGATCGGGCGGTAGCCAGATCAGGTCGATATGGCAATCGGCGGAAATGACTCTGTTGGACATGGGCATGGCCTCCAAATGCGGTCAATGGCCCCATGTTAGTCCGTTTGCCCGCTCGGGGAAGGGCGGGTGCCCAAGTTTTCCATGGTCCGGCATTGCTGGTCTCCAAAAAAATTACCGTGCCAACTGCCCAGCCGCCCATTGACCCTCTACAATCACCGCTACGAAAACACGCGGCAGGGAAAGGGAGCAGGCCCATGGAACTTTTGGCGAGCGGCTATGGTTTGATCGAGGGACCGGTCTGGGATCCCGCCCGGGGCCTGATCTATTCAGACGTCATCTTTGGCGGCGCCTTTTGTCTCGGTGCCGACGGCAATGTCGCGCCGGTCATCGAGCATCGCCGCGGCATGGGCGGCATGGCTTTGCACGAAAATGGCGGCCTGGTGGTTTCCGGCCGCAACATATCGCTCAAAAACCCGGACGGGGAAACCCAGCTGCTGTTGGATGGCGATGCCGAGGCCGGCCGCATTGGCTTCAACGACCTGACCACCGACATGGCCGGCAGGGTTTATGCCGGCGCCTTGGCGTTTCGCCCGGTCGGCGGCGAGGAAGAGCCCAAGCCCGGTGACCTTTTTTGCATCGACCTGGACGGCAGCGCTCGTGTGGTCGGCCAGGACGTCCTGTTGACCAACGGCCTCGCTTTCTCGCCCGACGGCAAAAAACTCTACCATTCCGAATCACGCCGCAACCGCGTCAGGATCTATGATGTCGCCGATGACGGCGGCCTCGGGCCGCACGGGACCTTCGCGCCCGTCGAAGATGGCATACCCGACGGACTGGCGGTGGCGACCGACGGCAGCGTCTGGGTCGCCGTGGCGCACGGCAGCCGGGTCGATGTCTTCGAGCCCGACGGCAGCCTGCGCCAATCCGTTCCGGTCCCTGTGCCGATGGTAACCAGCCTCTGTTTCGGCGGTGCTGAGCTTCGCGACCTCTACGTGGTGACCGGTTCCGGCGGCACCGACAGCGACCGCGCCGGCGGTGTCTACAAGCTGGCTGTTGACGTTCCGGGCCTGGCCGTGCCGTTGGCCCGGGTTCGCCCCGCCGGCTGAACCAACCAACAAGCCATGCAGAAGGAACAGCACAAGTGAAACTCTACGACTGGAAAATCGCCCCCAACCCGCGCCGTGTCAGGATCTTTTTGGCGGAGAAGGGCATCGAGGTGCCGATAGAACAAGTCGGCGAAGCCGACAAACCGAAGCTGAAACCGGAATTTCTAGCCCGCAATTCCCACCGGCGCGTGCCGTTGTTGGAGCTCGACGACGGCACCGAGATTGGCGAGGCCATGGCCATCTGCCGCTATTTCGAAGCCCTGCAGCCGGAACCAGCGCTGTTCGGCGCCACCCCGCTGGAAACAGCGCTGATCGAAATGTGGGAACGCAAAATCGTAATGGACGGCATGGCCCCCATTTCCGAATCCTTCCGCAACAAGGCACCGGTCTTCGCCGGCCGGGCGCTGCCCGGCTATTCGCAAGAAATTCCGCAAATTCCGGAAATCGCCGAACGCTCCAAGATCCGCGTGCCGGCGTTCTATCGCGATTTGGATGCCCAGCTCGCCGATAACGATTTTATCGCCGGCAATGCCTATTCCGTGGCCGATATCACCGGCCTTTGCGCCATCGACGTCGGCATGAACGCCCGCTTCCCCGTAGACGGCTACGCCAATATCCAACGCTGGCACGAATCCGTGTCGGCACGACCGAGCGCCAAGGCCTAGACCCAGTTTGATTGTCAGCTGCTAGTTGTCGACGCTGCGGAAATACCAGCGCCTGGGCAGCCTGTCCCGGGAAAACGCGGCGGCTCGGGGCGGGTCGTAAGGCGCTAGCCGCGTTGCCGGTCAATGGACCAAAAACCTTCCAAAACCGGCTGGGTTTTGGCAAGGGGTTATGGAACGTCTAAACCCTAGAAATTGCGTTGAGGAGGAGTTTGTATCGAAATTCACCGGTTTTGGGTGCTACTTCTACGAGCAAATCTCAAATTCGGCCGAGTTGGTCGATGTCGGCTATTGAGTAAAGCCGACGCAACGACGCCGAAGCTGATTCCGTCGTTCCAGACCCAAAGCGGGCCTGGCTTCCGATACTTTGAGATCCACGTAAATTGTGGCAAGTAAGGGCTGTCGATAACATGTCAAACAAACGCTTTGCTGCCAAGGTTGCCTATTCACCACCTATTCCAGGATTTTGGCAATCTGATCGGCAAACATATTGTGGCAGGCATTAGTCAAATGAAGGTCGTTGTCTATGTAAAGAACTGCGCCGGATGCAGCCGCTTCCTTAAATGCGTCGAGCGGACCGGGCGCTTCAATACTGTTTTGATCAGCAAACTTCCATAGAAGGCTATATGCTTTCTCAAGATTAAACAAATTTGCGGAAGCTTCGTGGCGCCTATTCGTACAGGAAATTTTTGAATTCATAGGCAGCACTGAATTCAAGCGCCGCATCCAGCGCGGCTGGATCGAGAGCAAGGCACCGGAAAACGCCGGCCAGAATCCTTTCCGGTGTCACGAACGTTGCCGTATAATGTTGCAATTGTTCCGTCGTGCAGCCGGTGTCGTTGAACAGAACAGCAACCAAAATTCCGTATCGATCCTGCACCACAAATGTTGGGTCATCATCGAATGACATTGTGCGGCTCAGAAACGGCCCGTGATCGCCCATCACGATCAACATCGATGGCGCCGGATCTTCGCGGACCGTCTCTTGAAGCCGCTCCATAATCTCGGTGATCCTGACCGCCCCGTCGTAATAGTGCGTCGCGTAACGCTCTCGCGCTTCTCGGTCCGAGCTAAGGTAGACGCTTAAGTAGTGACCGATCGGATTGAAAATATAATGGAGTGTAAATGCTGGCGCGGCACCTGGTGTATCGGCGGCCTGTCGCACGATGTCTACGACCTTGGTGGACCACAACTCCCTGTAATTTGGTCCCGCAGCCAAACGGGCGAGAGCGCAAAAGCCGAAAAAAAACATGAACCGATTGTCGGGGGCAAGCGTACAAAGCGTGCTGTTAACAGCCTGGCCGGGTGGCGGATAATTATCAACGAACGGCCCTTTTTTGCCGAAATACGGTTGACCGAATCCCGTCGAGATATTGTAACCATTGGCATGAAGTATCTGGGTCACCGGGCCATTAGAGCGACCGGCGAAATAGCCGAGATTGCCAGCGAAGTCGGGGTGAGCGAGGCGCATCAGGCTGTTGAGCGATAGTCTGGTTGCCACCTGGCTTGCAAACGCGTTCTTGAAGACCACGACTCCATCACTCTCCAAAAATCGCGCATACGGCAGATTTGAGAGCCCCATATGTTTCTGGGCCAGGGTGGCAGGGCTCAGCGCATCGACTGCTACGATGTGAATGTTGGGCTTAGTACGGAACTCAATATCGCTGAAGGGCGCCAATCGATTTGCGGTTTGCGGGGGCGAAGGCGACGACAAAACAATCCCAGCAACAGGTCCAATTAGCGCCACCACCAGCACAGAATTAACCCCTCGCAGCGGCACAATCCGTTTGCCGACCGCAGCGAATAGCACCCCGAAGCATAGCAATGCGAATGCAAGTATGGCCGTACGGATCGTGAAGGGAAGAACCTGGAAACTGCTGAGCAAAGATAGATAGAGCGTAAAAAGGTTGAATACGCTTAACGCAGCCATCAGAACAAGACCTGTCCGCGGTTGTCCAAACCATGAGAGAGCGGCGTAGACGATCAGAACCTGTAGCGCCAACACGGCTGCAACCCAAGTGAACAAGGGCACCCAGAATTGGCTATTGAGTTCGCTCAAAACCGCTGCCAGCGACCCCGCCACGCCGTTCAGGAATATGAGCACCACCAGCAGAATAGTTCCGCGCCTTGTGGCGAGGTTTTGTGCAAAGTCGAGAGTCCGCCCGTAATGCGCCATGCACAGAGCGAGTATGGTCAGGACAACTGTGCCAAACACGACCGACACGCCGACAAATTGATCAGTCCGAGGTATGCCAGTGAATCGATGGATCGGATCTTCTAAGTCATGTGGAATCGCCGTGTAATTGACACCTACATATAAGAGGTAAAGGCCGTAAATAACGCCGCAAACGAATAGATTCCTTATAGTTCTGTTGGCCAGCCAGCGGCGGAGGGATACGAAAGTTTTCATGCTCGCAATCTACCTTCGTTGGATACAGACGGTAAAAATAGCTATGGCCGCATCTCGGTCGACTCAGCGGCGGAGGTTATGAGCTGGGATTCCACTGGTGGCTCCTCCCAGTCGCCAACAATGTTAGCATACGGTTTTGACGATGCGCCCGCCGTGATAGACGGTCACTGGATCAGCGGCACTGCGATGCGCTTTTGACTCGGCAAGTGTTCCTTCCTCGTCAACACCCAACGGTCGGCTAAAACTAGCTACGTCTGCTGACACGACGGCCACCAGTCTGCGTTGTGTCCCCACTGCCATCGGTAGAGTTTATAAGAGACGGAGGAGCGTGGGAACAGCGACCTCAAACGGCCCCAATTTGACGGTACATTTGAACCAGCTCAGAGTCCGAATCTGGCACCTTGGTTTTGCACCCGACGGATCATGCTCAGATCGACCCGCGCATATCGCTTCGTCGAGACAATGCTCCGGGGCCCTGACATGTTTTGAATAGTACGAATATCGACGCCCTGTTCGAGCAGGTGGGTCGCGAAGCTGTGTCGCGTCGAATAGACGGCCATTGATCTGTCGAGACCGGCCCGTTCGACGATCCGTTGACACACACTCGATGGACAGATCGGGGGGCGATCGAGCTGCCGCCATCGGGCCGGGAAACAACCAAAAGCGCGGTCGCGCCTCGCTCAGGTAATCCGAGAGCAACGGTAGCAATTCCGGTGAAAGCGTTACGTATCCGCGCTACGCCCGCATGCGTTCGCCTTTGGGATCGAACAGCGGTTCGGTGATCAGGGTTGCCGGTCGCCGCTGGCCGAGGATTTCGATTTCGAAGGTTTCGCCTTCGGCGGCCATTGCCGTCGGTACGAAGCCGAGCGCAACTGATTTCTCGACGAAATGCGCATAGCCGCCCGAGGTCACGAAGCCGACGACCCGATCGTCCTTCCAGATCGGTTCGTCGGCCCAGACGTCGGCGTCGTCGGCGTCGACAACCAAGGTGACGAGCCGCCGGTCCGGCAGCGACTGTTTTTGGCTCAGCGCGGCGTCACGGCCGATGAAGTGGTTTTTCCTAAACGAAATGAAGCGGTCGAGGCCGGTTTCCGCGGCCGTGTAATCCGGCTTGTATTCGCGCATCCAGGAGCCGAAAGATTTTTCCAGCCTGAGCGACATCATCGCCCGCATGCCGAACGGCGTCAGTCCGAGATCGGCCCCGGCTTCCATCAACGTCTCAAACAGCGCCAGTTGATGCTGGGCCGTCACATAGATTTCGTAACCGAGATCGCCGGTGTAGCTGATCCGGCAGACCCTGGCCGGCACCAGCCCGACTTCGATGTCACGCACGGCGAGGAACGGGAACGCCGCCGTGGAGAGGTCGGCCCGGGTCACGCGGCCGAGCAAGTCGCGCGCTTTCGGTCCGGCGATCTGGAAGCCGATCTTTGCCAAGGAGGTGTTCTCGATCGAGACGCCCTGCTCGGGCAAGTGATCCTGGAACCAGCGCATATGGTACCCTTGGGCCGCAAAAGACGCCGTCGCCTGAAAGCTTTCGGCCCCAAGCTTGGCGACGGTGAAGTCGCCGATCAGCCGGCCATTGGGGCTGAGCATCGGCGTCAAGGTGATGCGGCCCTCGGCCGGCATGCGGTTGGCCATGATGGCGTTGAGCCAAGGCTCGGCGTCCGGTCCGGAGATTTCGTACTTGCCGAAATTATGGATCTCGTTGATGCCGACCGCGGTGCGGACGGCGCGGCATTCCGCACCGACCGGCCCGAAGGCGTTGGATCGGCGAAACGACGGCGTCTCCTGTCGCGGCTCGCCCGGTGGCGCGAAATAGTTCACATGTTCCATGCCGTAAGCGGAACCGAACACGGCGCCGCGCGCCGCCCAGGCGGCGTAGGCGGGGGTTGTGTTGAGCGGCCGAGCGGCCGGCAGTTCTTCGTTGGGGTAAGAGACGGCGAACCGGCGCTGGTAGTTTTCGGTGACCTTGATCCGGGTATAAGGCCGCGTGCAAAAGTCGCCGAAGCGCGATACGTCCATGGCGAAGACGTCGTGGCTGGGTTCGCCCTCGATCATCCATTCGGCCACGGTCAGCCCGACCCCGCCGCCTTGGCTGAAGCCCGCCATGACCGCGCAGGCGGCCCAGTAGTTCTTCGGGCCCGGCACCGGCCCGACCAGGGGATTTCCGTCGGGCGCGAAGGTGAACGGCCCGTTGATCACCCGTTTGATACCGGCTTCTTGTAGGCACGGGTATCGTTTGTACGCGACGTCCAAGCTGTCGACGATACGGTCGAGTTTGTCCGGCAACAGTTCCTGGCCGAAATCCCAGGACGTGCCGTCGACGGCCCAAGGCTCGCAGGCCTGCTCGTAGAGGCCGATGACCAGACCGCGGCCTTCCTGGCGGAGATAGCTTTCGCCCTCCGGGTCCATCACGTGCGGCAATTCCCGATCGCGCTCGTAGACCTCGGGGATGTCGTCGGTGACCAGATACTGGTGTTCCATGGGATGTAGTGGCAGGTATACACCGGCCATCTCACCGACTTCACGGGCCCAGAGCCCGGCGGCGTTGACGACATATTCGGCGACGATTGTGCCTTGCTCGGTCACCACGTCCCAGCCGCCGTCACTGCGTTGATAGAGTTCGAGCACGCGATTGCGCAGCGAGATCTCGGCGCCTTGGTTGCGGGCGGCGCGGGCATAGGCATGTGTCGTGCCCGACGGGTCGAGGTGGCCGTCCAGCGGATCATAGAGTGCGCCGAGCACGCCTTCGGTATTGATGATCGGGCTGATCGCCGGAATTTCCGCCGGCCCGACAATTTCCGTATCCAGGCCCATATGGCGATGGCGCGCGCGCTCGGTCAGCAGAAAGTCCATACGTTCCGGCGTCGTCGCCAAGGTCAGGCCGCCGACATGATGCAAGCCGCAGGATTGCTCGCTGAGCTCTTCCAGTTCCCGGTAGAGCTTGATGGTATAGCCTTGCAAGGCGGCGATGTTGGGATCGGCGTTCAAGGTATGAAAGCCGCCTGCCGCGTGCCAGGTTGAGCCCGCCGTCAGTTCGGCGCGTTCAATGAGCAGCACATCGCGCCAGCCCAGTTTGGTGAGGTGATAGAGAACACTGCACCCGACGACGCCACCGCCGATCACGGCCACTTGCACATGGGATTTCATGACGTTTCCATCGCCCTTTCCGTCATCGAAGTCATAAGCAACGCTTCAAAAAATATCATTCTGCGCGCGACTTGGCACCGGCAATCGTCCGCAAACGACATGCGCGGCCAACGAATGACCGGGAATCGGCGTTTCGGTTGTAGATTTCGCCGGCTGGGCGGATAAGATCGCCGCATGACCGACCCGGACAGCATCATGCGCCAAGCCAAGGCCGCGGCCGATCGCGGCGACCGCGCCGATGCGTTGAGCCGTCTGCGGACCCTGACTGGGTTGCCGATGGCGAGCGGCGAACCGCTGATGCCGGCGGCCTTTGCGGCGTTTCAACTTGGCGACTTAGGGCTGGCCGAAGCGCTGTTGCGCCGGGTCACCGACATGCATCCCGACGCAGCGCCGGGCCACCTGAATTTGGGCAACGTGCTGCAGGCGCAAGGCAAGCTGGCCGCCGCCGCCGCCGCGGTGCGCCAAGCCATTGCGCTGGCACCGGGCAATCCCGGCGCCTATGCCAATCTCGGCGCCATTTGCGAGCAGATCGACCGCCCCGATGAAGCCGAGACCGCCTATCGAGAGGCTCTGCGGCTGATGCCGAACCAGGCGGCCTTGCATGACGGCCTCGGCCGGGCCTTGGCCAAACAGACCCGCCACCGGGAGGCGCGGGCGGCGTTCCAACAGGCGCTACGGTTGGATGGTCGCCTGGCGCCGGCACATTTCGACATGGGTAATTCGTTTCAAGACACCGATCAACTGGCCGAGGCTGAACAAGCCTACCGCCAAGCACTAGCCCTCGACCCCGGTTTCGCGCCGGCGCGCAATAATCTGGCGTTGGTGTTGCAGAAGCGCGGTCAATTGGCCGAGGCGGAAGGCGAACTGCACCAAGCCATCGCCCATGCGCCGGCTGACGTGACGGCGCATATCAATCTCGCCACGGTACTGTTCGACGCGGGCGATCCCGCTGGCGCCGTCGATGCCTGCGACACGGCCTTGACCGGCGATCCCGCCAATCGCACGGCGCTGTCGTTTAAGGCCATCGCCCTGATGGAGGCGGGCCAGGAGACGGCGGCGCGGCAATTGCTGGATGTCGATCGCTTTATGCGGTCACGGGTCATCGATCCGCCGGCGGGTTATGCGACCCTGGCCGGTTTCAACGCCGACCTCTTCGACCGTGTCGCCGAAGCGCCCGATCGCCTGTCGGAACCGGGCAACGACATGGGCCGGCAGACTTCTGATCTAATGCTTGATCCGCACGGCGCCCTGCAGTCCTATCGCGGCGTCATCGACGAGGCGGTTGCCGCCTATATCGAGGACTTGGACGACGACCCGGGCCACCCGTTCGTGGCGAGCCGCCCCGAAGCCTGGGATCTGGTCGCCTGGGGCACCATCATGCGGGAAATCGCGGATGGTGAAACCAGCCATATCCATCCGCCGGCCTGGCTGAGCGGCGTCTATTACGCGCGCCTGCCCGACGGTGTCGGTACGGACGACCCGGAACAGGCCGGTTGGATCGAATTCTGCCGGCCGCCGGTCCATATCCGGCACCGGTTCGAACCGGCAGTGACGCGGATTCGGCCCGAAGAGGGATTGCTGGTGCTGTTCCCGTCGTACTTCTATCACCGCATCCTGCCGTTCAAGGTGGCGGATTTCAGAATGAGCGTCGCTTTCGATGCGGTGCCCCGTCCAGGGTCTGTCTCAGGAAATTCATCAAACTGATGACCGTAAAGCCGCGCAACCGGCTGAGGTCGCCGGGCAGCGCCATGGTCGTTTCGTGGGTCTGATCGCCGATCGCGATACTGGCGAATACCGTGCCCGGCCGATGGCCTTCCGATTTGGCGGGGTGGATCGCGGCAACGCCGACATCGGTGGCGAAATCGCGGCGGACGTCGGCCGCCGCGGCCTGCGCCCGCGCCGCCGCATCGCCGGATCCGTCTTCGCTATGCCCGATCCTGGCGCCGCGGAAGGTCGCCATAGCCGGGTCGATTTCCGTCAACCGCGTCGACAGGATACCGCCGGTTACGGCTTCGGCGACCGCCATGGTAAGACCGCGCTGCTTCAGCCGATCGATGACCACGGATTCCATGGTTTCCGCATCGATGCCAAAAATCACGTCGTCCAACAACACGCGAATCAGTTGCTCTTCCTCGGCCAGGATTTTTTCGGCCGTCTCGGCGTCGTCGGACTTGGCGGTGATTCTGACCTTGAGGCCTTCGATGCCGCTGGCTTGGAAGGCGAGGGTCGGATTGCCAAGGACGTCGAGCTCGGTGATGCGGTCGGCCAACATTTCGGCCAAGCCCGATTCGCTGTGGCCCCAGGTGCGCAGGACCCTGCTCCGTATCGCCGCGGTCTGGCCGGAGCGGCGCTGTAAGTCGGCCAAGATGGTGCCTTCCATCATGGTGCGCATTTCGTAGGGCACACCCGGCACGGCGTAGATGACTTTGTCGCCTATCGGACAAACCAGGCCCGGCGCGGTGCCCGGCATTTCTGCAATCAGCTCGGCGCCGATGGGTACGTCCGCCTGGCGCCGGTTGTTGTCGGTCATCACCCGGCCGCGGGATTCGAACATCTGTCTGATGCGGTCGACGATGGCCTCGTCGCGGACCATCTCCACACCCATGATGTGGGCGATGACCTCGCGGGTGATGTCGTCCTGCGTCGGCCCGAGCCCGCCACAGCAAATGACGGCCTCACTGCGCCCCAGGGCCTGGCGGATGCAGGCCTCCATGCGATCGAAATTGTCGCCGACCTTGACCTGAAAATGCGAATCGATCCCGGCCAGCGCCAGGTGCTCGCCGATCCAGGACGAGTTGGTATCGACGATCTGGCCGAGCAAAAGCTCCGTGCCGATGGCAACGACTTCACAGCGCACCGCGTAATCCCCTTATGACAAATGACCCGATACTTATCCAGTGGCCAGGCAGCGATGTCCAGGGTGGGCTTAGAATTCGCGGTGATTTCGCAGGCGAAATCCTAACGCGGTCGCGGTCAGCGCGATGCCGACCGCCATCCCGGTCCACATGCCGGCGCCTTGAAGCCCAAGTGCGAAGGCAAGGAACAGCCCAAGCGGGGCGCCGACCAGCCAGTTACCGGCCAAGAGGATAATCATTGGCCAACGCGTGTCTTTCAGGCCGCGCAGAATTCCACTGAACACCTGTTGCGGGCCGTCGGCGATCTGAAAGATAGCGAGGACGACTAACATGCCGATGGCTGCGGTGAACGCAGCCGCGTTCTGTCCGTCGCCGGGATCGAGAAACAGGCCGGCGATAAACGCCCGGCTGCTCCAAAAAGTCGCTGCCAGCACCAGGCCGCCAATGGTGCCGGCGAGAATGACCGCGCGTGCCGCCCGCCGGAGTGCCGCATGCTGGCCGGCGCCGGCATAGAAGCCGATGCGAATTTCCGCCGCTTGGCGCAGCGCCAAGGGAATGGCGAAGGCGATGCCGGCGCATTCCATGGCGACGGCGTGGCCGGCGATCTGTGCCGCGCCGAACAAGGCGATGGCGAAAGTCGCGGCCTGAAACACCCCGATCTCGCCGAAGTTCATCACGCCGATGGGCAGGCCGAGCCGCAGGATTTCACCGATTCCGGTACGACCCGGCAAATATTTTTGCAGGCCCAAGGCACGCAGGTCAGGGACCCGGCGGATGGCCAGCACGATCACCGCGATCATGAAGATTTCCGTACCGACGGTGGCGATCGCGGCACCCCGCAGTTCCAGCCGCGGCAGGCCGAAATGGCCGAACATCAGGCCGTAGTTGCCGGCCGCGTTGACCATCAGGCCCAGCACGATCGCAAAAAGCCCAAGATTGGGGCGGCCGAACACGGCGGCGTAGCCACGCAGCGACGAGAAAATTATGGCAATCGGAATGTTGAACAAGGCGATCCGGGCGTAGGCTTGGGCGGGCAGGGCAATGGTGTCGGGCTGCCCGAGCCAACTCAAATAGAGTCCCATCGGCCACAACGCCAACCCGGCGGCGGCGCCTAAGCCCAGCCCGAGCCACAGGCCGTCGCGCAGCAAGCCCCGAGCCACTGCTGCATCGCCGCCGCCCAATGCCCGGGCCATCAGCGGCGCCGCCGCACCACTGATGCCGTTTACGATGAGATACAGGATGCCGATCATATGGCCGGCCAACGCGCCGGCCGCCAGCGCTTCGGCGCCGAGCCAGCCCATCATCAAAATGTCGGTCGCGGTCATGCCCATGACCGCGAGATGGGAAAGCGCGAGCGGCATGCCGAGCCGAAGGCTTTGGCCGACATGCCAAAGTACGGACCTGTCGTCGACGGTCATGGTCGAATGGTGCCCCGGTGAAGAGTCGGTCAGCCGATCGCTCAGTCGGTCGGCTTGGCCAGGGTGACGCCGCCGGTCTCGGCCAGCCGCATATCCGGGGCCGCGGCCCAGGTTTTGGCGTCCGTCAGCATCGCCGCCAGGCCTTTGGCGGACGCCACCAACAGCCGTTCGCCTTTGTCGGCGTTGGCCCGTGTCGGATTACCAATCACGCCGTTTGGCGTCCGCGCGGCGAAACTGTGCCAGCGATAGGCGGCGGCGTCCGGTTTGGCCATACCGCCGCCGGGCACGGGCACGGCGACGGCGGCCAAGTCCGATTGGTCGACCAGCTCCGGCGTCATCGCTAACAGCATGGAGGTTTCCGCCTCGCCGCCATGCATGACGAATGTCTGGTCTTCCAAGATTTCGCCGAATTCTTTCATAGCTTCGACGCAGTAAGTGGCCGCGACGATCGGCAGATCGAATTCGAGCGCCAGGTCCTGGGCAGCCATTTTCAACGCCGTGATGTTGCCGCCGTGGCCGTTGTTGAAACAGATGCGCCGGAAGCCCTGGGTGCGGAGACTGTCGACGATGTCGCGCAGCAGGCTGAAGAACGTCGATGAGCGAATGGTGATGGTGCCGCCAAACGGCAGGTGATGGGGCGACAAGCCGCTCCAGACCGTCGGCAGCACGGCGATCGCTTCGGTCTCAGCCACCAGCCGCGCGGCCCGGCAGCTCGCCTCGTGCGCAATCATCGAATCGGTCGCCACCGGCATGTGCGGCCCATGTTGCTCGATTGACGCCACCGGCACGATGACGATGGCATCTTGTTCGGCGAGGCGGCGCAGCTCATGCGCTTTCATGCGCGCCCATTCGACCTCCGACATCTCCGGCCCTCCGTTGCATTGACTACTCACTTGGCACTATAGACTGAACGGTGGCGCCGTCGATGGCTGAAAGCGCAGTGCCCGATAGGAGGAACGCATGGCCGGTCGTATAGAGGGCAAACGTGTCGTGGTCACCCAGGCCGACGAGTTCATGGGGCCGGCGACCATTGAGTTGTTTCAATCGGAGGGCGCGGAGATCATCGCCGACACCTCCGATCTTACCGTGCCCGAAGCGGCGGCCGCGCTGATCGACCGGGCCGGCCAAGTCGATATCCTGATCGCCAACTTGGCGGGCCCAAATTTTTTCGGCACCAAGGTCACGGATCTGACCGACGGTCAGTTCACCACCGCCTTCGACGTCATGGTGCATCCTTTGCATCGCCTGGTGCGCGCCGTGGTACCGCAGATGATCGCCCGCCGGGCCGGCAAGATCGTGGTCTATGGCAGCTCGGTCCCGCTCAGGCCGATGGCCCGCCTCGCTGCCTATTCGGCGGCCCGCGGCGCCCAGATTTCCTATGTGAAATCGGCCGGCGCCGAACTCGCCCGTGACAATGTGCACCTCAATCTGATTGCTCAGAATTGGGTCGAAAACCCGGCCTACTATCCGCCGGAGCTGCAGGCCCATCCAAAATTCAAGGCCAACTTGGAACGCGAAGTGCCGCTCGGCCGCCTGGCCAAGCCCCATGAGGACGCGACGTTCGCCTTGTTCCTGGCCAGCAACGAAAGCGATTTCTTCGTCGGCCAGGCGGTTCCCTTCAGCGGCGGCTGGGCGACATGAGCAATCTTGAAGCCAGGGTCGCTCGGCTGCGCGACCGTATCGGCCGTCTCGAACGGGTGCGACTCGCGCATCTGCCGACACCGCTCGATTTCTGCCCGCGCCTGACCGAAGCGCTCGGCGGGCCGAAGATCTATGTGAAACGCGATGACATGACCGGCCTTGCCTTCGGCGGCAACAAGACCCGGCAGCTCGAGTTCCTGTTCGCGGACATCCTGAAGGCCGGCGCCGACACCATCGTCGCCGGCGCCTATACCCAGTCCAACTGGTGCCGGCAGATCACCGCGGCGGCAGCGAAACAGGGTTTGCGCGTATCGCTGGTCCTGGTCCATGGGGTCAAGGGGCCGGCGCTGCAAGGCAATCTGCTGCTCGACCACATGATGGGTGCCGACGTCGAGGTCGTCGATATCCCGCACATCGAAGATTTGGCACCCTATTTGGAAGCCAAGGTCGCAGCGTTGGCCGACGCCGGGCGCCGGCCCTATCTGGTTTCGCCACTGGCCACGGAGATTCTGGCCTTGTCGGCGATCGGCTATGTCGACGGCATGGCCGAACTTGCCGTGCAGATGGCCGAACGTGGATTTGAGGCCGACGCCATTTACCTGTCGGCGGCCAACGCCACGCCGGCCGGTTATGCGCTGGGGGCAAAGGCCTTGGAGCTTAAGACACGCGTCGTCGGCGTCACGCCGATCCATTTCAAACTCGACCGCCAGACCGACATTGCCGCTGTCGCCGGACAGGCGGCCCGACTGCTCGGTCTCGATTGCGCCCCGTCGGCCAATGAAATCATCAATGACGACGGCTATGTCGGCGAAGGCTACGGCATCGTCAGCCCTGAGGGCCGTCGGGCGATGAAGCTGGTGGCGGAGACCGAGGGGCTGTTCCTCGACCCGGTCTATTCGTCGAAAGCCATGGCGGCGCTGATCGATCATATCGAAAGCGGCCGCGTCGACGCCGACGAAACCGTCGTCTTCCTGCATACCGGCGGTACGCCGGCCTTGTTTGCCTATGCTGATGACATGGAAATTTAGAGCAAGTTCCGAAGCCCTTAAGACACCGACACTGGAGAATCCACCGCCATGCCCCAAGCACAAGAAATCGACGCCGCGAGTGATTTTCAGCTGCGCGAAAAATACGCCATTGTCGGTGTCGGCGAGACCAGCTATCGCCGCGGCTCCGATCGCACCACACGCGCGCTCGCAACCTGGGCCGTGCGCAACGCCATCACCGATGCCGGCCTGGAGGCGTCCGATGTCGACGGCATGTTGTCGTACAGCTCCGGCGATTCGACGTTTACGCCGTTCGTTGCCAGCGACCTCGGCATCCGGCTCAATTTCTACATGGACGTGTTTGGCGGCGGCTCTTCTACCGAGGCGCTGGTCGGTATCGCCATGGGCGTGATCGAAGCCGGCATGTGCAAGAAGGTGGTGATCTTTCGCGCCATGAACGGCTACTCCCAGACCCGGGTCGGCGGCACCGGTGCCCGCGCCGTCGCGCCGATCCAAAACGAGCAATTGCACGAACGGACCCACGGCTGGCAGAGCCCGGGCCAGCGTTTCGCACCGGCCTTCATGCGTCATATGCACGACTACGGCACCACGCCCGAACAAGTCGCCATGGTCAAAGTTGCCCATTCGGGCCACGCCGCCAACAACCCGAAGGCCTGCTATCCGAAGCGGGTCAGCGTCGAGGATGTGTTATCCAGCCGGATGATTTGCACGCCGCTGCATTTGCTCGATTGCTGCGTTGAAACCGACAACGCAACGGCGATCGTTGTCACCAGTGCCGCGCGCGCGCGCGATTGCCGCCACCGGCCGGCGTTGATCCGTGCCGTTGCCGGCCGGGTCAGCAAGCCGCGCATCGACATGATTTACCAGCACGGCCCGATCTCGACCGTCGCCGGCCATTATGCGAAAGACATATTGTGGCCGAACGCCGACGTGACGCCGGAGGATATCGACGTCACCGGCTCCTACGACGCCTTCACCTTCACCACCATGATGCAGCTCGAAGATTACGGTTTCTGCGCCAAGGGCGAGGGCGGCGATTATGTCAGCAACGGCACCATCGAATTGGGCGGCCGCCGGCCCAACAACACCAGCGGCGGCCATCTCTGCGAGGGCTATACCCACGGCGTCAGCATGGTCGTCGAAAATGTGCGCCAGTTGCGCCACGATGCCGACGATTCCTGTCCCATCGGACCCGACGGTCGGCGCCAGCATACTTACGACTATTCGACGGGCGGCTGCCGCCAGGTCAAGGATGCCGAGCTTTCCGCCAATCTCGGCTGGGCAACACCCGGCACCGGTTCCGCCCTGGTCATGCGCCGCGGCTGAAGCCGACAGATTAAGAATAGGAGATTCCAAAATGCCGACCGCCGACTATCTGGGCATGCCACTGAACATCTCGGAATTGGACCGCGAGAATCTGGCCTATTTCGGCCATTGCGCCGAACACCGCTATCACTTGCAGAACTGTGAAAGCTGCGGCCTGGTGCGCTATCCGCCGACCACGGCCTGTCCCTGGTGCATGGCGGAGGCGGCGACCTGGGTGCCGGTCGAAGGCCGCGGCACGGTGCACAGCTACACCGAGGTCCGCCACGCCATTCAACCGGCGTTTCGCGACCATGTGCCGTATTTGACCTTGCTGGTCGAACTGGATCACCAGCAAGGCAAACCTACGCCTAACGAAGCGCTTCGCGTCATCGGCAATCTGGTGACCGTAGACGGGCAGCTGGCGGCGCCGGAGGCGGTTGCCTCTGTCGGTATCGGCAGCCGCGTGCGCATGGTTTTCACCGACGTCGCCGACGGCCTGTCGGTGCCGAACTGGACGTTGGATGAAGACGCCGAACAGCCGGCGGCGCCCTGGCGCTATCCGGAATAAGTTGGAACCAAGGGAGGGACACCATGGCAGGACGTTTGGACGGCAAGGTGGCGATCGTCACCGGCGCGGCCTCACGCGGTGAAGGCGTCGGCAATGGCAAGGCGATGGCGGTGCTGTTCGCCCGCGAAGGCGCCAAAGTGATCTTGGTCAACCGCTCGGCGGAACGGGCGGAAGCCTTGGCCAAGGAAATCGCCGATGAAAGCGGTACGGCGTCGGTCTTCGCCGGTGATGTCGCCCAAGCCGAGACCGCTGACGCCATGGTCGCCGCGGCCGAGGACCGCTACGGCCGCCTCGACATCCTGGTCAACAATGTCGGCATCGGCGGCGGCGGTACCGTCGAGGCGGTGACCGAGGACAAATGGGACGAGATTATGTCGATCAATCTCAAATCCACCATGCTGGCGACCCGGGCGTCGGTTCCGGCGATGAAGCGGGCCGGTGGCGGATCGATCATCAACATCTCCTCGATTGCCGGCGCCCGCGGCCTAATAAGCGATGTCGGCGCCGCCGCCTATGCGACCTCGAAAGCCGGCATGCATGGCTTCACCTATTCGGTGGCGGCCGATTTCGCCGCCGACGGCATCCGCTGCAATTGTTTGATCGTCGGCTCCGTCGATACGCCGATGGTCGCCTATTTGGGCGACGAAGCGCGCGAACGCCGCGCCACTATGGTGCCGCTCGGTACCCGTGGCACCGGCTGGGACATCGGCTGGGGCGCGGTCTATCTGGCGAGCGACGAATCGCGCTGGGTCACCGGCGCCTTCCTGCCGATCGACGGCGGCCTGATCGGCCTGCGGCCTTGGCCGCGCTAAGGCGATACCGCCAAGATCTCGGCGATCGCTAAGGCCACGACCTCGGTCGCCTTGGCGAGATCACTTAGCCGGATGCGTTCGTCGGCGCGATGGGCATTGGCGTCCAAGATGTCGCGCGGACCGGTGCCGTACATGATTGTCGGCACGCCGGCTGTTGAATACAGCCTGGCGTCGGCGTAGAGCGGTACGCCGGTGGTCGTCACCGGGGTGCCCATGACCGCCGATGCGTGGCGGCAGAACACGTCGGCCAATTGCTCGGTGCCGTCGATCGGACGCAGCGGTTCAGCCAACAGGATGCGGTCGACGGTGCAAGAAATGCCGTCCAAGGGTGCCACGGTCTCTGCGATCAAGTTGCGCAAATCGGCTTCCGCGGCGGCGGCGTCCTCTTCCGGAATGAGCCGACGGTCCATCCGGAATGTCACTTTATCGGGCACGACGTTGGTGTTAATGCCGCCTTCGATCAGGCCGACCACCAGGGACGGTGAGCCGATGCCGTCGATGGCGGATTGTTTGGCGGCATAGGTCTCACGCACCGCGTAGAGCGCGCTCAAGACCCGGTTGGCCGCCGCCAGCGAGTCATGACCTGATGCCGGATCGGCGGCGTGGGCTGATTTGCCGGTGATCTCTACCGAGAGATGCAGACAGCCATTGTGGGCGGTGACGACGCTGTAGGAAAAACCCGCGGCGATGGCCATGTCCGGACGCGCCAGGTCTTTCGACAGCAGCCAGGCGGGCCCAAGCAGGCCACCAGCCTCCTCGTCATAGGTGAGATGCAATTCGACGGTGCCTTTGAGCGTCGGCGCGACTTGCTCCAAGGCCAGCAGAGCAAAGGCATAAGTGGCGAAATCCGATTTCGACACCGCGACGCCGCGGCCGTACATCATGCCGTCGCGGATTTCGGCGCCATAGGGATCGCTGGTCCAGCCGTCACCGGGCGGCACCACGTCGCCATGGGCGTTGAGCGCCACGACGGGACCGTCGCCGAAGCGGCGGCGTACGATCAAATTGGTGACGCTTTGCATGCCGTGGGCTTGGCAGTCCGCCACCGGCACGGCATGGCGCTCGACGGTCAGCCCAAGCGCGGTCAACAGCGATGCCGTCACTGACGCGTGGGCAGCGCAGTCGCCCGGTGGATTGTCGGACGGAATTCGCACCAATTCGGCCAGAAAGGCCTGTTGCGCCTCGGCCTTGCTTTGCAGGAATTGATGGATGGTGGTCGCTGGCGTATCGGTCATCGCGTGTCCTTTCGCAGGCGATAGCTATCGCGCGGTCGAAGCGAGGTCAATCATCAAGCGGTTGTCGCGCCGATTGTGTTATCATTATCGGCTGAGGGCAGTGGAGAACCGACACGATGGGTCAGTTGACGACACATATCCTGGATACCGCGCATGGCTGCCCGGCGTCCGGTGTGGCGATCGAGTTGTTCCGGCTGTCTGACGGCCGCCAAAGCCTCGGCCGCGTCCGCACCAACGCCGACGGACGCTGTGACGGGCCGTTGTTGGCCGGTGCCGACTTTCTGCCCGGCACCTACGAATTGATCTTTGCCGCCGGCGACTATTTTCGCGCTAAGGGTGTCGAGTTGGCGGATCCCGCCTTCCTGGATGAGATCCCAATTCGGTTCGGGATCGCCGACGCCGGGCAGCACTATCACGTGCCGTTGCTGTTGTCGCCGTTCTCGTATTCGACCTATAGGGGAAGTTAGTGCCGGAGACGTCGAAGCGCGTTCAAGTCGTGGTTGCCGAGGCGTCCGGCTCGACGCCGCGGGAATGCGGTGTGCGCATGATCGTTGAATCGGAGGGCATTGTCGGTTCGATCGGCGGCGGGCATCTGGAGTATATCGCGATCGAAAAAGCGCGCGCGCTGTTGGCCGCCGGCCCGTCGGCGCCGGTTTTGGAAACGTTTCAGCTTGGGCCGGCGCTCGGCCAATGTTGTGGCGGTGTCGCCACCCTGTTGTTTGAACCGGTTCCGGAACCCGAACCGCTGGCCCGTTCGCCGAACGTTATCGTAACCGGGCCCATTGGCGGCACCGGCGCTTGTCGGCGCCGGCAGGCGGCCTTGGGCGAGCGGCCGGCCGATCTGCCGGCTGCCGTCGCCGATGCGCTTGGCGCACTTGCTGAGCCCGGGGCGACGGCATTGGTCCGATTAGATTCGACGGCCGACGGGCCGGCCTATTTCCTCATGCGACCAACGTTGCCGGACCCGGCGCTTTATCTGTTCGGCGCTGGCCATGTTGGCCAGGCGTTGGTGCGCTGCCTGGACGGCCTGCCCTTCGCCGTGCACTGGATCGATTCCCGGTCGGCGGTCTTTCCAACCGTCCTGCCGGCGAATGTCCGCGCCATCGAAACAGCCGCGCCGGCGGCGATCGCGGCCGAAGCCGAAGCCGATAGCCTGTTTTTGATCATGACTCATTCGCATCAGCTTGACTTCGATATCCTGCACGCCATCATGCGCCGCGGCGACGCCGGCTATGTCGGTTTGATCGGTTCGGCGACCAAGCGGGCGCGCTTCGAACGGCGCCTGTTGGCCCGCGGCGTCTCAGCGGCGCGCGTCGAGCAGCTGGTTTGCCCCATCGGATTGGCCGGTATCGGCGGCAAGTCGCCGGCGGAAATCGCGGTGGCGACGGCGGCGCAGCTCCTGTCCGTCAGGCACCATGGCGCGGCAACGAATGCGCAAGAAGATCAGGATAAAGTCACCGCATGAACCAGATCGGCGCTTTCATTCAAGGTCTGCCAAAGGCGGAACTGCATATCCATATAGAAGGCAGTTTTGAGCCGGAATTGCTGTTTGCCATCGCCGCGCGCAACGGCATCGCCATTCCCTATGAATCGGTAGACGAGCTCCGCCAGGCCTATGCTTTCAGTGAACTGCAGGACTTCCTGGACATCTACTATCAAGGCATGACGGTGTTGCGCGAGGAATCGGACTTCTACGATTTGACCCGAGCCTATTTGGCGCGCGCGAAAGACGATACCGTGCGCCATGTCGAGATGTTCTTCGACCCGCAGGCCCATACCGCCCGTGGCGTGCCGTTCGAAACGGTCATCGCCGGGATTACCCGGGCGATGGACGAGGCGGCGGCGGACGACGACCTCAGTTCCGGCCTCATCCTTTGCATCCTGCGGCATCTGGACGAGGAAGACGGCTTGGCCACCCTTGAGCAGGCCTTGGCGTTCAAGGATCGTATCATCGGCATTGGCTTGGATTCGTCGGAGCGTGGCCATCCGCCGGGCAAGTTCGCCAGACTGTATGAAAAAGCCCGCGCGGAAGGCTTCCGCCTGGTCGCCCATGCCGGCGAGGAAGGGCCGGCGAGCTACGTCCAAGAAGCCTTGGACCTGTTGCGGATCGAACGCATCGATCATGGCAACCGCGCCATGGAGGATCCAGCCCTGGTCGAGCGCATCGTCGCTGAAGGACTTGCCTTGACCGTTTGCCCGCTTTCCAATCTTCGGCTCGGCGGTGTCCCGTCGCTCGACCAGCATCCGTTGCGAGAGATGGCGCGGCGCGGCCTGAAAGTGACCGTCAATTCCGATGACCCGGCCTATTTCGGCGGCTATGTGAATGATAATTTTGTGGCGGTCGCCGAAGCCTTGTCGCTAAACGAGGAAGACCTGGCAGCGTTCGCCCATACATCCTTCGAAGCCGCCTTCATTGGCGAACCGCGGCGCCGGCGTTTGCTCGAAGAGTTGGATTCCTATATTGCCGACTGGCAACCCGAGACCGCCGGGATGAGCCAACCATGAGTTTCATCGGAAACAGTGCCAACCCGCCGGTCTTCAACGCACCGCCAGCGACATTAGCACTGGCCGCCGTGTTGGTGCTGATATTTGCCGTCGGGCGGATCCTGCCGGACGAACAGGCGATGTGGGTCTTGTCGCATTTCGCTTTGGTGCCGGCGCGCATCCATGCCGAGTTTATCGCCGGAACCGCGCCGCCGACCGGCCAAACGGCGCTGACCCTGATTGCGCATATGTTTCTGCATTTCGATTGGCTGCATGTGTTGGTCAATGCCGGCATGCTGCTGGCGTTCGGCAGCGTCGTCGAACGGGTCATTGGCGCGCCGATGTTCGTGCTGTTTTTCCTGGCCTGCGGCGTCGGCGGCGCCTTCGGCCAGATCCTGATCGGCGGCCCGGAACAGGTTGTCTTACTCGGCGCGTCGGGCGGCGGCTACGGCGTCATCGGCGGTGCCGTGCCGTTGATGTTCTCGCCGGCCCTCGCCGACCGGACCCGACGCATGCTCACCTTTGTCGCGGTGATCATGGGGGTCAATGTGGTGTTTGGCGTGTTCGGGTCGGCGTTGTTCGGCGGCGGAGCTTCGATCGCCTGGCAGGATCATGTCGGCGGCTTCGTCACCGGACTGGTCTTGATGGCGGTCCTATTGGCGGTGAAAAGGAGACCGTAGAGCCATGCGGCTGGCATTTCCGGTACTGCTGCTCGGGCTCATCCACTCGACCGCGGTCGCCGGCCTGGTCAAGGACCCGGTGCCTGGTCGCGTGGTCCAGATCATCGATGGCGACACCGTCGTTCTCGATGACCGGCGCGAGGTCCGCATGGTCGGCATTCAAGCGCCGAAACTACCGCTTGGCCGCCGGGATTTTCCGGCCTGGCCGTTGGCGGACGTGGCCATGGAAACTTTGTCGGAGATGCTTTCCGGACAGGCCGTCACGCTGTCCTATGGCGGGCGCCGGACCGACCGGCACGGCCGCGAACTGGCCCATATCCACCGCGGCGACGGGCTCTGGGCCCAGGGCGAGATGTTGCGCTTGGGGCTAGCCCGGGTTTACTCATTCGCCGACAACACCGCCCTGGTCGATGAAATGCTGGCGCTGGAGCGGACCGCCCGGGCCAACCGACGCGGCATCTGGGCGCATCCGTATTATCACATCATCAATGCCGGCGACGCCGATCGCTTTATCGGCGAGTTCAAGCTGGTCGAGGGCCGGCTCGCCGGAGCGGCTCTGGTCAAGGGGCGCGCCTATTTGAACTTCGGGCACGATTGGCGCACCGATTTCACCATTTCCATTGATCGCCGGGCGATACGCCGGTTCGATAGCGCCGCCGGCGGCACGATCGATTGGCAATCCTGGGCCGGCCGGCCCATCCGCGTCCGCGGCTGGCTCAAATCGCGCAACGGTGCGATGATTGACGTTACCCATCCGGCGCAGATTGAATTGTTGGAGCGTTAGAGGTGCTATCGAAATCGGCGTCATTCGCCGGACCCGTTCGGAACGTCCTGTACAGCTTAGGCGTCATCGCGCTGCTCGCCGGTTGCTTGACCCGCAATCCAGCGACCGGCGATCAGGACTTCACTCCGTTCATGTCGCCCGACGACGAACAAAAAGTTGGCGCGCAGGAACATCCGAAAATACTGGAACAATTCGACGGCGTTTATAGCGATCCGCGTGTCACCGGCTATGTCGCCGAAGTCGGCGGCCGGGTTGCCGCCAAGTCCGAGGTGGCGGCAACGCAATTCAGAATCACGGTCTTGAACACGCCGGAGATGAATGCCTTTGCCCTGCCGGGCGGCTACGTTTATGTCACCCGTGGATTGTTGTCCTTGATGAATAGCGAGGCGGAAATGGCCGGCGTCCTGGCCCATGAAGTCGGCCATGTGACCGCCCGGCACACCGCCAAACGCTACAGCCAGGCGCAAGGCGTCGGCATCGCGGCCGCTGTTTTGGGTGCAGCGACCGGCAGCCGGGAGCTGGCCCAACTGGGTCAAGCCGGCGGCCAGGCCTGGCTTGCCAGCTTTTCCCGCGACCAGGAATTCCAGGCGGATTCTCTCGGCGTCCGCTATATGTCCCGCGCCGGTTATCAGCCGGCGGCGCAAGGCGATATTCTGGCAAGCCTTGGCCGTTACCACGATTTCGTGGCGCGCCTGAATTCAGGAAAAGCCAAGGGCGCGTCAATATTTTCCACGCATCCGCAGACCCCGGAACGGGTACGGCGGGCCTACCGAAAGGCAGAGGGCAAGGGCAAGCCCGACGCGCCGCGGTATCGCGACCGTTTCCTCGATCACCTGGACGGCATGATCTACGGCGACGACCCCAAGAACGGCTTTGTCAGGGGCCGCAAGTTCTTGCATCCGACACTACGAATTGCCTTCGAGGTGCCCGAGGGCTTCAAAATTCGCAACGGCAAAGCCGCCGTCTTGGCCCGCGGGCCGGCCGAAACCGTCATGGTTTTCGACATGGATTCCAAGGCCACCCAGCGCTCCCCCGACACCCTTGCCCACTACATCAAAAATGTTTGGGCGCGCAATCTGAACTTCGATCGGTTGGAGGGCACCACGATTAACGGCATGGCGGCGGCGACGGGTACGGCCACCGTGCGCAATCGGAAGGGCCAATTCGTGGTTTATGTCGCGGCAATTCGAGCGGACAAACGGCGGCTATACCGGTTCCTGTTCTCGACTCCGGCGCGGACAGCGCAAGCCATGGTACGGCACATGGATGAAACCGTCGAAAGCTTCCGGCGGTTGAGCGCGAAGGAAGCGGCCAAGCTTAAGCCGCTGCGCATTCGCATCCACACGGTCAAGCGCGGCGACACGGTGGCAAAGCTGGTCGACCGCATGGCGGTCGACGAAGAGCCGAAACGGCTGTTCGAAGTCTTGAATGCCCGATCGCCGGATCAGCCGCTAAAGGTCGGTGAACGGGTCAAGCTGATCAGCCGCTAGCGGCAACATTAGGCGACAAGGGTCTCGACCGGCTCGGCGTTGAGGTCGAAGCAGATGGCTGTCAGCGGACCGCCGAATCCGGCGCCGCCGTCGATGCTGGCGGTCGCCGGGCCGAATTGCACACCTTGGTGATCCGGGTCGAAACCGCGGATCACACGCTGAAAGCCGTCATAAGGGTCTCGGATGGCGCCAAAATCCGGGCCGCCCCACCAGAATATATCCTGTTGTGCATCCAGCGGCCGGTTCGGATCGACACCGGCGTGCACGAACAGCAACTCGCCGCCTTCCGAGAAGGCCGCACGCTTGACCGAGGCCAGCAGGTCGTCGTGACCGGGATGAGCTTTCAGATTGTCGCGCAAGCGACCGGTCCATTTGGTGGTGGCCAGCACGCCTTCCCGGAAGCGGCTGCGCGCCTCATCGGCAGAGCCGCCATAGGCCCTGAGCGTCGTGTCGAGGCCATTGTCGAGCATCCAATCGAACACCTGTAGCGGGCTGGTGGCCAATTGCACGTGCAGCAATTTCCACCACATTTCCTCTTGTGTGCCGCGCAAATGTACGATGTCTTGCGGCTCGATACCGGGAATCGTCAGGAAGGCACGTCGAAACGACAGCAATTCGTCGATTGTGGCGGTGATTTCGGCGCCAATGCCTACGTAGTTGCCAAGATAAACCAGCCGGTCGCCCGGCTCGATTACGCGCGCCAGCTGGCCGTGAAGATCGGCTAGCCGAGCCGCCTCGCCGTGAATGGCCGCCACTGCCCAAATGCGGCGCGGGCATTCCAGCCTGGCAAATATCGGCGATTGTTGACGGCGCATCAGGGGCGGAACCAACGATCGTGCCTGTCCGACGGGTCAAGCGTCAGACGGGGAATTGGGAATGAAACGGCGCTAGGCAACCAGCAAGGTATCGAGCCTGGCGTTCGCTTCTTCTTCGTTGATGCTTTCAACGGCGGCAACTTCCCGGGCAAGTCGGCCCTTTGCCGATTCGTAGATCTGGCGTTCGCTGTAGGACTGATCGGGCTGCCCGGCATTGCGATGCAGATCGCGAACCACTTCGGCGATGGATACGGGGTCGCCGGAATTGATCTTTGCTTCGTATTCCTGCGCCCGGCGGCTCCACATGGTGCGTTTGACGCGGGCTCGGCCTTTCAACGTATCGAGTGCGGTTTTCATTTTCTTTGGTGAACTAAGCGCCCGCATGCCCGTGCTTTTGGCTTTGTGGACGGGCACTCGGAGGGTCATTTTGTCATGTTCGAAATCGATAACGAAAAGTTCGAGCTGCGTGCCGGAAATCTCTTGTTGCTCGACACCCTGTATGCGGCCGACGCCGTGTGTCGGGTAAACCACGTATTCGTCTGTACTGAACTCAAAATCTTGTGCCATATTCACCTTTTCTCCAACGCTCCCGCTCAAACGATTCTGGTCCGGGTCGCTTTAGTGGATGTCGAATCAGTCAAACGGCCACGGCCAAACCGATCCTTCCGCCGCCATAGTCACACTGGCGCGGTGATCGACATCAGGTCGTGTAAAACAGTAGCGACGTCGCTAGGTTTCCCGTTGGGCTCACACAATCCCGTCTCGGACACGCCTATCGTAACACAAAATGCAGACAAATCCCAGCATCGTGGTGCCGGACCAAAAAAGCCCGGCGAACGTTTCCGTATGATCGAGAACCGCTCTAGCTGCCGGTGCCGGGATTTTCGGTAAAATACTTCTCGAACTTGCCGGTTTCGTCCTTGTACTTATCGGCATCGGCCGGCGGCTCGCCTTTGCGGGTAATATTCGGCCATTTCTCGGACCAGGCGCGGTTGCGTTCGACCCATTCGTCGGCTTCCTGCTCGGTGTCGGGTATAATCGCTTCGACCGGGCATTCCGGTTCGCAAACGCCGCAGTCGATGCATTCGTCCGGGTGAATGGACAGCATGTTCTCGCCTTCATAGAAGCAATCCACCGGGCAGACCTCGATGCAGTCCATATATTTGCACTTGATGCAAGGTTCCGTGACCACATAGGTCATGTCCGTTCTCCGCTCTTATCCGCTAACCATGTTTTTTTACCCGCCGGCCCTCAAGTTGTTGCGCCGGTGATGCCGAGTCTCGCGAGCACGCGCTTGCGCGCGGCACCACGATCCCGGTCGGATACGTAAATCAATCCACCGACTTTGCGCAAGAGGGCAGCTTCATAGTGATGCAATTCGCCGTCGGCGTAGGCCACTTCCCAGAGCATTTCAATGATATGAATGCGTTCCTCCGGGCCGAACGCCGACTTGACCGCGCGCGTGAAGCGCACCAGCTCATTGGCCTCCGATTGCGTCTGCCGTGCGTCTACGATCAAGGCCGAGGCCTCGTCGCCAGACAGACCGAAATGCCGCTCCATCAGCGCCGTGATCGTGGCTTCCTCGTCGTCGGAAATGACGCCGTCCCGGCTCGCCGCTTCGACCAGCAAAACCGCTGACGCCAGCAGTTTCTCGTCGTGGCTGTGGGGCGTGGCGGCGGCCTGATCGATCAGGGTTGCCGACACCAGTTTTTTCAGTCGACCGAACATGGTCTCGCCATACACGTCCCGGGGCCACGGATCAAGGGGCCGGTGCGGACTATGCCTTCAATTCGGCGTAGAGCTGTTGCGCCTCAGCCGCCGGTCCCCGGCGCTCGCCCAGTGCCTCGACCCGCACCACTAGGATAGTCTTGGCCTGAGGAAAAGTCAGAACGTCGCCAACCCGGATCGCGGCGCTCGATTTTCGGATCTTGCTGCCGTTGATCCGCACCCGGCCGGCTTCGACCAATTTGGCGGACAGGCTGCGCGACTTGAAGAATCGGGCGTACCAGAGCCATTTGTCGATGCGGATCGTCGGTTCGGTCATTTGCCTTGCAGGTCGCGCAGCACGGCGAACGGCGATTGCGATGGCGCCGGTGGGTGTTTGCGCCGACGCCCGCCAGCCGCCTGTTGGCGAACCTGCCGGTGCCGTTTCTGCGCGCGGACGAAGTGCGGCTCCGTCTCGCCGTCGGTTTCGCTACGGACATAGCCCATGGCTTTCATCACCGCCTCGAGCGTGTCGTGATCAGAGCCCAGCAGGGACAATAACTCCGGCTGAAGGGTGATCGGCGCCGTTTTACTCAACTGCCGCAGGCGGTGGGCGAGACGCTCGGCCATATCGACCCTGACGGCGGTCGCGCCGTAGCTTCGAAAGCCGGCGACGCGGTAAAAGTCGGCGGGCGTCGCGTCGTCCGTCGCAATCGAGACCAGGCCCGGCGATGGCGGCGCCAAGCTTAGACCGCACTGGCCATTCTTCAGGGCCCACAACAAACAGCGGAGCGCCGTAGGCTCCGGTTTTAGCAAGGCCGGCAGGAATATCGCGGCCTCACCGATCACCACGCCATTATATTTGAACCGGCCGAAATCCTTAGGCTCCAACCGCCGCAAAGGATCGTCGATTTCATCGCGCCACAGCACCCCATGGGCCTCCATCAGTTGATAGGCGACACCGCGCGCGGCGCTGGAAAAAGGCACGCTGTCCAGGGCGATCAACGGCTGCAAAAGCCGTGCAATTCGATCGTCGATCCAGCGCTGCAAGCGCTGTCGCACGGCGTCGGCGCGCGGCCCTTCCAGATAGTCGATGGCCAGAAGCCGGACACGCGCCGACAGCGGGCGGTCGGCTGCGGTCAAGGATGCCACCGGTGCGCCTTGCCAATGAATTTGTCCCTTCGGGTCAAGACTGAAGGCCGAATCGGCGGCTCCCTCCAGGCGCCGGGCCAGCCGCGCAATGGTATCGGCGAGCGCGCGGTTGACCGCGGTGCGGACGCCGCGATGCTGCAAATGCACACTTCTGTCGAGCGTGAAACTGAGGCCGTGGACTTGCCCGATCGGTTCGCCTTCGATGGCGATGGCGCCGGTTTCGTTGACGCTGGCGAGCAAAGATTCGCCCTGGTTCAGGCGGTTGACCAGCAGCGACGTTCGGCGATCGACAAAACGTTGCGCCAGCCGGGCATGCAGGGCATCGGACAAGCGATCCTCGACTTCGCGGGTGCGTTCCTGCCAGTAGATGCCGTCGCCGATCCAATCGCTTTGATGCGCCATATAGGTCCAGGTCCTGATCGCGGCAATGCGGTTCGCCAAGGCATCGATGTCGCCGTCGGTGCGATCCAGTGGATTGACATGGCCGGCAATCCAGTCGGTCGGCAGGCCATTGTCGGATCCGACGAGATGGCCGAAAATGCGCGCCAATAACGCCACATGGTGTTCCGGCAGGGTCTTGCGAAAATCCGGTATCTGACAGACCTGCCACAACAAACGAATGGCCGCCGGCCGGCTGGCCCGGTCCGACACGGCGGGATTGCCCGCCAGTGCTTTTAGGCTGGTTGTGTCGTCGACGTCGCGTGGCCGGATCAGGAAGGGCTTCGGCGGTGCCGTATCAAGCGATCGAATGAGGTCGCGGAGCGAGGTGAAGGCCAGATTGCCGCTCCGCCAGCGGGCGGCTTTGAGCGGCTTGAAGGCGTGCTGTTCGACTTGGTTCGCCAGATCCTCGTCCAGCAAACCGAGTTCGGCGGTCGTGCCGAAACTGCCATCGTTCATATGCCGGCCGGCCCGTCCGGCGATTTGGCCGACTTCCGCCGCGGTCAAGTGCCGCATGGTCTTGCCGTCGAACTTCCTCAAGCCGGCAAAGGCGACATGGTCGATGTCCATATTCAGGCCCATGCCGATGGCATCGGTCGCCACCAGGAAATCAACCTCGCCGGCTTGATACATGGCAATCTGGGCGTTGCGGGTGCGCGGGCTGAGCGCCCCCATGACGATTGCCGCGCCGCCACGGTGACGGCGGACCGCCTCGGCGATCGCATAGACGTCGTCGGCCGAGAAGGCGACGACGGCGGTGCGCCGGCCGAGTCGCGACAGCTTGCGGTGTCCATTGTGCCGCAGCGTGGAGAACCGCGGCCGTTCCTCGATCAAGGCATCCGGCAGCAGGCGCCGCAGTAACGATTTCATGGTGGCGGCGCCGAGGAACATGGTTTCCTCCTTGCCACGGGCATGCAACAGGCGATCGGTGAAGATGTGGCCACGCTCGGTGTCGGCGGCCAGTTGGATTTCGTCGACGGCCAGGAAATCGAAATCCCGGGTCATTGGCATGGCCTCGACGGTGCAAACGAAATAGGCCGGATTGGGCGGCAAGATTTTCTCTTCGCCGGTAATCAAGGCGACCGAGCGGCGACCGCGCAGCGTGACAACGCGGTCATAGATTTCTCGGGCGAGCAGCCTGAGCGGCAGGCCGATGACACCGCTGGCATGCCCCAGCATCCGCTCGACGGCCAAATGCGTTTTGCCGGTGTTGGTCGGGCCGAGAACGGCGCGAATCCGGCCGGATCCCGAGCGTGCCGATTGTTGGTTCATTACCGACTACATTCGTGATTGCCGGCGCCAATGGCAAGGGTTCGTTCACGACTTTGCGATGATTTTGCGTTAGAATCGGCCGGGCCGGCGCGGTTTGACAGGCCCAAATGCCGGCGCGATACTGCCGGCCCGTTTTGACAGGGGATCGAAATGCCCAAAAAACCGTCCAGCGCGCTAGACGACTGGAAAGCGCTCGCGACCAAGGAACTGCGCGGGCGAGAGGCCGATAGCCTGACTTGGCAGACGCCGGAGGGCATCGCCGTCAAGCCGGTTTATTCAGCAGTTGACCTGGAATCCTTGGGTGCGATCGACGATATGCCAGGATTCGAGCCGTTTACCCGTGGCGTCCGGGCCACCATGTACACCAACCGGCCGTGGACGCTGCGTCAATATGCCGGCTTTGCCACCGCCGAGGAATCCAACGCTTTCTATCGCCGCAATTTAGCGGCCGGCCAGCAAGGGGTTTCCGTGGCGTTCGATTTGGCCACCCATCGCGGCTATGATTCCGACCACCCACGGGTCGTCGGCGATGTCGGCAAGGCCGGGGTCGCCATCGATTCCGTCGAGGACATGAAGATCCTGTTCGACGCCATCCCGTTGGATGAAGTCAGCGTGTCGATGACCATGAACGGCGCCGTATTGCCGACCATGGCCAACTACATCGTCGCCGCCGAGGAACAAGGCGTGCCGACGGAAAAACTGGCCGGCACCATCCAAAACGACATCCTTAAGGAGTTCATGGTCCGCAATACCTATATCTACCCGCCGGAACCGTCGATGCGGATTGTCGCCGACATCATCGACTACACCGCGCGCAAGATGCCGAAGTTCAATTCGATCTCGATTTCCGGCTATCACATGCAAGAGGCCGGCGCGACCGCGGTCCAGGAGCTGGCGTTTACCTTGGCCGACGGCCGCGATTATGTCCGCGCCGCGCTCGATCGCGGGCTCGCGGTTGACCAGTTCGCGCCGCGGCTGTCGTTTTTCTTTGCCATCGGCATGAATTTCTTCATGGAAGTGGCCAAATTGCGCGCCGCCAGGCTGCTTTGGGCCCGGATCATGCGGCAATTCGATCCGCAGGATCAGCGCTCTTTGATGCTGCGCACCCATTGTCAAACCTCGGGCGTCAGCCTGACCGAGCAAGACCCCTATAACAACGTCGTACGGACCGCCTTCGAAGCCATGGCGGCGGTACTCGGCGGCACCCAGAGCCTGCATACCAATTCCTTGGACGAGGCGATCGCGCTGCCGACGGATTTTTCGGCGCGGATCGCGCGCAATACGCAGCTGATCCTGGCGGAAGAGACCGGCGTGACCAAGGTCGTCGATCCCTTGGGCGGGTCTTATTATGTCGAGGCGCTGACCCATTCCTTGGCGGCGGCGGCCTGGCAGCAGATCGAGGAGGTCGAGGCGTTGGGCGGCATGACCAAGGCCGTCGAAAGCGGCATGCCGAAGCTGCGCATTGAAGAGGCGGCGGCGCGCAAACAGGCGCGTATCGATCGCGGCGAAGAGACCGTAATCGGCGTCAACAAATACCAACCCGGCAAGGACGATAGGCCTGAGATCCTCGAAGTCGACAATGCCAAGGTGCGGACGGCGCAAATCGCGCGGCTGGAACGCATTCGGCGTGACCGCGATCAGGCGGCGACCGATATCGCACTCGAGGCGTTGCGGGCCGGCGCCCAGGCCCAAGGCAACCTGCTCGAGCTTTGTGTCGATGCGGCGCGGGCCAGGGCCAGCGTCGGTGAGATTTCGTCGGCCATGGAGGCGGTCTTTACCCGCCACCGAGCCGAGATTCGTTCGGTCAGCGGCGTCTATGCGGCGGCCTACGAGGGCGACGAAGGCTTCGCCCGCATTCAAGCCGACATCGAAACCTTCGCCCAGAACGAGGGCCGCCGGCCGCGCATGCTGGTGGTCAAGCTCGGTCAAGACGGTCACGACCGCGGCGCCAAAGTCATCGCCACCGCCTTTGCCGATATCGGTTTCGACGTCGATATCGGGCCGCTGTTCCAGACTCCGGACGAGGCGGCGCGCGATGCCGTCGAGAACGACGTCCATGTCGTCGGCATCTCATCGTTGGCCGCCGGACACAAGACCTTGGTGCCGGATTTGGTCCGCGCCCTCGAAGTCGAAGGCGCCGGCGACATGTTGGTCGTTTGCGGCGGCGTCATCCCGCCGCAGGATTACGATTATCTGCGGGCTAACGGCGTCGCCGCGGTGTTCGGTCCGGGCACCAACATTCCGGCGGCGGCGGCCGATATCCTCAAATTGATCGCCGAGCAGCGCAAGACCGCGGCGGCGTGAGCGGCAAAGAGAAACCGGGCGATCCGATCGCAGGCATGGCGGCGGCCGTCATTGCCGGCAACCGGCGCAGCCTGGCGCGTGCCATCACGCTGATCGAATCGACCCGCGAGGATCACCAAGCCCAGGCCCAGGATCTGCTGCGCCGGCTGGCAGGTGCTGCCGGCCGCACCATTCGGGTCGGCATTTCGGGAACGCCCGGCGTCGGCAAATCCACCTTCATCGAAGTGTTTGGTTTGCACCTGACCGCGGCCGGCCATCGCGTGGCGGTCCTAGCGGTCGACCCGTCGTCGCGCCGTTCCGGCGGCTCGATCCTTGGCGACAAGACCCGCATGGAACAGCTGGCGCGCGATCAAAATGCCTTTATCCGGCCGTCGCCGACCGGCGGCACCCTTGGCGGCGTGGCGCGCCGGACGCGGGAATCAATGCTTGCGGTCGAAGCGGCCGGATTTGACGTGGTCTTGGTCGAGACCGTCGGCGTCGGCCAATCGGAGACCGCGGTCGCCGACATGGTCGACTTTTTCCTGTTGCTGCAGGCGCCCGGCGGCGGTGACGAACTGCAGGGTATCAAGCGCGGCATCATGGAGTTGGCGGACTTGTTGGTGGTCAACAAGGCGGACGGCGATTTGAAACCGGCCGCCGGGCGTGCCGCCGCGGACTATCGCGCCGCCCTAAGTCTTATTCGGCCGAAAAGCCCGTTATGGACCGCGGAAGTGGTTATGATTTCGGCGTTGACCGGCGATGGTGTCGCCGACGTCTGGGAACGCATCGAAGCGTTCCGTGCCATCGTCGAGGCCGACGGCGCATTTGCAGAACTGCGGGCGCGCCAGGCCCGGCAATGGATGTGGAGCGAGGTTTCCGAGCGCCTGGTCGCCGCATTGCGGGCGGCACCGGACGTCGCCGCGCGGATGGCAGATATCGAACGCGACGTTGCCATCGGCCGCCTGACACCGAATCAAGCGGCGGCATTTTTGGTGCGATTGTTCCGCGCCTCGACCGAGGCCGCGCCAGAGGCTTGACGGGGCCGAGGCTGTCGCGTAAAAACCCCCGGTTCCGGAGCGTCGCCCCTTCCCGGCGGCGCGAACTTTTTGGTTGCGAGAGGGTAAGATGGCAAGGCGTTGCGAATTGACCGGCAAGGGCGTCCAGACCGGGAACAATGTAAGCCATTCCAATATCAAGAGCCGGCGTCGGTTTCTGCCAAACGTGCGCTATGCGAAAATTGCGTCGGAAGCGCTCGGCCGCGCCATTCGCTTTCGCGTGACCGCCGCCGCCCTGCGCTCGGTGGAGCACAATAACGGGCTCGATAACTTCCTTGTCAAACAGTCCGATGACCGCCTGTCCGACAATGCCCGGCGCATTAAGCGCGAGATCAAAAAGAGCCTGGCCGCCAGCGAAGCTGCCACCTAAGCCGGTTTCGACTCCAGACCGCATTCGACTTTGAAAATCCCGGTCAGGGCCGCGACTGCGGTCCCGGCGCGTTTAGCGCCGCCCCCGCGGAGCCATGCGCCGCAGGCGCATTGGCGTGAGCACGACAAATAGACCCGATTCGAAGACAATCGAAACAGATCTATCGGGTCAGTCGATCAGTTCGAATTTCAGCAACAGGGTCCGCTGAATCGCCTGGAAATTGTCGTCGGAGACGATGTAGATCCAGGTCTTGCCGTCCGGCCCGGCGCGCGCCGCGACACCCTCGAAATTATCGATGGTCAACGGCGGCTCGAAGCGCGCGATCTCGCGGCTGATCAACATGGCACGCGGCCTTACGGTTTCGGTTTCGATAGTCGATAAACGGAGGCCGAGGCCGCCGATATGCGAAAATCGGCGTTCCAACAGCAACAGATTGCCGTCCGGCATCACCGCCAGGCCGGTCGGTTTGTATTCACCGGTGGCGCGCAAGGTGATCGGCAGCGCCACGTCGAGATGCATCAACCAGCCGTGCAGATCCTTATTTTTATCACGGAAGTCTTCGCTGATTGCCAGGATTTCGCCGTTCGGCAGCACGGTCAGGGCTTCGATACCGCCATTTTTTGGGGCGCTGGCTAGGGCTAAGGGGCTACGCAGTTCGACCGAGCGCGCTTCGGTTAAGTTGCGGCCGATCTGATAGCGCCAGACCCGGTGCGCCCGCTCGAAACTGACGAACAGGGTTCCGGCGGGACCGATTTCGACCGATTCAGCATCGCGCCATGACCCGCCCAGCTTGCCGCCGATGTCGTCGAGCATCGGGCCGTATTCGGCGGCGTCCAAGCCGATGAGCCGGCCCAATTCGTCCTCGACCAACATCGCCGTGAACCAGAAGCCGCGATCCGACACTGAAATGATCCGGTCACCGGCCGGGGATAGCGCCAGGCCGGAGAGGCCGCCGAAGTCTTCATTACCGGATCGGATGGCGATACCGCCGGCAAACCGGACTTTACCGACCCGGTCTTGACCGGGATCTTCGAGATTGAGCATCAGCCGCGAGGTCGAAAGCGTGATCGGCTCGGCCGCGATGGTCCAAGGGAGTAGGGTCGCCAAGCACAAACCAATGGACAAGGTTGCGGCCAGCCGCAGACATACCGCCGCCATCACGGTTGTTTGATGTGTCAGGAAAGCGCCCAAATCTTAGACTTTCTTTCGCAAGCGGCCATTGGGTCGAATCGACGAATTCGGCTGAGATTAGGTCGACAAAGCATACAAACGCACAACACCATAACGGAGACTTAACGATGTTGGCACGCAGAACGGTTTTAGGCGGGGCGGTCGGCTTGTCGCTGGCGACAATATTGGCTGATCCGGTGTTGCGCCGCGCCTGGGCCGCCGGCCTGGCGCCGGTGTCGGCGACGTTGAGCGGCGGCCAAACGGTCAAGGCTGCCTTAGGCCTGCCGGCGGTCAAGCCGGCCGCGGCGGTGTTGCTGGTCCACGAATGGTGGGGCTTGAACGATCAAATCAAGTCGGTCGCCGCCAGTTTGGCGGAGGCCGGCTATGTCGCGCTCGCCATCGACCTTTACGACGGCAATGTCGCGACCAAACCGGGTGACGCGCGCAAATTCATGGGCCAAGTCGACGCCGCCGTGGCCACGGAGACGCTGCAGACCTGGATGGCCTGGCTGCGCGCCCATGACGCGGTCTCCGGCGGCTTGGGCACCATCGGCTGGTGTTTCGGCGGTGGCTGGTCGCTCAACGCATCACTCGCCGCGCCGGCCGAGGCGACGATTGTCTATTACGGCAACGTCGCCAAAGACGCCGACCAATTGGCGTCGCTCAAAGGACCAGTACTCGGCCACTTTGCGACCGGCGATCAATGGATCAACAAAACCATGGTCGGCGGCTTCGCGGCCGCCATGAAGGCGGCCGGCAAATCGCTTGACGCCCATTGGTATGAGGCCAACCACGCCTTCGCCAATCCGACCAGCGCGCGCTACGATGCCGGCGATGCCAAGCTCGCCTGGGAGCGGAGCTTGGCGTTCTTGAAAGCAAACCTCTAGTTCATCGTCAAAAAGTCCCTCGGCTTCGCCTCGCCGAGCCGCCTCAAGATGGGCTAACGCATTGTTACTACTGAAGAAAAGTACACTGAGCGTAGCAAAGAACTTTGTTTCACGGCCGCCTACGCGCCGGTTTCGACGAAGCTCGGGCGTTCGGCGATGCGTCCGAAATAGTCCTTCAGTCGGGCGCTGCCGTCGAGATGCTCTTTGCCTTCGGGGAAGTTCTGGGCCGCCGCCAACATCGGCACCAGGAAACAGTCGGCCATGGAGAATGCGTCGGTGCCGAGGTAACCCGCCTCCACGGCCTGATCCAGGGTCGCGAACATTTTCGGAAAGCGCTTGATGGCTTTGTCGATCTCTGTCCGCACAACATTGCCGTCCTCGTCTTTGTGGAAGGCATATTCGACGACATATTTACGCATGATCAGCTGATCGACGGCGGTCGCGGTGGCGGCGATCCAGCGGTTGACCTGGGCGGCGGCTTTGGGCTCGGTCGGGATCAACGCCGGGCCGTCGAACACGGTATCGATATAGCGCGCGATGGCCTGGGATTCGGAGATTTCAAGCCCGTCATGGCGCATCGCCGGGATCTGGCCGAACGGATTGATCGCCTTGACCTCGTCGGAATGGGGCAATGCCTTGATGTTTTCGTACGCCACGCCTTTTTCGTGCGCAACCATGCGCACGGCGCGGACAAAGTTGGAGCGGGGAAACCCAATGATTTCAAGTGTCATCGTTACAATTCCTATGTAGTCGGTGTTCGGTGCAAGCCGTCGGACAAACTAGACGCGGCGGACGAGGCCTGACAAGGCAGTCAGCGCAATTCGGCGATGACCCAAAGCGGTGCCTCGTCTCTGGCAACGCGCTGGACATTGTCGAAGGCATTTCTGATGCGGGCGACATGGCTTTCCTCGGTCGGCCCGGCCAGATGCGCCGTCAACACGACGTTTCCCAGGTCGAATAGCGGATGATTGGGCGGCGGCGGTTCCTCGGCGAAGACGTCGAGACCGGCGCCGGCCAGCGTGCCGGTGCTGAGCGCCTGATGCAACGCCGTCTCGTCGATCACCGGGCCGCGACTGGTGTTGACCACGATCGCCGACGGTTTCATCAGCGCCAAAGCGTCGGCGTCGAGCATGTGGTGTGTGGACTCGTTTAGCGGCACATGCAGCGACAGCACATCGGACAGGCGCAGTATCTCCGGCAACAGACGAAACCGCGCGTCCAAGGCGTCTTCCACGTCTTCGCTCAGGCGGGCGATGTCGTAATAGAGCACCGTCATGCCGAAGGCCGCGGCCAGGCGCGCCGTCTTCTTGCCGATGGTGCCGAGGCCGACAATGCCGAGCGTCTTGCCGTGCAGCTCATGGACATCCAAGCCCGTATTGCCGCGCCACCGGCCGCCGGTGACATTGCCGTGTTGCCAGATCAAACGTCGCGATACCGCCAGCATCAGCAACAGCGCGTGTTCGGCGACGGCGATAGCATTGGCGCCACCGTTGTTGGCGACGGGCACGCCAGCAGCGCGCGCCGCCTCGACATCGGCGCCGTCATAGCCGGCGCTTAGCAGCTGAATCAGCTTGAGCCGTGGCGCCGCCTCGAACAGCGTCGTGGAGATTTGGCCGGCGACGAAGCCGACTAAATACTCGGCGTCGCGAAGCGCGTCCAAGAACGTCGGTCCATCGGCGCCGACGATATCGAGATCAAATCCTGTCGGTATCATTTCGTGGGCGATATCCGCCGTGTCGGTGAACTGGGTGACGAAAACGATCTTGGGCTGCATGGGCGATAACTCCGGCTTGTCCGATACACAGCCTAAACCACAGGCGGGCTTGCATCCAGCGGCGGCGTTGTTGTCGGCGGAGGTTCCGGTATGCTCGGTTTGAAACGGCTAAAGTTTGGGGAGAGCAACCATGACTGTGCTCGATGTCGAGACCAAAGACCATGTCGCCCTTGTCCGCCTCAACCGACCGGAGGCGCGCAACGCGTTGAGCCCCGAGCTGGTTGGCCGTCTGGCCGGCCTATGGCCGACACTGCGCGACGATCCCGCAGTACGCGTGGTCGTGCTGACCGGCGCCGGAGACTCGACGTTTTGTGCCGGTTTCGATCTGGCGCGGTCCATACCCTTGATGACCGGGGCGCGTGCCCCCGAGGACGATTGGGATCGGGCGATGCTGGCCGATCCCGGCCTGGTCGGCATTGCTACTTTAAGGGATTTCGACCTGGAATGCCCCCTCGTCGTCGCCGCCAACGGCCATGCCATCGCCGGCGGCATGGAAATGCTGCTGGCCGGTGATTTAGCCGTGGTCGCCGCCGGCGCCCGGCTCGGTCTTTCCGAGGTGCGCCTCGGGCTGATCCCAGGCATGGGCGGCACGGCGCGCCTGGCCCGCTTGATGCCACCGGCGATGGCCGCGGAAATCTTGCTCACCGGCCAACCGATTGCCGCCGAAGCGGCCCTGGCCGCGGGCTTCGTCAACCGCGTCGTGCCCGCCGATCAGGTGCTGGCGACGGCGATGGGCTTGGCGCAAACGATCGCCGCCAACGCGCCGTTGGCGATCAAAGCGGCGCGGGCGGTGATGCGCCGGTCCGGCGATTTGACCGAGGTGGAGGCTTTGGCATTGGAGCGCGAACAGGTGCAGAAGCTGGTAACCACCGAGGACGCGGTCGAGGGGCCGCGGGCATTCCTGGAAAAACGGCCGCCGGTCTTCCACGGCCGCTAAGCGCTAATGCACCCGTCGGCGGCCGCGCGGCTGCCGCCGGTCTTGCTGGAGCGGCATCGGTGGATCTTCGTTGAACAATTCGGCCAATTTCTCCAGCATGACGCCGCCCAATTGCTCGGCATCGACGATGGTCACGGCGCGCCGGTAGTAGCGGGTCACATCGTGGCCGATGCCGATGGCGATCAGCTCGATTTCGGAGCGCAGTTCGATCCACTGGATGACTTGCCGGAGATGGCGGTCGAGGTAATTGCCCGGATTGACCGATAGGGTCGAATCGTCGACCGGCGCACCGTCGGAAATCACCATCAGGATGCGGCGTTGCTCGGTCCGGGCGAGCAGGCGCTCATGCGCCCACAACAGCGCCTCGCCATCGATGTTTTCCTTCAGCAGGCCCTCGCGCAGCATCAGCCCGAGGCTCTTGCGGGCGCGGCGATAGGGCACATCGGCCGGTTTGTAGATGATATGCCTGAGATCGTTGAGCCGCCCGGGATTGCTCGGCTTGCCGGCGGCGAGCCATTTCTCCCGCGCCTGGCCGCCTTTCCAGGCGCGCGTCGTGAAGCCGAGAATTTCGACTTTCACCGCGCAGCGTTCCAGGGTCCGCGCCAAGATGTCGGCGCACATCGCCGCGACGGTGATCGGTCGGCCGCGCATGGAGCCGGAATTGTCGATCAGCAAACTGACGACGGTGTCGCGAAAATCGGTTTCCTGCTCTTGCTTGTAGGACAGCGGCAGCACCGGATTGGCGACCACGCGGGCCAGCCGCGCGGTGTCAAGCATGCCTTCTTCCAGGTCGAATTCCCAGCTCCTGGTCTGTTTCGCCATGAGCTGGCGCTGCAGCCGGTTGGCCAGCCGGCCGATCATGTTCTGCAGATGATGCAGCTGTTGGTCGAGATGGGCGCGTAAGCGGCTGAGTTCTTCGGTGTCGCAGAGATCGTTGGCGGCAATCACTTCATCGAAGCTCTGATCGAAGGCCTGGTAGAATGCCGCCGCCGGGTCGTTGTGGGGGTAGTCGGGATAGACCGGGCGCCGGCCTTTGCCGGCTTCGTCGCCGTCGCCTTGGAGCTGTTCTTCCGAGGTCATGCCGGCGACCGCCTCGGAGGCTTCGTCGCCTTCGCCTTCGGTCGCGTCCTGGCCTTCGCCGCCCATGGCCTGCGACGCGGCATCGTCCTGGTCGCCTTCGCCGGTCTGGTCGGATTGGTCTTCCTGGTTGTCGTCGTTGGCGCTGTCGTCGTCGCCGGTGTCTTCGCCGTCGTCCTCGGCCAGGCCAAGGTCGTAAATCAGGCGGCGTGCGGTCCGGGCAAACTCTTCTTGGTCGGCATAACATTTGGCGAGATCGGTCAGGTCTTGGCTGCCTTTGGCCTCGATGTCCTCGCGCCAAAGGTCGACCATGTCGCGGGCCGAATCCGGTATCGGCATGCCGCCCAAACGCTCCCGCAACATCAATCCGAGCACTTCGGCGATTGGCGCTTGGCTGCGGTCCGTGACCCGGTCGTAACCGCGCGCCCGGCAGCGTTCTTCCAAAGCGGCTTGCAGGTTTTCGGCCACGCCCTGCATGGCGCGCGCGCCTAGGGCTTCGACCCGGGACTGTTCAATGGCCTCGAAGACCACGCGCCCGGCGCCGGCCGACGGCACTAGCTTGCGGTGCAGGCCGTCGTCATGGTGGCGCAGCCGCAACGCAAAGGAATCGGCGACACCCCGCAATCGCGCGACGTCGTCGGGATCCATGTCGCGGCCCGGCGAGGGCAAGCGTACCCGTTCGCCCTGCAGGCCGGGCGTTTCTGGTCCGAAGGTGACATCGAGCTCGCGTTGGCGTCCGATAGCGCGGGTTGCCGCCGACACGGCGCGCTTCATGACCTCGGTCGGCGGCTCAGGTTTACTCATAATTGTGCTCTGTTGGCTCGCGTGCTTAAGCCATGGTGATGTGGGCGGCGGATTCCGGCAGTTCTTCGCCGAAACTGCGCTGGTAATATTCGGCGATGATCGGCCGCTCCACTTCGTCGCACTTGTTCAGGAAGGTGACCCGGAAGGCGAATCCGACGTCCTTGAATATTTCAGCGTTCTCCGCCCAGGTGATCACCGTCCTCGGCGACATGACCGTGGAAATATCGCCGGCCATGAATCCGGAGCGAGACAAGTCGGCGACTTGAACCATGCGGCTCACGATCTGGTGGCCTTGCTCGGTATCGTATTGCGGGGCTTTCGACAAGACGATCTGGTTTTCCGCCTCGTGCGACAAATAGTTCAATGTCGTGACGATATTCCAGCGATCCATCTGGCCTTGGTTGATCTGCTGCGTGCCGTGATAGAGGCCCGTGGTATCGCCGAGGCCGACTGTGTTGGTGGTCGAGAACAAGCGGAACGATTTGTGCGGATGCAGCACGCGGTTCTGATCGAGCAACGTCATCTTGCCTTCCGATTCGAGCACCCGCTGGATTACGAACATGACGTCCGGACGGCCGGCATCATATTCGTCGAACACCAGGGCAATCGGCGATTGCAGGCACCAAGGCAGAATGCCTTCGCGGAATTCGGTTACTTGCTGACCCTCGCGCAGCACAATCGCGTCCTTGCCGATCAGATCGATGCGGCTGATGTGACTATCCAAATTGACACGGATGCACGGCCAGTTGAGGCGGGCGGCGACCTGTTCGATATGGGTCGATTTGCCGGTGCCATGATAGCCTTGGATCATGACCCGGCGGTTATAGGCAAAGCCGGCCAAGATCGCCAAGGTCGTGTCGGGATCAAACAGATAGGCATCATCGACAATCGGTACATATTCGGTGCATTCCGAATATCCGCCCAGCTCCATATCGGTATCCAGGCCAAAGGTTTGACGCACGGACACCATGATGTCGGTGTCGGCGGGCGGCAATTTCGGCAACTCGGCGTGGCTGCCGGCAGTCTGTTGTGCAGTCATTGACTAAGCATTCCGTGTTTGAAGAGCGGCTCTCAATTTTGCTGATATCCAAGGACCAAATCAGCTGCCGCGGGACATAAGGATATGATACGACTTAATGATCACTTTGAGGCGTTCCTCCGCCCCTGAATCGCCACCATTGCGGTCCGGATGGTAGCGTTTGACCAGTTGCTTATACCGAGTCTTGATATCTTGCAAGGTGGCCGTGACATCAAGTTTCAGTTCGGTCAGGGCTCGGCGCTGCCGGACGGACCAGTCCAGCTCTCTGTTTTTTGGCGCGACGCCATCGGTTCCGCTGTCGCTGAACAGCTCGAACGGGTCGTCGAAGTCTGGTCTGATATCGGACCGGTTAAGACCAAATCGCCACGTTGGACGATGCCAGGTTGCAACTTCTTGTTGAAATCGTTCGATGTCTTCCCTGCTCATGCCCGAAAAGAAATTCCACGCGCGATTATATTCGCGTACATGCTCCAGGCAGAAACGAAAGAACCCGGAATCGACTTGCCGCGAACGCGGCGCCCGGAAATCACCAGATTCCTGGCAGCCGGGGCGTTCGCACAATCCGGGCGCTGGGCTTTCGTCAAAGCCCATTTCCGGCGATCGTTCCTGGATCAATTCTGCCTTTACCATGGCTCAATTATGATGTGGCCTCGACGCGGTTGCAAGCAAGCCCGACATCGACGTGCCCGGTTCAGGCTTGACGGATGGACCGGCCGAAGCAAATGGTGCGTTGGTGCAAACCAAGGAGGGTGCCATGTCCGTCGCCGACCGAATTCGAGAGAAAATTTCCACCGCGCTGACGCCGCTCAGTTTTGAGTTGACCGACGAATCGCATTTGCATGCCGGTCACGTCGGCGCCCGGCCGGAAGGCGAGACCCATTTTAAGCTGAAAATTGTCAGCCCACAGTTCGACGGGAAATCCCGCATCGATCGCCAGCGCATGGTCTACCGGGTGTTGGCAGAGGAAATGGCAGGGCCGGTACACGCCCTGGCACTGACCACGATCGCCGCCGCCGAAAACGAGTCTTAAGAGCTTCGGGCGCGGCGCCCCGTCCCAAGCATCGGCACCTGACGATTCACCCGGTGTCAGTGTGAGTGATCAAATAATAGCAAACACTAGATAAGGCACACTTGGAAATTAGCAACCTTATGTGTATATTAAGAATTGGTAACTCACGTAATTCGCCTATCTCGATGGGAACCGCATTCGTGCCTTCAGAGACCTTGCGCAGCACCTTGGTGACCAAGAATGTCATGATCAATGGCCGCCGCACCAGCGTGAAGCTCGAACCGACGGAGCTCGCCGCGCTCAACGCGATTTGCGCGCGCGAGAATCTGTCGATTCACGAGTTCTGTAAACGCGCGGACAACAGCCCGCGACGCCAAGAAGCCAGTCGCACCGGCCGTATTCGCATGGCGATCTTGGAATATTGCATGGCGCAGACACCAACCTTGGCGACGGCCGCGCTGGCCTCGCGTGCGCCAATCGACGGTGGCGGCCACCGCCGCGGCTGACCGGCCGACGGGCGTCAACGGTCGCTTGCGGCTCGTGTGCTTAATTGTGGCTTGACGCGAATGACGGTCAACCGGTTTTTGCGGCGGCCGAGCACCTCGAAGCGGAAATTGTAGAAAGAAAACAGCTGGCCGACCTCGGGGATGACACGGGCCTCGTGGATCAGCAAGCCGGCGATCGTACTGGCCTCCTCATCGGGCAGATCCCAGTCGAACTGGCGGTTTAGGTCGCGGATGGTGACACTGCCGTCGACCACGTAACTGCCATCGCTCTGCGACCGGACTCCGGTGACGGCGACATCGTGCTCGTCGACGATTTCGCCGACGATTTCCTCCAATATGTCCTCCAAGGTCACCATGCCCATCAAGGCGCCATATTCGTCGACCACAAGCGCGAAGTGGGAACGGCGTTCCCGGAAGGCATTGAGCTGTTCGCGCAATGTCGTGGTTTCGGGAACGAACCACGGCTCGCCGGCGATCGCAGCGATATCGATGTTGTCGGTTTTGCCTTGCTCCGCCGCCAGCACCCGCAGCAAATCCTTGACATGCAGGATGCCGATGATGTCTTCGGGTTCGTCGCGCCAAAGCGGTATGCGGGTAAACGAACTGGCCAGGGCCTGCTCGATGATCGCCGCGGGCGGGTCGTCGGCATCGACGATTTGCATGTTCGAACGGTGGATCATGATCTCGCCGACTTGGACCTCGTCGAGATCGAGGATCGAATCGAGCATGTCACGGTCAGCTTTTACCATCGCGCCTTCGCTGGTGTGCAACGCGATGGTGCCGCGAATTTCCTCGGCCGCGGCTTTGGAATCGGGCAGGTCGTCGACCGCGATGCCGGCCAGCCTCAAGATCAGGCGAATAATAAGCTGCACACCCCGACTGAAGGGGGACAGCAGCCAAACGATCGGCCCTAGGACCGGCGCCAACGCCAGTGCCGTGCGGTCGGGTGAGCGCAACGCATAAGTCTTGGGCAGAACCTCCGCAAACACCAAAATGGCTAGTGTCATCACCAAGGTGGCAATAGCGACGCCGGCATCGCCGAAAAACGAGATCAGCACGCTGGTCGCAAGCGCCGAGGCGAAAATGTTGACCAAGTTGTTTCCGAGCAGGATGGCGCCGATCAGACGCTCCTTGCGCTCGGTCAGGCGATTGACGATCGATGCCTTACGATTGCCGCGTTTTTCCAAATGGTGCATGCGCGCGCGGCTCGACGCCGTCAGCGCGGTTTCCGATCCGGAAAACAGGCCCGACAAGACGAGCAGTACGACAATGGCGGCGATCGACAAAAGGACGGTCGGTTCGAACATTTAGCCACGCCCTCCGGATCCGGCCGGTGCCACGCCGTTGATCGTTTCCAGCAAGCCTAAAATTTGCTGATCGCCGACCTTACGCGTGACGAACGACTGACCGATGGCTGTTAGCAATATCAGCGCGATGCGGCCATCGATGACTTTTTTGTCCTGGTACATATGACGGAGCAGTAAGTCCGCCGGCGTTTCCGCAAGGTCGGCTCCGGCCGGGTCGGTGGCGAGGCCGACGGATTCAAGATGCCGCACCAAGCGTATAACCACGCTGTCGTCGCAATAGCCGATCCGGGCCGACAATCGGGCTGCCATGACCATGCCAATGGCCACTGCCTCGCCATGCATCAGCCGTTCTCCGTAGCCCGCTTCGGCTTCCAAAGCGTGGCCGAAAGTGTGCCCGAGATTGAGCAGGGCGCGTTGACCGTGCTCGTGTTCGTCGGCGGCGACGATCGCGGCTTTGGTGGTGCACGAAACGGCGACCGCATGAGCGCGCGCCGCCGCGTCGCCGTCGATCAGCCGCCTGCCGTTGGCTTCCAACCAAGCGAACAGCTCGGCATCGCCAAGCATGCCGTATTTCACCACTTCCGCATAGCCGGTCAGCAATTGCCGCCGCGGCAGGGTCGAGAGCACGGCGGTGTCGGCGATGACCAGGCGCGGCTGATGAAACCGGCCAACCAAATTCTTGCCGTGCCGGGTGTTGATCCCGGTCTTGCCGCCAACGGAACTATCGACTTGCGCCAGCAGGGAAGTCGGAATTTGTATGAAATCGATACCGCGCCGAAGCACGCTGGCGGCGAAGCCGGCCAAGTCGCCGATCACACCGCCGCCGAGTGCCACCAAAACGTCGCCTCTTTCGACTTTCCGATCCAGCAATTCGGAGATCACTTGCTCAAGGACCGCGAACGACTTGGTCTGTTCGCCGGCCGGTAAGATGATCGCTTGATGACTGATGGCGGCCTTATCGAGCGCCGCGCAGAGTGGCGCCAAATGCAGTGCCGCCAGGGTTTCGTCGGTGACAATGACCGTGCGCGGCCGTTCCAGGAACTCGGCGATAAGGGCGCCACAATCGGCCAGCAATCCGTCGCCGATGTGGATGTCGTAGCCTCGGTCTTGGAGGCCCACGCTGACCGTTGTTGTCATGGCCGGCTTGTGCCGTCCTCCTTAGTTCCGATGCCGAACTCGTGAAGCCTGTTCAAGATTTTGTCGACCACCAAGTCGTGCGGGCCACGATTGCCGTCCACGGTGATATCGGCCTGTTCATAGACCGGATAGCGCACTTTCATCAGTGAGAGCAATGTTTCCCGCACATCGACGCCCTTCAGCAATGGCCGGCTGTCGCGGCGATTGCAGCGTTCGACCAGAATGTCGACGTCGACGCGCAGCCAAATCGTGACGGCCTTTGCCGCCATCAGCGCGCGCGTCTCCGGGTCCATGAAGGCGCCGCCGCCGGTCGCCAACACCAGTTGCGGGCCGTCGAGCAGACGGGCAATGACGCGGCGCTCGCCATCTCTGAAATAGTCCTCGCCGAATCGCTCAAAGATCTCGTTGATCGTATGATCGGCGGCGCGTTCGATCTCGACGTCCGCATCTGCGAAATCCATGCCTAATTGGTTGGCCAGACGGCGGCCGATGGTGCTTTTGCCGGCGCCCATCAAGCCGACCAATGCAACGGCGCGGTCCGCTTTTGATCGCCCGTCGTCGCCGCACCGGTCACGGCCTTCGCGCTCTCGTTGAATCCGTGACATGTCTTTTGTAAACTGCGGTCCGTCCAATTTCCGCCCTATTCTCAGTTTAGAGCGGATTTCTATCATACGGAATGGTTTGATGGGAGCAAATCGGCTAGCCCTGTCAGAGGCGCGCTTCTAAAGCACAACGGCGGTGGCATCCCAACCCGGCGTCGCAGCAACGAATTTGTTGGAAAATGCATGTCAAAATTCTATCTCTTCGTGTTTCTGATGCTGCTCGCGATCGTCGTCGGTGGCGCCGCGTTCTTGGCGACTTGGGATATTCCGCCGCCTACGAGCAAGGTCGAAAAGGTGCTGCCGAATGATCGCTTCCCGCGCTAGCATTCTTTCTGTCGCGGTGGCGCTGGCCCTGGCGGCAAGCGCGCCGGCGGACGGCAAGCCGCGGTCGCTGATTCCGCAACCCGGGGCGACGCCGAAGCAAGCCGCGCCGGACAACGCGACGCCGCCGCCGGCATCGACCGGTTCGACACCCGAGGCGCCGGCCGATGAAGCCGCCGAACCCGGCGCCGCACCGATACAGGTCGGTGACCTTAAGGCGCTTGATCCGTCGGCTGTTGGGCTGTTGCACGCCGAAAACGGCGGCCTCGGGGTCAACATGTGGGCCGGTTCGTCACGGCAGCTGGTTGAAGTTTTGCTGCCGCATCTGCCGGTTTCGACGATTTCGCCGGCGATGCGGGATCTCAGTCGCCGCCTGCTGTTGACCGCCGCCCACGTCCCGGAGGGCGAGCCGACCAGCGCGCTCGGCGGCGTCAGCCTGTTGGCTATGCGGGTCGAACGTCTGGCGGCGTCCGGCGACACCCAGTCCTTGGCCAATTTGTTGCGCGCATCGGCGCATCACTTCGACGACCCGGTCTACGCGCGGATCGAGATCGATGCTCATTGGTTGTCCGGCGACAACACCGTCGCTTGCGGCATCGCCGATAAATTGGTGACCCGCGACCAGGACCGGTACTGGCTGCAGTCCACGACATTTTGCCGGATTCTGGAGCAGGCCAACGCCCAAGCGATCCTGGCCGCCGACCTGTTATATGAAGAAGGCCTCGACGATCCGGCGTTTTTTTCCCTGGTCCGCATTCTGACCGGCGACGAAGATGAAAAACTGACCAGTTTGCCTGATCCGAAAGCGCTGCACCTCGCCATGTTGCGTTTCGCCAAACGGCCCATACCCGACGACGCCGCGAGCAGCGAACAGCCGGACATCCTGCGGGTCATTGCCGGTTCGACCAACGCCGGATTGGCCTTGCGATTGGCGGCGGCCGAACGGGCCGAAGTGTTCGGTGCCATCAGCCCGGAGACGTTGGCGCAAATCTATGCCGGCGTCGGCTTCACGCCGGAGGAACGGGCGACGGCGATTTCCACCGCGGCGGCCGAACCCGGTGCGCGGGCAAACGCCTTGCTCTATCAAATGGCGCAAACCGAATCGGTGCCGGCGGCGCGGGCCGAGGCGTTAGCGGCGGTTTGGCAGATGACGCGGAACGGCGCATCCTATTTCACCGCCGCCCGGGCCAATATCGCCGCCACGCAAGCGCTTTCGCCCTCGCCTGATCTGTTGTGGGCGGCGGCTGACCAGGGCAGGGCGCTGCTGGCCTCCGGCGACGGCGCCCGCGCCCGCGCCTGGTTTGAACAGGCCCGCTTGCAGGCCTCCGCCGCCAATACCGACGCCGTGGCGGCGGTTATTCAGCTCTGGCCGTTGGTGCAAGTCGCCGGCGGCGAGGCGGCAATTCCTTGGGACCCGACAGTGGCCGGCCATTGGTGGGACGCGACGGTGGATTTGCCGGCGGAACAACGGGTCGCGCGGGCGACATTGTTGTTCATGCTGTTGCAGGCACTGGGCCACGACGTGCCAAAGCCACTGTGGTTGCCGTTGCACCAGGCGGCGGCATTGGCGGGGCCAACGGACAGGGCGATGGCGGCGCCGGCTTTGCGCGGCGGCTTGATCGACGCGGCGGCCGGCATGCGGGTCGGTGAAACCGTCCTCTTTGCCTTATTGGTGCTCGGTCCGCAGGGTCCGGCAGCGTCGGATCCGGTGACTCTAGCGACCGTCGTCGACGCCTTGCGTCATGTCGGACTGGACGCCGAAGCGCGCCGGATCGCGCTGGAGGCGCTGATGGCTAACGGTTTCTAGAGCAGATTCGGAGAATACGGAGACATTTGATGGGTGCAAATCGGCTTTTCGGGCAGGCGCGCTGCGCAGCGCGATGTGGAGCATCGGGCAAGCATCGCAACGCACCCGAAAAGCCGATTTGCCCCACCGAAGGCCGGGTTCTTTTGCGCTGTGGCGGCTTCGCGCTTCTTATCCGATGCGCCACATCGCATGGCGAAGCGCTCATTGCCACAGCGCAAAATAATCCCGGTCAAATGACCCCGTATTCTCCGAAACTGCTCTAGGCCGTCGCGATGCCGGCAAGTTCCGAACAATTGCGCGAAGTCTTTCTGGAAATGCTGGCGGCCGAGCGCGGCGTTGCCGTCAACACCTTGGAGGCCTATGACAGCGACGTTGCTGATTTCGAGCATTGGCTGATGGCAAGGCGGCGCGATCTGATCAGCGCCGATGATGGCGACGTCCGTGGCTACTTGAAATCAATGGCGTTGGCCGGCGCGGCGACCAGTACCGCCGCGCGCCGGCTTTCCGCGCTTCGGCAACTCTTTCGCTTTCTCTATGCCGAAGGCCATCGCCCCGACGACCCGACGGCGGCCATCGACACGCCGCGGCGGCGGCAACCTCTGCCGAAAATTTTGGACGAGAGCCAAGTAGAGCGCTTGCTCGACGCCGCGGCCGTCGGCCAGGACGTGAAGTCGATACGGCTCCGCTGCTTATTGGAGTTGCTGTACGCGACCGGCCTCAGGGTCAGTGAACTGGTGTCGCTGCCTTATCCGCCGTTTGAGAGTGCCCGGCGCGTGTTGCTGGTCCGGGGTAAGGGCGGCAAAGAGCGGATGGTGCCGGTGTCGGAGAGCGCGATGGCGGCGCTCGAGGGCTATCTCACGGTGCGCCATCGCTTCATCGGCTCGGGCGGTCATTCGCCGTGGCTTTTTCCCTCGCGCGGTAAGGCCGGCCACTTGACCCGCCATCGATTCGGGCAATTGCTGAAAGGCTTGGCCTGCATCACCGGATTACCAGACGAGAAGGTTTCGCCGCATGTGCTGCGCCACGCGTTCGCAAGCCACTTGTTGGCCCATGGCGCCGACCTGCGTTCGGTCCAGCAGATGCTTGGTCATGCCGACATATCGACCACGCAAATATACACCCATGTGCTGAGCGAACGCCTGCAGCGCCTGGTGGCGACCCATCATCCGTTGGCGACAACCGAACGGGACGTGGCCGATTAATACCAACCTGCGGTGATAGGGACGCATTTGACCGGGATTATTTTGCGCTGTGGCGGCGTCGCGTTGCGCCATGCGATGTGGGATATCGGATAAGCAGCGCGACGCCGCCACAGCACAAAAGAACCCGGCCTTCGGTGGGGAAAAAAAGCCCAGCCAGGGCGTTACGACGCTTGCCCGCTTAAACAAGGGATACCCCTTGTTTAAGGAGCATCGCGCTGCGCGACATGCCTGCTGGACTGAACTCTTTTTCCGCCATCAAATGGGTTCCTATCACCGCAGGTTGGTATTGGCCATTTTCGAAATTGACAGAATTCCGCCGCCGGAAGATAGTCGCCGCGGCATTGCCCGGCCAGCGCCGGGCCCAAGTCAAAGGCTTAAGGAGAGAGTGCATGAGTTTCGCTACCGTTCGGCAAGTCGAACCGCGACTCAATCGAAGCGAATTGTCGGTTCCGGGCTCGGCACCGAACATGCTTGAGAAAGCGGCGAGCCGCGGCTCGGACGTGATTTTTCTGGATCTCGAAGACGCGGTGGCGCCGGATGACAAGCCGCAGGCCCGCAAGAACGTGATCGCTGCCTTGAATGATCTCGACTTTGGCAACAAGACGATCTCCGTTCGGATCAACGGCTTGGACACGCCGTTCATGTATCGCGACGTCGTCGACGTGCTCGAACAGGCGGGCGACCGGTTGGATTTGATCATGATTCCAAAGGTCGGCACCGGCGCCGATGTCTATGCACTTGACATGCTGGCGACCCAAATTGAAACCGCCAAGCGGCGCAAGAAACGCATCGGCTTCGAGATGATCATCGAAACCGCGCTCGGCATGGCCAACATCGACGAAATCGCCGGCGCCAGCCCACGCAACGAATCGCTGCATTTCGGTGTCGCCGACTATGCCGCTTCGACCAAGGCGCGGACCACCCAGATCGGCGGACCCAACCCGGCCTACGCGGTGCTTACCGATGCGGATGCCGACGGCGGCCGCGACGTCCATTGGGGCGACATGTGGCACTACGCGCTGGCCCGCATGGTTGTCGCGGCGCGTGCCAATGGCCTGCGGCCGATCGACGGGCCGTTTGGCGACTTCTCCGACGATGACGGCTATTTGGCGCAGGCCAACCGCGCCGCCGTGCTCGGGTGCGAAGGCAAATGGGCCATTCATCCGCGCCAGATTCCGCTTGCCAACACGGTGTTCACGCCGCCGGCGGATGAAATAACCAAAGCGCGGCGCATTTTGGAAGCCATGGAGCAAGCCCAACGCGACGGCAAGGGCTCGGTGTCTTTGGATGGCGGCCTGATCGATATCGCTTCGATTCGCCAGGCCGAAGCGCTGGTCAAGCAAGCCGAAATGATAAAACAGGACGGCTAGTGGCGATGACAGAGCAAATTTCGATGCCTCGCTGTTGCGCCGGCTGCATGGGTGCCGGCGCATGAAGACCTATTTGGACTTCGAACAGCCGGTCGCCGATCTCGAGGGCAAAATTCTAGAACTGCAGCATCTCGCCGAAAGCGGCGGCGACGTCGACGTGACCCAAGAAGTCTCGACGCTCCGCGAAAAGGCCAACCAGCAGTTGGTCAAGGTCTATGCCAATCTAACGGGCTGGCAGAAAACCCAAGTCGCCCGACATCCCGAGCGCCCGCACTTCTATGATTATGTGAACGCCTTGATCGATGATTTCACACCGTTGTCCGGCGACCGCGCGTTCGGCGACGACAAGGCCTTGATCGGCGGTATCGGCCGCTTTCGCGGCCGATCGATCATGGTCATCGGCACGGAAAAGGGGCGCGGTACGGAAGGTCGGGTCAAGCACAATTTCGGCATGGCACGACCGGAAGGCTATCGCAAGGCACAGCGTTTGATGAAGCTTGCCGATCATTACCGGTTGCCGGTTCTGACTTTGGTCGACACGCCGGCGGCCTATCCCGGTGTCGGCGCCGAGGAACGTGGCCAGGCCGAGGCGATCGCCCGATCCATCGACACCTGTTTGGCGATCGAGGTGCCGCTGATCACCTGTATCGTCGGCGAGGGCGGATCCGGCGGCGCGGTGGCGCTCGCCATCGGCAACAAGGTCTTGATGCTGGAACACGCGATTTATTCGGTGATCCCGCCGGAAGCCTGTTCGTCGATTCTGTGGCGGTCCACGGAAAAGGCCGTCGAGGCGGCAGAAGCGCTGAAGCTGACCGCTCAGAACCTGAAGGAATTGGGTGTCGTCGACGAGATTATCCCAGAGCCGCTGGGTGGTGCGCACCGCGGCATCGAGGAAGTCATCGACATGCTCGGCCTTTCCATTTCACGGACTTTGGACAGCATCGCCGACGTGGCCCCGGAAGACTTAAGGGAAGCCCGGCACGAAAAATTCCTCGCCATGGGACGAGCGTAAATTATTCCGGCCGCTTTGCCACCAACTGCACGCCCTGCCAGCTCATCACGGTTTCACCGGCTTGGTTGTCGACCCGGTAGGCCAGGGTGACGACGCCGCGATCGGGTTTGGTTTTGCTGGCGCGGACTTGGCTGACGGTGGCGACCGGGTAGAGCGTGTCGCCGGGCCGTGCCGGCAAATGCCAGCGAACGGCGTCAAGGCCTGGTGAGCCGAGGCTGCCGCGGCCGACCAAACCGACTTGTACTAACATGCGAAAGGCCAGGATCGCGACTTGCCAGCCGCTCGCGATCAAGCCGCCATAGATCGATTGCTCGGCCGCCATCTTGTCGATGTGGAAGGGTTGCGGGTCGTAGCGAAAGGCGAATTCGATCACGTCCGCTTCGGTCAACGTCACGCCCGGCGCCCGTACTTCCTCGCCTTCGGCATAGTCTTCGAGAAATCTGTCGCGGCTCATGGCAGTGCGATCATGCGCTGCCGTGACAATGTTTGAACTTTCGGCCCGAGCCGCAGGGGCAGGTTCGGTTGCGCGGCACCTTGCCCCAACTCGCCGGATCGTCCGGATCCAGTTCGCCGCCGGCTCGGCGTGGGCCGCCGCCGTTCATGGCGTTGACGCCGGCCTCCGCCATTTCGTTCTCGCCGGTCAACGGGTCGGTGTGCAATTCGATCATGTCCTGTTGCTGCTGCGCGAACTGCATCTCCGGCGGTTCCTCGACCTGCAATTCAAGATTGGCGAGCACGCCGGTCACCGTCTCCCGCATGCTGTCGAGCATATGCTCGAACATGACGAAGGCTTCACGCTTGTATTCATTGAGCGGGTCTTTTTGCGCATAGGCTCTGAGGCCGATGCCCTGGCGCAAGAAATCGAGATGCTGGAGATGCTCTTTCCAGGACTGATCGAGAATCTGCAGCAACAGGCTCTTTTCGACCATACGCAGCACGTCGCGACCATATTTGGCCGCTTTTTCGGCCATGCGCCGGTCTGATTCCTTGTACAGCCGTTCGCGGATTTCCTCGTCGGCGATGCCTTCCTCGGCCGCCCATTCGACAAGTGGCAGCTCGTTGCCGAAGATACCGGCATAGGACGTCGACAGGCCTTCTGTGTCCCATTGCTCGGGATAGGCGTTAGCCGGAATATGCTGTGCGACCAGCTGGTCGACGGTTTCGCGGCGCATGTCGCTGATTGTGTCGGCGACATCTTCCGCCTCCATCAATTCGATGCGCTGTTCGTAAATGACCTTGCGCTGGTCGTTCATGACGTCATCGAATTTCAACAGATTCTTACGAATGTCGTAGTTCCGGGTTTCGACTTTCTGCTGCGCCTTCTCCAGCGCCCTGTTGATCCAGCTGTGGACGATCGCTTCGCCTTTTTCCAGGCCGAGCTTTTGCAGCACGCCGTCCATGCGCTCGGATCCGAAAATCCGCATAAGGTCGTCTTCCAAACTCAGGAAGAACTTGGATTCGCCTGGGTCACCTTGCCGGCCGGAGCGGCCGCGCAATTGATTGTCGATGCGCCGGCTTTCGTGCCGCTCGGTGCCGATCACATAGAGCCCGCCGGCAGCCAGAACCTGTTTCTTGAACACCTCGATTTCGGCTTCAATTTCCGCGGCCTTGGCTTGGCGCTTGGCTTCATCTTCGATGTCGGCCGCCTCGTCGGCGAGGCGCATGTCCAGATTGCCGCCAAGCTGGATGTCGGTGCCGCGGCCGGCCATGTTGGTGGCAATGGTAACCGCGCCGACCTGGCCGGCCTGGGCGATGATGGTGGCTTCCTGTTCGTGATGGCGGGCGTTCAAGACGTTATGGGCAATCTTGCGTTTCGTCAGCACCTCCGAGATCAGCTCCGACTTCTCGATCGACGTGGTGCCGACCAGGAGCGGCTGGCCGCGCTCGCTGCAATCCTTCACCAGATCCAATATGGCGTCATATTTCTCTTCCGCCGTGCGATAGACTTCGTCGTCGTTGTCGATCCGGATCATCGGCAGGTTGGTCGGGACTTCGATCACTTCCAACTTGTAGATGTCGGCGAATTCTTCCGCCTCCGTCACCGCGGTGCCGGTCATGCCCGACAGGGTCGGGTACATGCGGAAATAGTTCTGGAAAGTGATCGACGCCAGGGTCTGATTTTCCGGTTGAATGGTCGCGTTTTCCTTGGCCTCGAGCGCTTGATGCAGGCCATCGGAAAAGCGCCGGCCTTCCATCATGCGGCCGGTGAATTCGTCGATGATGATGACCTTGTCGTCTTTGACGATGTAATCGACGTCGCGGGTGAAGTTCTTATGCGCGCGCAGGGCCTGATTGACATGGTGGACGATGAGCACGTTGTCGACGTCGTAGAGGCTCTCGCCTTGCAGCAGACCGGCTTCCTGCAGCATGGCCTCGGCGGTTTCCACGCCGGCCTCGGTGAAGGTCGCGGTCCGGGTTTTTTCGTCGACTTCGAAATCGTCTGCCGCTAGCCGTGGGATGAAGGCATCGACGGTGCGGTAAAGATCGGAACTGTCTTCCGCCGCGCCGGATATGATCAGCGGTGTCCGGGCTTCGTCGACCAAGATCGAATCGACCTCGTCGACGATGGCGAAGTTGAAGCCGCGCTGCACCATGGTGTCGATGGTGAATTTCATGTTGTCGCGCAGATAATCGAAGCCGTATTCGTTGTTGGTGCCGTAGGTGATGTCGGCGCCGTAGGCCTGGCGGCGCTGCTCATCGTCCAAGCCATGGACAATGCAGCCGACCTCCAGCCCCAGAAAGCGGTAGATCTGACCCATCCATTCGGCATCGCGCGAGGCCAGATAGTCGTTGACAGTGACCACATGCACGCCGGCGCCGGTCAGGGCGTAGAGATAGGCCGGCAAGGTCGCGACCAGGGTCTTGCCTTCGCCGGTCTTCATCTCGGCGATATTGCCTTCGAAAAGCACCATGCCACCGACCAACTGGACGTCGAAATGGCGCTGGCCGAGAGTACGCGTCGCCGCCTCGCGAACCGTTGCAAACGCCTCCGGTAACAGATTTTTGAGCGCCTCACCGTTGCCGATCCGTTCACGGAACGCCGCTGTTTTCGCTCGCAAGTCCTCGTCGCTTAGTCCCTGCAACGTCGGTTCCAGGGCATTGATCGCCTCGACGTCTTGCTGATAACGCCGCAAAAGACGGTCATTCGACGTGCCAAACAGCTTCTTGGCGATGGCGGCAAACATGATCTACCTCAAACACTTGGCGCGAGAAAACCGGCACGCCGGCGAGCGCGGGCGGGTGGACTGACACATAAGCGCAGCGACCGATCCTGTCAACGATCGCGAGCCGTGCCGCAATGCCGCAGTCGCGGCCGTGGCAGCACGCCAAAAGCGATGGTATTTTTTCTGTTCGCCATCCCCACCGTCGGATAGGATGGCGGCCTTCTCGGCCACGCTTAAGGCCGGCAGGTCATATCGTTTCGAAAGGTCTCATCCGTCATGTTTGTCCGAATTCCGCCGCTATTCGTTGTCGGCGCCATTGTTGTTTGCCTCGCCACATCCGGATCCCTCATGGTGACGCTAGCTGCGGCACAGACTGCTGCGTCGGCGGTCGATACCGAGCGCGTGGTCGCCGTCGTCAATGGCGAAGAGATCCGTTTTGAGGAAGTCGCGGCGTTCGTGCAATCGCTGCCGGAGAAATACCGCCAAGCGCCGCTGGCACAGCTCTACCCCCATGTCGTCGACCAGTTGGTAAGCCGCAAGCTGATTGCGGCGGTTGCGGTCAAGGAGGGCTTGGAGACCAACGAAGAGTATCTGCGGCGCCGTGCCGTCATGCAGGAACGGCTGTTGCAGGAAATTTACATGCAACAGCATATCGAGGGCGCGCTGACCGAGGAGCGGCTGCGCGCCCATTATGACGAGACCATCGGCAATAAGTCCGGCGACGCGGAAGTCCACGCCCGGCACATTCTGTTGAAGACCGAGGATGAGGCCAAGGCGGTCGTCGCCGAGGTCGCCGCCGGCGCCGATTTTGCCGAAGTGGCCAAGGCCAAGTCGACCGGGCCGTCGGCATCGAAAGGCGGTGATCTCGGCTTCTTCAAACACGGCGATATGGTGCCGGCGTTCGCCGACATGGCGTTTTCGCTCAAAGCCGGCGACGTGTCGAAAACACCGGTCAAGACGCAGTTTGGCTGGCATGTGATCAAGGTCGAGGAACGACGCGAATCGGCGCCGCGCAGTTTCGAGGACTCGGTCGAGGAGCTGCGCCAGGGAATGGTCAGCGAAATTGCCCGCGAATTGATCGAAAAGTCACGCGAGGGTGCCGAGATCAAGCGCTTCAACCTTGACGGCACGCCGATGCAATAGGCGCCGCGCCATGGCCAAAGCTCCGAAATCGCCGCTCGCGCCGAAACGCTTCCCCGCCATGGCGCCGGTTGCCGGCGTCGAATTGGCAACCATTGCCGCCGGCGTTCGTTACAAGACCAGGGCCGATGTCACCCTGGCCAAGCTGGCGCCCGGCACGGCGGTCGCCGGTGTCTTCACCCAAAATCGCATGCCCGGCGCCCCGGTCGATTGGTGCCGGCGCCATCTCGCGCAAGGCGGTGCCCGCGCGTTGATCGTCAAGGCCGGCAATGCCAACGTCTTTACCGGTCGCGCCGGCGCCGAGGCGGTCGAAGAGACCGCCGCCGCGGTCGCCCGTACGCTCCGTTGCCGGCCGGCCGAGGTTTTTGTCGCTTCAACCGGCGTGATCGGCGAATTTTTGCCGCACCAGCGGGTGATCGACGCGCTGCCGGCGTTGAAGGCCGGACTTGGGCCCGGCGCCTGGAATAAGGCGGCGCGGGCGATCTGCACCACCGACACGTTTCCCAAAGGCGCCTCGGCGACCGCCGAAATCGACGGCAAGCCGGTCACAATAGCCGGCATCGCCAAGGGATCGGGCATGATCGCGCCCGATATGGCGACCATGCTGGCGTTTTTGTTCACCGATGCACGGCTGCCGGCGCCGCTGCTGCAACAGCTCTTGGAACGCGCCAATGCCAAGAGCTTCAACTGCATCACCGTCGACGGCGATACCTCGACCAGCGACACGGTGCTGCTGTTTGCGACTGGTCGCGGACCACGTCACGAGACCGTTGAATCGGCTGACGACCCTCGCCTTGCCGGCTTTGCCGCGGCGCTCGACCGGGTGATGACCGACTTGGCTCACCAGGTCGTGCGCGACGGCGAGGGTGCGGAAAAATTCATCACCATCACGGTGAGCGGTGCCAAAAGCCGGCAATCGGCGCGCCGCATTGGTCTCGCCATTGCCAACTCGCCTTTGGTCAAAACCGCGATCGCCGGAAACGACGCCAATTGGGGCCGCATCGTCATGGCCGTCGGCAAGGCCGGCGAGCCGGCCGATCGCGACCGTTTGCGGGTCGAGATGGGTGGCGTCTTGATCGCCGATGCCGGCGGTCCGGTCGACGGCTATGACGAATCAGCACTGGTGCCGCACATGCAGGGCCGGGCGATCGATATCGCCGTCGACGTCGGCGTCGGCCGCGGCCGGGCCACGGTCTGGACCTGCGACCTGACCCACGGTTACATCGCCATCAACGCGGATTACCGATCTTGAAAAAACTGGTATTGGTCGCGGCCGGCGCCTTGATCGATGCCGATGGCCGGTTGCTGCTGGCCGAGCGTCCGGCCGGCAAGGCCATGGCCGGCCTCTGGGAACTGCCGGGCGGCAAGGTCGAGGCCGGTGAAAGCCCGGAAGCCGCCCTGGTCCGCGAATGTCGAGAGGAACTCGGCATCACCGTCGACATCGCCGATTTGGCGCCACTCACTTTCGCCTCCCACGCCTATACCGAATTCCACTTGCTGATGCCGGTTTTTCTCTGCCGGCGCTGGCGCGGCACCGTATCCGGCTTGGAAGGCCAGGCCTGTGCCTGGGTCGCCGCGGAGGACCTCGACCGCTACCCGATGCCGCCGGCGGACGAACCGCTCGTCGGCGTCTTGCGGCGGGCGCTGGCTTAGGCCGGTTCCTCTTCTGTCCCGTTGGCCTTTCGGGCGTGGCGCAACGCGCTCTCCCAGGCCGCTTCGGTCGCGATTTCGCGGGTCCAAGGCCGCATGACCGATGCCGCCTGGGCATCGCGCAGCAAGCGCTCGAGCGGGAAAGATTTAAGCAAGGCGCGCCCGCCACAGACCCGGATGGCCTCCTGCGCCACTTCGACGACGGTGCGCTGCACCATGATGTGCGCCGCCCGCGCCCGCTGCCGGATTTCGTGGGTCGGCGCCAGTTTCGCTTCGGAAACCGACCTGAGATAGAGCGCCCGCGCCGCTTCGACCTTGCACAACATGTCGGCGATGCCATTGCCCATCACCGGCCCGACCGACGCTTTCGCCGGCGCGCCGTCCACGCCGCCGGTCAGGTAGTCGAGGGTGTAGGAATAGGCATGCTGCATGATGCCGAGGAAGGTCGCCGAAAACAGCAGGGGCCCATGCGCCGAGTTGAGATAGAGCCCGCCGAACACCCCCGGCGGCAGGATTTCGCCGTCGTCGGGAACAAAAGCGTCCTTAAGCACCATGTTCCGGCTGACCGTCGCGCGCATGCCGATGGCGTCCCAATCGCCGGAAAAAGTCACGCCCGGCGCATCGCGCGGCACCTTGAGGTAGAGCGTGCGCTCGATGAAGGGGCCGTCGACGTTGAGGATGGCCGGTGTGGCGAAATAATCCGCCGCACCCGAGAGCGAGACGAAGAACTTTCGGCCGTTCAGCCGATAGCCGCCGTCAACCTTGTCGGCAATCGTGCCGAAGCGGCGACCGCCGACGGTGAAGACCTTGTCGGTCTCGCCTTCCTCGACCGGTTCGCTGTGCGGCTGTCCGTAATAGACGCCTTTCTCGACAACCTCGCGGAAATTCCGGGCGCGCAAGGTGGCATGCCGGGCGCGTTTCTCCTCGCTCATGTCGTGGGCGTCGGCCATCTCGCCCATCATCAGCATGGTCAGGCAATGCATGTTGAAGGTCAGCGCCGTCGAGGCGTTGCCCTGGGCGAGCTGTTCCGAGACCAGGCAGTAGGTCTCAAGATCGGCACCGAGCCCGCCATGGTCTTCCGGCACACAAAGCCCTAAGAAGCCGGCGTCGCGCAGATCGTCGTAATCCTCGAACGGGAACCGCGCGGCGCGGTCATAGTCGGCGGCGCGCGGCTCGAAACGGTCCTTGGCGAGCGCCCGCGCCGTGTCGATCAGTTCCTGTTGGCGCGCTGTCGGCCGCATGTCCATCCGAGACCCTCCTCAGTCGGCTGTGTGCCTACGCGCCGGCACGGCCTTCGGTTTCGGCAGCGGTGATCGCCCGGCTAAGCGCGCCGCTCAGCGCCTTGGCCGATTCGAGCGTCAGTTCGACCGCGGCGCGTGCGGCCGGACCTTGCGTCCGGTTGACGAAATCAATGCTGATGGCTTCGTCCAGCAGGGCGTGGTGCGGGTGGTCGTAGGACACGACCGAATGGGTGAGCGCGAACCATCCGTCTTCGCTCTTGCCGGCGCCGTCCGCGGCGACGATCTCAACGATCGAGGTACACATCCCGGCACCTATCCGGCCAAGTGCTTTTGCATGAACGCAAAGACTTTTTGCCAGCCGTCCACCGCCTGCTCGATGCGGTACATTGGCCGGTCGTAATAGAAGAAGCCGTGGCCGGCGCCGTCGTAGCGGTGAAATTCGTAATCCTTGCCGTGTTTCTTGAGCTCGGCTTCGTGTTGGTCGACTTGCTCCAGGCTCGGCGCGGCGTCGTCGTTGCCGAAGAGACCGAGCAACGGGCAGGAAAGGTCCTTGGTAAAATCGATTGGCGGAACCGGTTGTTTTTCCGGCCGGTCGTCCTCGGCCTGTACCACGCGGCCGCCCCACAAATCGACGACGGCGTCGATGCTGTTGGTGTGGCAGGCGTAAAGGAAGGCTTGCCGGCCGCCGGAGCAGCTGCCGATCACGCCGACCTTGCCGTTGTGATAGGGCTGCGCGCGCAGCCAAGCAACCGCGCCCTCGGTATCGCCGATGACCTGGGCATCGGCAACGCCGCCTTCGGCGCGCACACGAGCGGCGACGTCGTCGGCTTTGCCCTCGCCGGCGCGGTGATAGAGGTTGTGGCTGATGGCGGCATAGCCGTGATGGGCAAACCTGCGGGTCGCCTCGCGGTACCATTCGCCCCATCCGGGCAAATGATGGATCAGCACGATGCCCGGGAACGGGCCCGGCCCCATGGGCCTGGCGACGTAGGCCGAGATGAGCTCGTTGTTATCGCCGTTGATCGATAGGGTCTCCGCAATCATGCCCTCGTATGCCATCTTCGCATCCTCTTCTGTGTTCGAAACGGAAATGCCGCCGCCGCTCCGGAAGCCGGCGACCCCGAGGCTACCACACCGGCGGCGGGTTTACCCATAAGGCTCAGGCTCAATACAATCGTCTTCGAGTGTCCGGCCTTGCAGATGGGCAGCCGCATTCAGAAAATTTCAGTCACGGAGCCGTGGTCGTTCCGCCCCGCGAACGCCGGGCGTGACCAAAATCCGGGCCACGGCGAACCAGTTCGTTGCCGGGCGAAATCACATCTTTTGACCCGATGCGACCATTCAAGCTCGAGGGGTAAGTTCTACAACTAAATCGCGATGCGATAACGTGTTGGAGCAAATGGTTTGGATTTCCTCTTTCATGTCGATGTTGTCGAACCCCTCAATGGACCAGTTGTGTAAAGGTGACCCAAATTTGGTGCCTTATTCCTCCGGCACCCCGGCTTGGCGGAGGTCATCGACGAAGTGATCCCAGTTTTTGGTTCCCGAGAAAGTAAATTCGCGCACCTTTTTTAGCGTGATGCCGGGATATAGCTCCTGCACTTGCCGGGCGGCAACCCGTGCCTCATTGATGCGGCCTAGCTGAACCAGCGGCGCAGCCATTAACGCATAGTACAGCCATAATTGTGCGTTTGGGTGGCTGACCACCTGGTTCATCCACTCAATGGCTTTTTCATGCTCACCGGCCCAATAATGCGATGCGCCCCGGCGAGCCATTATCTGGGGCAGCGTCGGGTCCCGCTGTCCAAGACGCACGGCCAAGTCATGGTGCATAAAGGATTCGTCGAAGTGGCCAATATCGGCAAGCGCTGTCGCCAATGCGGAATGTGTCAACGCCGAACTTGGGTTTAACTCCAGCGACCTTTCCAACGCGCGGATGGCGCGTTCAGGGTGCTTAACATAGCTCACGAGGCCGAGAATTGCGTAAGCGAACGGATCATCAGGGTCCAGATCGATCGCTTTCTGCGCTTTTTCAATTGCTGCTTCTCGGTCAACATTTGGAGTTTCGGAATAGCCAAATATGGCGCTGTAATAATGCGTGTTGGACGAACCGGAATAGGCGGGTGCAAAATTCGGATCGGTGTTTATCGCACGGCTAAAATACCTCTCGGCCTCAACAAGATCTTTCTGAGAGCGCCGGTAAAAATGGGCAGTGCCCCGATGATAAAGTTCCCATGCGCCGAGATCGTCCGGTTTCTTGGTTCTCACGCGCTCAATCTCAGCCTTGCTGAGTTCGGGCTCGATCGCGCCCACAACGGTAAGGGTAATTTCGTCCTGAACCGCGAAGATATCCTCCAGGTCGCGATCGTAGCGTTCGGCCCATATTTGGTTGCCGGTTTCGCCATCGATCAGTTGCGCCGTGACGCGGATGCGATTTCCCGCTTTCCTAACACTCCCTTCTAGCACGTACCGCACACCTAAATCGTTCGCGACGGCCTGCACGTCCGCAGCCTGGCCCTTGTAGGTGAACGTCGTGTTGCGGGCGATGACGAAGAACTGTCGGATGCGGCTGAGCGCCGTGATGATGTCTTCCGTGATTCCGTCTGAAAAATACTCCTGTGTCGGATCGCCGGACATGTTCTCGAACGGTAGGACAGCGATCGAGGGCTTGTCGGGCAGCGACAAAGTAGCGGCTGAGGCCGTGATCGCCGTCATGCCCCAACCGTAGGCGATGATTGGCTCGGCGATGTTTTTCAGGTGTTGGACGCCCAGGTCGACGAAGGCAGCAGCCAGCTTGCTGTCGATGCTGCGTCGCGCGATATCAGAGATGACGATACACCCCGGATCGGCGACCTCCTGCAAGCGCGACGCGATGTTGACCCCATCGCCAAATATGTCTTCCTCTTCGCGTGTGATGTCGCCAAGGTGCACGCCTACCCGGAGCTTGATGTTGTCGTGTACCGCCAACCCTTCTTGCACCTCAATGGCACAGGTCACGGCGTCGACGACGGATGCAAACTCCACTAGCCACCCATCCCCCATGCTCTTGACGACTTTGCCGCGATGATCAGAAACGGTGGGCGCGAAGAGTTGGGTTCGCAAGTGTCGGAGCGCGCTTAGCGTGCCGGTTTCGTCTTCGCCCATCAACCGGGAATAGCCAGCAACGTCAGCGGCCAGGACCGCGGCCAATCTTCTTTGCGCGCCTTCCGTCATCCGCGAAGTCTAGCCGAGCCTGTGCCGATCAGGAATAGCACTTCCTGGCATGGCCCGACGGCGGTTGTTGGCACTTAATGTCGGTCCAGGTTGCTGCCGGTCAAGTTCGCTATTCCGCCGATACCGGACGACACCCGATAGCGAGCTTTCTCAGCCCGGGCCGGTTTCTTCGCAACAGATACTGACGCCGCCGTTTTCATAGAACGGCATGGCGTTACGCCTCTGTTTGCCGCGGCATACCAGGATCACCGTTGCCCGGCGGATTGGATGGCGCGCCAAACGCGTTCCGGCGTTGCCGGCATCTCGATGTGACGAACGCCGTGGTCGCGGAGGGCGTCGACGACGGCATTGATCACCAGGCCGAGGGCCGGCGTGGTGCCGCCTTCGCCGCCCGGGCGGATGCCGTGGGGGTGAGAGCTCGCCGGCGCCTCCGTGATGACGGTCTTGATGGCAGGGAGCGTATCGGCGCGCGGCATCGCATAGTCCATGAACGATCCGCTCAGCAGTTGCGCGCTCTCCGGCTCGTAGCGGATTTCCTCCAACAGAGCCTGGCCAACGCCCTGCATGACGGCGCCGTGGGCCTGGCCGTGCAGGACCAGTGGATTGACGGCCAGTCCGACGTCGTCAACGCCGGCCCAGGCGACGATCTCGACCTGTCCGGTGTCCGGATCGACTTCCACCTCGCAGACGTGGGCGCCGTAAGGAAAGCCGCCGACTTGGTTGGTAATGTCGCCGACGCCGGCGAGGCCACCGCGGAGCTCCCGCGCCAGGCTGTCCAGCGCCGAGGATGCCTGCGCCGCCGCCCAAATATCGATGCTGGCGCCGCTTGGCACGGCGAAGGCGCCATCGGCGAAGGTAATGACCGCCGCATCGGCTTGCATTACATGCGCGGCGATCGCTCGGCCCTTGGCGAGGAGCGCCTTGACGGCCTCGTCGACGGCGATGCTGACAAGCCGCATGGACCGTCCGGAATGCGAGCCGCCGCCGACCGAGATCAGCTCGCTGTCGTTGGCAACGAAACGAACGCGCTCGATCGGGATCTGCAGCCACGCACAAACCAACTGCGGGAAGGTGGTTTCGTGGCCTTGTCCGCTGCTCATGGTGCCGACGGCCAACTCGACGCAACCGTCGCCGCACACCGTCAGTTCGGCACGCTCGCGCGGGAAGCCACTGGTGACCTCGATGTAGTTCGCGACCGCGATGCCGCGGCACCGACCGCGCGCGGCCGACGCCTCCCGGCGGACGGCGAAGCCGTTCCAGTCCGCCTCGCACAATGCCGCGTCCATTGCCGCAGCGTAGTCGCCGCTGTCATAGGTCACGCCGACCGCGTTGGTGAAAGGCATGGCGTCGCTGGCGATCAGGTTGCGCCGTCGGAGGTCGACCCGGTCGAAACCGTGCGTATCGGCGGCCATATCGATCAACCGCTCGATGACGTAGATCGCCTCCGGCCGGCCGGCACTGCGATATACCGCAGTCGGTGCGGTATGGGTGAGGACCGCATGACCGTGAAAATATACGGCAGGGATGCGATAGACGCTCTGCATCATCGACAATCCCTTGCGCAGGGGCCAGAAGAATACGGTCTGAGCGCCGAGGTTCATCGTGTTGACGCCGCGCAAGGCGAGAAAGTTGCCCGCCGCGTCGAGCGCCAGTTCTGCGCGCGCGGCGAGGTCGCGGGCCTGGTAGTCGCTGAGAAAACATTCGCGCCGCGAAGCCGTCCATTTTACCGGACGGCCGACCTTAGCTGCCGCCCACGGCATCAAGGCATATTCGGGGTAGAAGGCGTTGCGGGTGCCGAAGTTGCCACCCATGTCGCCGAAAACACAGCGGCACTTCTCTACCGCGACCCCCAGCGTTGCTGCCAGTCTCTCACGGCTGCGTACGACACCGGCGCCGGAAGCAGTGCGCAGCGTGTATCGGCTGGTTGCCGCATCGTACTCGCCGATTACCGCTCGTGGCTCCATCGGTGCGCCGGTGACGCGGTGCGCCCAACCGTCGAAAGCCACGACATGTGTGGCCGCAGCAAAGGCTCGCTCGGTCGCCGCCTTGTCGCCGACCTCGCAAGTGAGCGCCAGATTGCCGGGGCAATCGGGCCAAACCAGCGGCGCACCGGACACCATCGCCGCGCGCGCATCGACAATTGCCGGCAACGGCGCGTAATCGACGTCGACCAGATCGGCCCCGTCGTCGGCCGCGGCGGCTGTATAGGCTATCACCATGGCGACCGCCTCACCGACGTGCCGCACGGTGCCGACGGGCAGGGCCATGTGCTGGGTCGCGAAAACTTCGAAGCCCGGCGGCAGGCGCAGCGTCGCGTCCGGTGGCGCCGTCCAATCCGTGTTGTGCGGCATTGGCCTGAGTCCGTCCGCGGCCGCATCCGCACCTGTCAGGACGGCGATGACCCCCGGCACGGCCAGGGCCTCCGAGATATCGATTGCGCGAATGGTGGCGTGCGCGTGTGGTGAGCGCGTGAAGGCGGCGAAGCAGCAAGCCTGCGGCAATAGGTCGGCCGAGAAGCGTCCCTGACCTGTTATCAACCGGCGATCTTCGAGCCTCGGCAGCGGTGCTCCGATGCCGCTAGCGGGATGTTGTGTCGGCAAAATCATCTTCCTATTCGTACAGCCGCGCCGGCCGAATGGCGTCAACGCGCGTTCCTTGGAGGCTGGTTCACGTTAGACTGATAGCACCCAGATGGGTACTCTCGAGAGAAACCACCGAAAGCCCTGCAAATCGGAGGATCTGCCGTGACCACGAACCAGCGCGCCCATCTCATCACCGGGGGGTTTCCGCCCGGCTCCGCCGCAGGGCACGATATGGATTACGCACGCCTGCAACTCTTGCAAAGACTGCAAGACAAAGACCAACTGGCGGTTACCGTTGCAAATGATTTCCAAGATGTCGAACGGTGGCTGCCTGGGACCGATTTTTTGATAACCTACGTCGCCGGCCCCTACCCAGCAGGAACGGGGAACGCAGCATTATCGGGCTGGTTGGAGAATGGCGGCCGCTGGTTCGCCCTGCACGGAACGTCGGGTGGAAAGGCGGTCAAAACCGAAAGCAAGGGCCGTCCCGTCAAGAAAATGGTCAAAGCCGAGCATCACCAAACCTTGGGATGCTTTTTTCTCAATCACCCGCCGCTCTGTGCGTTTGAAGTATCCGTCGCCGGCGACCATCCCGTCACGCGAAATTTACCCAAACGCTTCACCGCGCGGGATGAACTCTACCTCATAGAACTTCAGGACCCGCACGCTAGCCAGATTCTTTTAACGACCGAGTTGGCGGAGGATCCATCTCCGTCCGGGTTCGGATTTTTTTATGACGAAGACACCTCGTTGCAAGCGGACGGAAAAACACGGGTGCTTGCTTACGCGCGCGAAATTGGGCGCGGTGAGATCGTATATGTGAGCTTAGGCCATTGCCACACAGGGCGGACCAATAGCCAATCAATCGTCGACCCCAGTATTCATTCAGACGGGACCATGCCAGCCGAATTTCACGGTGTTTGGGAAACCGAAACGTTTGCGCTCTTGGTAGAAAACGCGATCGTTTGGGGAATCAACAAACGCTAGCCGACCGCACCGTCCGTCTTTAATGCGGCAATCGCGGCATCGTTCAGCCCCAGCCAGTCGCTGATCACCTGATCGGTGTGTTCGCCCAGCATTGGCGACGCTTTTATACGCGTGGCCTTGCCGTCCACCCGCACCGGCCAGCCCGGCATCTTGAAGGGACGATGCACTGGATGGACCATGGTTTGCATGACGCCGCGCTGTTCGAACGTGATGTCGCTGTTCAACTCCTCGGTATCCAGCACGGCCCCGGCGGGGATCGCGGCCTCGCCCACTTTCCTCATGGCATCGAATTTGGTTTGGCCGCGCGTCCAGGCAGCGATCACCTCATCCACCTCCCCGACATTCGCCACGCGATCGGCCGGGGTCAAATAGCGGTTATCGCCAATCAGGTCTTGCCGCTCGATCAGAGTCAGCAACCGGTCCCAGTGATCCGGGTTCGCCCGGCTTGTCATGATGTAGACGTAATCATTCGGCCCGCCGGGCGCGCAGGGGTATAGGCCCATCGGCGCATTGGTGATACCCGGCAGCTTGCTGCCGCCGCGTTGCGCCGGTTTGCCGGTCCGGCCCTGGGTCGCAAAGTTGACACGCATATAATGCAGCATCGCATCCTGCATCGCGACCTGAAGCCGGTGGCCCTCTCCGGTTTCCCGTCGCTTGTACAGTGCGCCCAGGATCGTGATCGCCATCAGCATGCCAGTACCGGTATCCCCAATGGTGACGCCGGGCCGGGTCGGCAGGCCGTCCTGGTCGCCGGTCACGCTGAAGGCGCCGCCGCAGGCCTGCGCGATCATGTCGAAGGAGAGGTTTTTTTCGAACGGGCTGCCTTCGCCGAAACCCTTGACCTGTGCATAGATGATGCCGGGGTTGATCGCCTTCGCCACCTCGTAGGACAGACCCAGCCGCTCGATCGCGCCGGGCGAGAAATTCTCCATCATCACGTCGGCTTTGCGGATCATGTCTTTGACCAGATCGAGGCCCGCGGGCGACTTCAGGTTGACCGTGACCGACTTCTTGTTGGCGTTGAACATGTGGAAATAATACGGATCATGGTCCGGTTTATCGGCTTGTAGGCGCCGGCCGGGATCGCCCATTTTCGGATTTTCGATTTTCACCACATCGGCGCCGAGCCAGGCCAGGGTTTCAGTGCAGGAGGGGCCGGCCTCGAACTGCGTGAAATCGATTACCTTGACGCCCTGAAGGAAAGTGAAGTCGGTCACGCTGTCGGACATGGACGTGTCTCCTCTGGGCTGGTCTGGGCTGGCTCGACGGTTCGTTCAGCGTCAAGACTGGCACAGTCCGCGTGCCGACGCCAATCGCACAGCCGTCAAACAACCTTGCATTGGTCAAGCCGGCAAGCCGGTTGCCGTCAGCGCATCACGGTGGTGCGCCTCGTCCTCGGGGCGCGCGTAGTGCAGGGTCGCGAGAAAATCAGTCACTGTGAAGTCCGGGGCCAAGCGCAGGACCTCGGCGCCGTGGCGCCGTGCGCCGGCTTCGTCTCCTGACGCGGCCATTGCGGCGGCAAGGGAAGCGTGCACCGTCTGATCGACCGTCGAGAGCTTTCGGAAGCAGGCGATCGCTTCATCGTACTGGCGGGCGGCGAAATGGGCGCGACCGAGATGACCCCAAAAACGTTCCGGATGGTAAGGATTAAGCGCCATGGCTTTTTTGATCCACTCGATCCCCTCCTCCGGCGCGCCGGTCCAGGTCAGCAGCTCGCCCTGTTGCACCACGATCAGATCATCGTTGGGATTGAGCTGTAGCGCCCGTTCTTGATGCCGCCGCGCCGTGTCAAAATCGTTGGTCGCGACACCGACAGCAGAAATCAGTCTGTGCACATCGCTGTCTTCATCGTCGAGACTCTGGGCGCGTTTCACATACTCCACAGAGCGTTCGAACGCAGCCCCGTTTTCGGCATCGATCCATCCTTGAACGATTGCCTGACGCAGAGTGCATGCCCGCCAGGCCCAGGCATGGGCGTAGTCAGGCGCAAGTTCGACCGCCCGGCCGAGATAGTCCAAAGCTCGCGTGTTCGCCTCGCTGCTAGATCGGTGATGCATAAGCTTACCGGCCAGAACTAATTCGTAGGCCGCCATGTTCTCTGGATTCTTGCGTCCGGCGCGTTCCTGGGCCGCGGCCTCAATGCGCCCCGGCAATGTGGCGACAATGGCCGAGGTCAACTCGTCCTGCAGTTCGAATATGTCCTCGATCTCACGTTCGTAGCGGTCGGCCCAGATATGTCGGTCACCACCCAAGGCGTCGATGAGCTGCGCCGTTACCCGGACCCGCGCGCCGGCACGCCTGACCGATCCTTCAAGGATGTAGCGTACGCCAAGATCGGTGGCGACTTCCTGCAGGTTCGCTTTTCGGCCCTTGTAGGTAAAGGCGGAGGTGCGCGAGATGACGAACAGCTCCTTGAACCGCGACAAACCGGTGAGGATGTCCTCGGTCAGGCCATCCGCGAGATACTCGTCATCGGGACCGGAACTCATGCATTCGAAGGGCAGCACGGCTATGGACGGGCGGTCCACTGAGACTTGTTGCTTCACCGCGGGCGCTTGCGGTTGCTCGACGCCGGTAACCGCGCGGAAGATTCCGACCTCGCGGGTGATGTTCTTGAGGCGCCGTTTGCCTGCCTCCTCGAAGCTCGCGTCGCTCAGTTCGCGCACCTGATCGACGACAGCAGCGGAAACCATCACGCCACCCGGCTCCGCCAGCGGTTCCAAGCGTGCCGCGACGTTGACCCCGTCGCCGAAGACGTCGTCATTCTCGATCATGACGTCGCCGACATTTATGCCGACGCGGAATAGCATCTCCGGGGCGTCGGATTCCCGATTGAAGACGGCAACATTATGTTGGAATTCCACCGCGAAATTCACGGCGTCGACAACGCTGGCGAACTCTACCAGGGCGCCATCCCCCGTCGTCTTGATGATACGTCCGCGATGCTTCTCCAGCCCCGGATCGATCACATCCCTGCGGCAGCCGCGAAGGCGGTCAAGGGTGCCGGCCTCATCGGCCTCCATTTGCGTGCTGAAGCCGACGACATCCGCGACAAGAATCGCGGCAAGCCGTCGAACGATCTGATCGGACATTGGACCCTTTCTTTCGACTAACGTGTTGGGCGTGAAGAAAAGTCCTTCGCTACACTCAGTATATTTTTCTTCAGTAGTAATAATGCGTTAGCGCATATTGAGGCGGCTCGGCGGCCTGATTTGGCATGATTTTGCCGGCAAAATAGTACACCGAGGCGAAGCCGAGCGACACCTTACCGATAGACTAAAGTATATTATCAACGCGTTTCTCCGTTAAGACCATCGGAAAATAGCACGGCCGGCGAACCTTTCCGGAATGGTCATTCCGGTAGGCCGGCATCCCGAAGGACGTCGACGTATTGGCCTTTAAATCTGGCCTCTTCGTCCGGTATTTCAATACGGTGGATCGCGGCGGGTTCGGTTTACGTTGAGGCTGAGAACGTCGTTTCGGCTGTAGTGTCCCGCCGGGTCCAGTTTCAGGTGCGCACCCATCACCATTTCTTTGCTGACCTCTGCATAAAGAATGCACTCGTCATTCGTCACCGGGCCGGCAATGATCTTGCCGCCAGGTTCTACGATCATTGAGCCGCCATTGTTGATGACTGTCCGACCCTCGACGACTTGGCTCCTAAGCGGAAAGCTCGGCGGGATATCTCCGCTGCGCAGAATGCCGGAGACGGAAATGACATAGATCCTGCCTTCCATGGCAATGAACTGAGAGATGTTTTCCGTCACATCCAAATCGCCAGGCCAAGTGGCGACGTGCACCTCTTCGCCCTGCGCGTACAGCGCGTGACGTGCAAGAGGTAACCAGTTCTCGTAGCAGTTCAAAGCACCAAAGCGGACGGCTTTCCAATCATGGACTTCCAATCCGTGCCCATCGCCGTCGCTCCAGACCAAACGCTCGTAAAACGTCGGTTTAAGTTTGCGGTGAACACCCACAACGCCTCTGTCGGGATGGATCGCCGCGAGGGAGGCGTAGACAGAACCGCCCGACCGTGTTTTCTCAACGAAACCAATGTAGACGAAAACCCCCAGAGCCCGTGCCGCTTTCGTAATCTCGGTTATTTCATGCCCGGATACGTCAATGGCACTTTGCAAATAGGCGACGTGACCAAGCGTCAACAACGCGTCATTGCTGGCAACAGCGGGAACCCTAAGCCAGGACGGATAACCGGCAATGAAGACTTCTGGAAAAGTCACCAGCTCAGCGCCCTCGCTGGCGGCCTTGCGCAAAAGGTCCAATGCTTTGTCAGTTGTGGCGCCGGCGTCGAGAAAAATTGGCGCGGCCTGTACGGCTGCTATTTTCATGCATCGGCACCCTCGAGGTCATGGCTCCGATTGGTGTTCTGATCGTGCCTCATATTCTCATAGTGTCCCAGTGCCGTGCGAAGACAACCTAATTGAAGAGCGCGACGCAGCGTACTTCGATGCTCCAGCGATCAGGTGCGTCCGGCGGCGTCGTCGGGTCATCGAAGGCGCTGTGGAAACTGAATGTGCACGGCGCGTCTGGGATTTGGGCGTCCGGGTTCATCGTGCCCGATTTTGTGCCTTTCGAGCGCGCTAACTCTCCGGCCGAATCCCACTGCTTTATTAACAGCGCTTCGTCGCGGGTCATGGCGGAGAAGAAATGCCACTGATGTTGATCAGAGTGTTTCGCATAATAGTTCTCACCAACCCGATCACTGTAGTGGATTTCGAAGACCACCAGATCGTCAGGATGTACCCTGGCCGCGTCGCAAAGCGCTAGCGGATGGCTGGCAACTGGTTCTTGGGCGATATTTCGCCAGAGATTGATGATCGCGAACCGGCCCGCACTGAGCGCGCGTTCTACATTCGCCCTATCGAGGAGTGCTTCGCCATCGCGGAGCATTGTGCGGAATGTGTCATTGTTGGTCGGCGGCTTTGTCAGATCGCAGAGCCGCTGCGGTGCGCTGGTCAGTGTGTAATCGCCGTGAACCATGTGCAGGGGAGGTTGCACGTGCTGCCCACCCTCGATATGGCGGTTGCTCTGACTACCGGAGACGGAGCGTATATTGTGGTCAAAGGCCGCAACAAAGCTGGCGCCGATCGCCTCCCGGATGATCTCGGTACATTGCGGGTAATAACCGCGCACGACCTGATCGTGGTCGAGAAAGTCGCTAACCGGATCCGCCATGGGACGCTCGAGCATTTCGAAGCCATTGGCGTCGAGGGTAAATCGTTGCGTGCCGGCCAAACCGCGCGCGTCACGAACCGACATCCGCCGCTTTTCCAGATCGGCGCCTATCCAAGGATCGTCATTGCCGCTGCTGTTCCGTCGCGTGAACACCTTGCCGTTGCGATAAAGCGAGGTCTCCACGGACGCCGCCAGATAAGTGAACTCTCCGGTTCGAACTCTGTTGGTTTGCGTATTCGATATCAATTTGATGCCAAGCTCATAGGATTTCCAAACGCGAGCGGAACGACGCACCTGATTATGGCCCGGATTGACCGGATATCGGCCATCAACGGCGCGTTGTTCGGCACCCCCAATTCGATGTCCATTATTCGATGTCCATTATTCGATGCCCATGCCACACATCGCAGGTGGCCTTGGCGCGGTCGCCGCGTCGTCTGCGGCGGCCTGTCACATCGACGTCGCTTAGGCTTCAACCTGGGCTATGTAATCCAGATCCTCATCCAGATGGGGAATACCGGAGTTGTGGCCGCCATAGGCTTCCGTACCCTTCAACACGGCGGTCCGACGGGTGAACGTAACTTCAAGCTCACCGGCCATTACTTTTGCGATAGTGTCGTACTGCCATTCGCTCACGGCCTTGTTGGCTGGGCGCGCGGACAGCTTCTCGAACCAGGCCGTGATGCGCGGATGCTTTTTCCAAACCTTGTCCGGAATGATCTTGCCGGCATCATGGGAAACGAATTCGTGGAATGCGGCAAGGTCGCCATAACTGATCTCGTTGCCGCACATATAATCGCTGTCTTTGAGCCAGAAATTTTCCACAAGGTCCATTGACTCATAGAGAACGTGGTAGCCCTTCCTGCGCTCGGTGGTGAAATCTTTATCCATCCCGTAAATCATCGGTGCAAAGATCGTCCAGTGGAAGGCCCCGCCGCCGAGGCGAAGCGTGTAGGAATACCACTGCACAAACTGGTTGATTCTCGCGCGTTCTTCCAGCGTGGATCCAAACCAGTGACTGGGACAGTCGTACTTCTCGTTCAGGTAGCGCCCAATAGCCACGTTCTCCCAAACCCTAAGGGCGCCATCGACGAGGATCGGGACCTGACCGGTGGGGTTATACTCGTCCCTAAATTCCTGCCTCTCGTTGATATTTGTTGTGATGTCGATAACTTCGTCTTCAAAGGGAATGTCATTCTCAATCAGGAATTGACGCGCCGACCGGCAGGGCTGAGAAGCTGGGTGGTGCAATAAACGTAGGTTCGAGCTCATGGGAATTTCCTCAGTTTCTAAGGGTGAATTCTTGAGATGTGGGGGACCCACTCCGATTTTCGTTTGTGCCAATTTTGTATGTGCCTGTTGTGGTTCGGCTTGGCCGCTTTCCGATCGCCGCCAACCAATTCCGACAAAAGGTTAACATTGCTGAACATTTGTTGTCAAATAAAAGACAGATAAGTATAATAAAGTTTATGTGTGAGGACAATTTCTGCAGTGATGACCTGGCCAATAGTATCTGCAGCGGACAGCTCGTCGGCCATCCGCGGTTTTGACAATTGGTGCGGTTTGCCGGATTTCCTGGTAAAGATCATCGAAATTCAGATTCGCTCGAATGTCTCGTGGCGTGAAAATGGATAGGGCGAGGAATTATTGGTGACCGTACGGCCTGACCAGAATTCGGAATTGCTGAACATCAAGGAAGCGGCGGCCTTGCTGAAGGTTAGCGAGGCGTCGTTGCGGCGCTGGACCAATTCCGGCCGGCTCGCTTGTTTGCGCTTAGGTGCCAAGCGGGAACGACGCTTCCGGCGCGAGGACTTGATGGCTTTTCTCGAAGAGCGCGAGGCGCCTGTCACCGCGCCCAAGAGCAACCGCCCGACCGAGGTTTTGCTGGAAGGCATCGCCATCGAGTACGGCAACCACATTTGCACGCTCTATGAGAACGATCTCGGCCGGCTCAAATGGTCGGTTCCCTTCCTCGTCGATGGGCTCCGCAACGGCGATAACTGCTTCCTGGTTGGCACAAAAGCGGTTCGCGAGGAGATTCTCGGCCACATAGCCGAAGTCTGGGACAAGCTGCCCCGGGCCCTGGACCAAGGCCTGCTCGTGCAGAGCGACGGCATCCCTGACGGCGAAGCCATGTGCCGGTTCGTGGAACACAGTCTTGTCATGGCGACCCGTTCAGGCATGCGGTCCTTCAGGCTGCTCGGCGATATGAGCTGGTGCTTGGCTCTCGGCATGACCTACGACGAGCTACTCGCCTATGAGGTCCGCTACAACCACGAAATTGCGCACCGGTTTCCGCTGGTCAGCGTCTGCCAATATGACGTGCGCGATTTTTCCGGCCCCGCCGTGTTGAATGCGCTCAAGTGTCATGAGGACACCTTCAACTTTTCGCTTTCCCGTTTCCTGGCGTCCTAAGCTGATGCCCATACCGGGGCGCGGCAGTTCGATCCGCGGGACAATGCACGACAGCATGTAACGCGGCGCCGACCTAATCCGTCTCTTTGGGCGGCCGGCCAAGCACGTCGGCCAGGCTCTGTTGCCCGCTGCCGGGGCGGAGCGGCTGCGGCTGGGCGATTTGGTCGGGGTGCCAGCCGGTCAGGGTGATCACTTGGAAGGTGGCGGGCAGGCGGCCGTCGCGGCCGAAGCGCTCAACATAGATTTCCGCCGCGCGCATCAGGGTCTGCCGGCGCGTGAATCCGGTTCGCCGGGTCCTGACCGCGTTGCTCTCGCCCATCCACCTGAGGTCGCGCATCAGCGACAGCGGGTCGCCGTAGCTCACCCGGATGACGTCGCTGTCGACCACCGGCAAAGCGAAGCCGGCCCGTTGCAGCAGGGCGCCGGCGTCGCGGACGTCGACGAACGGCGAGACCCGCGGGCTGGCGCCGCCTTCGACCTCGATTTCCGCCGCCATCCAGGCGGCCCTGAGTTCACTCAAGGTGTCGCCGCCAAGCAGGCAGCCGAGGAACAGCCCGTCGGGCTTCAATGATCGGTTGATCTGGGCGAGCGCGCCGGGCAGGTCGTTCACCCAATGCAGGCTCAACAGGCTGAGCACCAGATCGAAGCGGCCGGCGCCAAACGGCAAGACGTCTTCGTCGGCAACCAGACTGAGGCCGGCCGTGTTTTGGCGCGCTCACGACCAGTGGTCTAGTGAACGTCCGGTCAGTGCCGCCAGTCGGCGATTGTGAGGGCTATAATGCTCGACCAACTGCCGCCGCAATGCCGGGCTGAGCGGCGGTTTGATATTCCAGCGATTTGTCAGTATTTGGCCGATCAGTTGTTTGGCGGTGGTTCTGAGATGCAGCGGAATCCGCTCAATCCCGGGCATTGTTGCGATGTGGTCGAGCAACCGTGTGGCGGTACGGCTTCTTGCCTGGTTCAGTTTTCGTGTGTCCAAGCCGGAAACCGGCGTTAACCCAAGAAAACCCAGGACATCGTTGGTCACGGCTTCCGCGTTTGCCGAGAGGTCTTCGAAAAATACGATTTTTATACGGTTTTTGCCAAAAATGGCGCGATATCTCTCGATATTTTGCGCGTAGTAACCTGGATCCAAATAGAGGCAAAAATCCTGTACCAGGCCCGCGTCACCCCGGGTCTTGAGAACGCGTGCATAAAGTGCCGCTTCGCGTTCGGTCTCAAATGCCTGCCCTTCGGTCAGCAATCGAAAATTTGTGTCGATGACCTCTTCGATCGGGCGGAACTCAAAACCTCTGGAGACGCAATGCCAGTAAGCCGAGAGTAGACGTTCAACAGGGTTGCGGCAAATTACCGCAAACAGGGGGTCGTGAATGCTCGCCGCGATCCGAGTTGCGACAAACGGCAGATGAAGATGCTGTGTGGCCGCATCGCCGGCGATCTTTTCGCCCGCGTGTCGGCGAAAGTACGTCCTTTGATAATACGCCATGCCTCGGTCGTACTCCGCTCCAAAAAACGGCGGCTCTTTCGGTTCGGACATAAACACATCCGGATGCTGGGATAGGTAATAGCTAAGCGAGGTCGTACCGGCCTTATTTGCACCCAGAAGAAAGAAATTTGGTGTCACTTCAGACATGACGCGTTTCAGAATCCTCAACGAGGTTAGTAAATAAAAAGGAGTCCAACGTAGCACCTGCTGCGAGCCGCGGAAATCACCGTTGGAAATGGGCGATTCCGTCTGTGATCACGCCAGCACTTTTGCTTGTCCATACCACAAACTTAAGATCCGCCAATTATCGGTTGCCAGTGTACTGCGCATTCCGATGAAAACGGCCATCCACTCCGACGGAAAGCGCCCGCCCGCCCGCGAAGCCATACTGCCGATGGATCCAAGGCTGGTCATGCACTAGCATCAAAAATGGACCAGTCAATGGGGTCCGGCCAGGAGCGTGACCAATCACCCGTGAGCTAATTTGACAATCCCGAACGCAAAGATCAAAACCAACACATGACTAGGTCGCTTCGAATTTGCATGATTACCACGTTTTATCCACCGTATAACTTCGGCGGAGATGGCATATTCGTGCATCGGCTGGCCAATGAACTGGCGGAGCGGGGTCATGTTATCGACATTATCCACTGTCAAGATTCGTATCGGATGCTCGCGAGGACTGAGCCAGAAGCCGGCTACCATGATCACGCCAATATTACGGTGCACGGGCTCAAAAGCCCGGCCGGCCCACTTTCGCCTCTGGCCACACAGCAAACTGGCCATCATTTGTTCAAACGACCGCGATTCCGCCAAATACTGGAACAGGCGTTCGACGTTATCCACTACCACAATATCTCACTGGTCGGGGGGCCAAAAATTTTGCAATACGGTCGTGGAGTGAAGCTCTATACGCTGCACGAATACTGGCTAATCTGTCCTACCCATGCGCACTTCAAGTTCAACAGAGCCGTCTGCGTACAACCTCAATGCCTAGCCTGTTGCTTGATCCACAAACGACCCCCTCAATTGTGGCGTTATGGAAATTTGCGAGATGCTGCTCTTCGGCACGTTGACTCGTTGATCGCACCTAGCCGTTTCAGCCAAGAACTCCATCGTCGGATGAATATCAACGCCAATATCGTCCACATTCCGCATTTTTCTTCGCGTTTTGAATCGCAGGTCAACAGGGACGCAGTAAAAGCGACGTTCAACCCCGCGGCATCAACTCCGTATTTTCTCTTTGTCGGGCGCCTGGAAAAATTGAAAGGCGTTCAAACGCTGATTCCTATCTTCCGCCGGTACCCTGCTGCCCAACTGTGGATCGCCGGCAGGGGAACATACGAGGCCAAATTGCGAGACCTTGCCGCCGGTAGTGACAACATTCGATTCCTCGGATATCAGTCGCCTTATCAACTCCGACCACTGTATCAACAGGCGGTCGCGGTGCTGGTGCCATCAATCTGGGAAGAAGTCTTTGGACAAGTGATACTCGAGTCGTTCCAGAACGGAACGCCAGCGATTGTACGTAACCTTGGAGGCATGCCGGAATTGATCGAAGAAAGTGGAGGTGGGTTTATCTATGAGTCAGAAGCCGAATTGACGCCGATGATTAGCCGTTTGTTGCGCGAACCCGGTTTGCGACAACGGTTGGGGCAATCTGCTTATCAAGCCTATTGTGAGAAATGGACGGTCGAGGTTCACTTGACCAGGTATTTTGAGTTGATTAACCAGCTTAGTCCCAAGTTGGCTCAGCACCTTCCTCGGTAATTTTGACGTGATGGCATCTTCTTTGGACATCGTCATCGTCAACTGGAACACGGGTCAGCAGCTTCGTGACTGCCTGTATTCGATTTGTGGGGCGGCGAACGACGGCTTGCGCGTCGAACGCATTATTGTTGTGGACAACGCATCTTCGGATGGCTCCGCTGACGGACTTGATGACTTACCGCTGCCGGTTACCGTAATTCGGAATTCGTGGAATGCAGGATTTGCGGCCGCGAGCAATCAAGGCGCAACCGGGAGTAGGGAGGATTACCTCCTATTTCTAAACCCCGATACTAGATTGTTTGAAGCCTCCCTTGTCGTGCCTGTCAGTTTCATGGAGGAGCCAGGTAACGAACGGGTTGGTACATGCGGAATCCAGTTGGTTGACGACCAAGGCAATGTGGCCCGCACCTGCGCGCGGTTTCCCACGCCCACGATGATCATTTTGTCCATGCTTGGGCTCGATGTACTGCTTGCTCGTTGGTGTCCTGGCCATATCATGACGGAATGGGACCATGGTTCAAATCGCGACGTGGATCGGGTGATCGGGGCATTCTTGCTGGTTCGACGCAAGGTTTTCGAGGCTTTCGGCGGATTCGATGAGAGGTTTTTTTTGTATTTTGAGGACGTGGATTTTTCATTACGCATGCGTGAAAAGGCCTGGCGGTCGGTCTATCTTTGCGGGGCGCAGGCCTTCCACAAAGGGGCGGGGTCCTCTGCGCAAGCGAAGACTAAACGCGTGCTCCATGTCCTGCGTAGCAGGATCCTATACAGCTATAAGCATTTCGGATATTTGGCTGGAACATTCGTTTTGCTGGGAACCTTGTTGCTTGAACCAGTTCCTCGGCTTGTTTGGCATATTGCCCACCGCTCCGGCTCCGAATTCAAGGCGACGCTGAAAGCATACGTGATGCTTTGCATTGACATCCCGGAAATCCTGAAACGAGCCCGATCATGAGTTACTACCAATAAGATCTATATAGAGTAGGAAAGCGCCGCCGGCGTCAGCGGGCGGTCATCAATCTCGATCTGCCGCTATGGCGTTAGTGTAAGCACGGACGATGATTAACCACGGCGACCAGCGCCGTTGGTATTGGCACACAATCAACTTCGTTGCAGGAACCTAATTGGCAAATTCCCGATCAGTGAAATTTCTGTGCCAAGACGATATGGTTGAGAAAGAGGCTGTTATCCTTCAAAAGCGACCTTCCCAAGGCAACGGCCAAGGCATGAATTGGTGCATAGATCAAAAACGTCGTCCCAATGTTAATAATACGCGGTCGACTCGGGAACACTTTCTGACTCAGGAACATGGTGAACAATTGGGCCAAGGTTTCTAGATAGCCGAATGATTTCTCGTGCTCGACAACGTCGAAACCGTGACTCCTGAGTATGTGATGGAGGCCATATGATGTATAGCGATAATAGTCGTGAGGCGCCTCATGTTCCATCCAGCCGAAAGGCATGGTGAGCAGCATATAGCCACCCGGCTTGAGTGTGCGGTTTAACTCAACTAGTATTTCATCAATATTGACTACGTGCTCGAACGCCTCGCTTGAGAAAACAGAATCGAAATGGCCGTCTGAAAAGGGAATAATATGACCATCATAGAATACGTCGGCCTCTGTTCCGCCATTTCTATGCCTACTACGCTCGATATCGAGGCCGATATACTTGTCCACTGTGAATAGGTTTCGGTAAGGCTTCGAACCACAACCGAAGTCGAGCAATACGCCGGAGAGCTTCGGTGCATGACGCTCGATACCGACAAATAATCCTCTTCTAATGATGAACATGTTGTTGACTAAGCAACCCCACAGGGAAGGTTGAAAAATTTGCTTGTTGATGATCGATCGAAGTCGGTCGACTAAACTCGTGCTATTGTTTTTCAAGGAACAGCCTTTATCAAAGAAAGCAATTTGACCATATGTCGCTGATACTGGCAACGTTTGTCCCCGGATCCGTTGCTTCCAATTTCATTCATCATCTGTCGTGCCTTGGGCTGTTCTTGCCAATCGATCGGACTCATGCTCTAGCGTTTCCTTCGCTCTTCGCGAATGAAGTCAAAATGGCATATTCCCATTTGATGGACGGATCAAGGACGGAGCCAACTTCCGTTTGATTGGACCAGATGTCGATTTCGAAGAGACGTGAAGTGACGAGTGCTTGGATTTGGGAATCGAACGCGGCGTTTGTCAGAATGACCCCGGCTCCACAAATTGGTCCATTGCCGAGTTAGGAGATCCCAATTTTTGATCCATCACGGGAGGACCTCCAGATGAAGCGGAAGCCCCACACAGAAGAAAAGATCATCGCCATATTCCGTAAAGCGGTTGCCAGTGCTGCGGTCGCGGATCCGTGCCGCAAGCACGGCAGGAACGCGCCATGAAGCTTGCTTATTCCGAACCAATAGGCTTGCATCCATGGCGGGCTAAATCAAAAGCATGCGCATCCACGGACAACAATTCGAGCTCAAGGCGCCATTTTAGACATCCATGTGCGATACCTAGGGTTGCGCCAGTAGCTACAGCAACGTCTCGTGATGAGTTGCGCCGGATCCGGCTGGGCTCGGTCATCGCCAGGGCGAACCCATATGTAACAGTAGCCGGTATTGCAAGCACACGTATTAACCGGCCTATTGCTTCTGGTACGCTGGATATCCGCCGGCCAGTGTAGGTCGCTGCAAGTTCCCGGATGAGACGTTTCGACACTTGTGCGCGATAAGCGGCGCTGTAGGCCGACTTCCACGTCCAAAGGCGTCGATAGGAAACGGAGACTGAATGAACGAAGGCCACTGTTCCTCCCGCCATCAAAAGATCGACAGCAAAAGCACGATCTTCCGCGTATGAGAGATCGCGGAATGGTAACTCGCGTGCGCGTGAACGGGACACTGCACTTGCCGAGTTAGAGAATTGCGCCACATCGTAAGGATCCGCTCCCTGCGCACATCGATCAAGGAACAGGTCACGGTGGATGAGAGTGTCACCACTTGGGAACTCGCGGAATCGCTGACGCTCAGTCCTGGATGCCGAAGACACGGGAATCTGGTTACAATAGGCTGCATCAGCCACGCCCGTAAGTAGCGGATTCACAAACTGTGAAAGCCAGTTCTGTTGTTGTGGGATCGAGTGCGCCGATAAGAACACAACCACTTCGCCTCGGCAGAGTTCCAAACCGAGATTTAGAGCCCGACCGTATCCAAAGTTCTCGCGCGGCAAAGTGAAAACGCGAGCTCCCGCGTCGAGAGCCGTTTTTGCACTTGCGTCCGAGGATTGGTTGTCCAGCACAACACATTCTGTGGGGCCAGAGAAATCTTGCTCGGCGAGGGATCGAAACACTTCTCCGAGTGAATCGGCCTCGTCGCGCACTCGGATGAAAATGGATACGACTGGCTCAGTCACGAATCGCCCTCGCCGCTGCATTGTCATCTATGGATGAACCTCTGAATGCAAGTGTATTTGGTGACTGGCAGCGAGTTCTGTTTGCTGTCATCTATCTGGACTTTCGTTGTAAGGCCTTGTCATCTTTTGACCAGGTCGCGAGCCGTTCTTAACGTTGATGTAGGCCACCGACTTGCGGGAAGGCAATAATCTTACCTGTACTTTCCGGTTGGCAATTTTGCTACGGCGAAATTCACTTTCTGATTTTGCTGCCAAAATTCTGTTTGTCATGTTCTGTCGTTGCTGTTGGTCCTTTGGTGATGTCGGTAAGCTGGCATTCTTTTCTTTCATATTCACGGGACTTTGTCCCAATAGTCCAAATCCGGTGTATTACTGCCGAGGGACGATTGAGGGTGTTCTGCATTGAAAATAACGAACCGTGCCGCGGTCGGATCCGACTGGATCTGTGTTCAGCTTCAACAAAACAAATGCACGGAAGTGCCCTGGCGTCGGCGACCGGCAATGAATCTGCAAATGGCATTTGCGTCGATTTAATTTGGCGGACCGATAGTCCGCTATCGAAGGTTGAACCACAATCTGGCGACCTTGACGGGCGGTTCGAATTCTTAGCCTTGTGTCCCGTCGCCGGCGGCCGCCGACCGTAAACCCGGCAATGAAGGTACCAGCCTAATCTGTCTCTTTCGGCGGATCGCCAAGCACGTCGGCCAGGTTCTGTTGCCCGCTGCCGGGGCGGAGCGGCTGGGGCTGGGCGCTTTGGTCGGGGTGCCAGCCGGTCAGGGTGATCACTTGGAAGGTGGCGGGCAGGCGGCCGTCGCGGCCGAAGCGCTCAACATAGATTTCCGCCGCGCGCATCAGGGTCTGCCGGCGCGTGAATCCGGTTCGCCGGGTCCTGACCGCGTTGCTCTCGCCCATCCACCTGAGGTCGCGCATCAGCGACAGCGGGTCGCCGTAGCTCACCCGGATGACGTCGCTGTCGAC